>WLWG01001403.1_pt1 | contig 21831 bp, 28 predicted proteins | sample 6712871 | NCBI WGS metagenome assembly WLWG01 (sample SAMN12718693, study PRJNA515312) | sponge metagenome | isolation source: marine sponge | host: Mycale hentscheli | place: New Zealand: South Island, Marlborough, Capsize Point | collected 2003-05-01
AAGGACAAGGCGTGCATCTGTCTAATACATAAACACTATGTGTCCTAGAAGAACAATCCCATGGTTGCGCATCATGAGTTGCCATCGGAACAGGCCATTCATCATAAGCTGTGTCTGCAACTAACGCAGTTATAGGCATTCTTGCCCACATCGCACCACCATGAACATTGGGATCGTTGTTATCATATGTTTCAGCTCCAGTAAAAATCATCTGAAAACTAAGACTTCTACAAGGAATTGTTGTAACTGCAATTGCCATAGCATGAATGAACTCTCCATGGAATTTTTCATGGTTGAAAGTGTACTCTTTTCTGACCCAACACTTGAAATGTGGGATATTACTTTGTAGATACGGCATTTTTCCTCAATTTTGAGCGTATTGCGTCCTTCCAGTCCCTACTTCCGGACACTCCGGCCACACTATAACAAATAAATTTGTGCTTTTCATCAATATTTTCACTATTTTTGACTTTTGCGCTAGCTTTTTGGGTTTCTATCGGGCTAGGTTTTGAAACCTGTCCTCTTCTTTTGAAATATTTTCTGTGATAATTCATGTTCAAGGATTCTGATCTATTCCAGTGCCAGTACTCACAGCAACTTTCTCTCCTGATTCGATTTCCATCTCAGCTAATTCTTTTGCTGTCATGTTGTCCGAAGCATTCATTCTTTCTCTTGCCGCAAGATCTTCTTCTTTTCTCTTATTTTCGTTCATTTCACGAGTATTCAAACGATCTGTCTCAGACATTTGTCTTACGTTGTTTCTTTCTGTCTCAGCTAACTCTCTCAAACTCTGCAACTCTGTTCTTTGAACTCTATCAGCTTCTGATGCAGCAAGCTTGGCTTGTTCGATTTCAGCTGTTTGAGCTATTTTCAACTCTTGTATTCTAGAATTGGTTTCTAGCTTGATATTATTAAGTTGCAATTGAGCAGTGTCTTTTTCAGCTTTTTGTTGCAATTCACTTTGTTTCATTTGCGCACTCAACTCTGCTATTTTCATAGCTTCATCTCCTGGAGACGCCATCTCTGGCTTGAATTGTTGTGCTGCTTGATTTATTTGCGCTAACTCTTGCCCAAATCCACCTAACTGTTCTTCTATAAACTTTTGAACACGAAGAATTATTTCTACTTCTTGCTCTGCGTCGTCTCCTATTATTTCTCTTCTTTGAGCTTGGTCTATTGCTTGATGTGATTCGGCTAAATAATAATTCAACAAATGGTCTCTCAAATGCAAGGCCATCGGATAAAGAAAAACAGGAGTGATAGTTGGATTCGAACCAAACAAAGGCGATTTCAAAAACGGTAAATGAACTTCCATGTGCGCCAAATGATCTTGATAAGGTAAAACGTAAATGCCTTGTCCCATTGCTGCAGCAACATTTTCACTTACAGGATCTCTGTCTTCTGTTCTTCCAAAAAATCTTGGATATTTTCCTGTTTCAGGATCCATTAATAAAGCATCAGTAAAACTAATTTCTTCTCCTACTCCTCGAGCTTTTTTTCTATCTGCATCATACTCGTCGTATTGAAAAAATGTTTCATCAATAGGACCATAATCCTGCATTACTTTTTTTTCTGCTAAAGTTCTAGGTCTATTTGCATAAGCTATAGCTGCTGGTCCTACAAAAGGTAGTGTCATAAGACCTGTTGTACTAGCTGATGGAACACTAAGATTACGAAGTTGAGTTAATAAACGAGAACCTATGTTTCCTTTTTTAAGACCAACATTACTTTTTTTAAGAGCATCTGCTTTTGAACTTATTTTATTAGAACCACCTGTAAGTTCTTCTGCCATGCTTCCACTTATAATATCAAGCACAGAAAACCCTGTTCTAGATCCTAAATCAGATCCTGCAATTATTCCGCCACCAATGTTTCCACCGCCTCTAGCTTGTGTTCTAGGTGTAAGCTGTCCTATACCAGTTGATCCGCCTCTTCTAAATGATGGTCTTTTAAAATACATTAATTTCCTCCAAAAATACTACCTAGACCATAAGCACTTAATCCAGCAGATAACGCTTGTGATAAAGGTCCAACGGTTCCTGGGCCACCTAAAGTAGTTGTAGTTGTAGTCGTTGGTGCTCCACTTACTTGAGCAGCTATCCCTGATCCAAAAGCATTAAGTCTGCTTAGTGGTTCGTTGTACGCTAGTTGTGCTTGTTGTTGTTGTGCATCTAGTAAAGCTTGTTGGTAAGCCAAGTTTCCTGTTCCAGCTGCACCTAATTGTTGTACACCACTCGCTGCTAATGATGGCTGTAAAGATGCTAAATTTCTTTGTTGTTCAAATGCACTTTGTGCTAACTGATTCGCTTGAGTGAAACCTTGACCTAATAATTGAGCTTGAAGTGCTGCTCTTTTTGCAGCAGCGTCCGATGCATATTGAGCTTGAGCCACACCTTCTCTACCACCACCGAAAGCTCCTGCTTGAATAGCATTCGCTGCAAGTTGGGGCACACCTTGTGCAGTTTGAGTATCAAACTCTGCAAGAGTGGTGTCAATCACTTGTTGTTGATAAGGGGACATAAAACCTTGGTAAGCTTGTGGGCCAGAATAAGCTGCCGCTTGATCTAAAAAGGGCTGATAGCCTGCAACTCCAGTTCCTGTTCCAACACCTGTGACATCTCCTTCTGCTCCAAAAGTTAATTGACCTAGTCCTGCTTGAGTTGCTGCCTGTTGTTGCGCAGCTTGAGTTAAAACGTTTTGACCTGCAACCTGTGGTCCAAGTTGAGCTAAGGTAGGTACAGTACCGATAACATTGCCGTCGGCGTCTGTAATTTGAGAGCCTGGAGCTCTACCAACTTGTTGTGTTAATAAATCAATATAATTTTCTTGAGCACCTTCTATATAGGGAGCTAGTCTAGTATATGTAGTTGTATCTGCCATTATGCTTTACCTACTTGTTCTGCTTTTTTCATTGTGTTGTATAATTTCTTAGATCCTTCTTCAACGCTACCATTACCTATACCTCTAACTGCATCAGCAGTCATTACAAATTCATTTTTAGATAACATAGCTGGTACATCATCGGCTCTCTCTTTAATACCGACGGGTACAAAACCACCTTCATCTCTGTAATCTCTCTCAACTACACCAGCATTATTTTTTCTTATCTTGCCTGTTGGTATATCACTTATACCACCAACTGATTTAAATGTTTTACCTGTTAGTTGAAATATCTCTGCTTCAATGTCAGATACATCTGCATTAGCATCTTTTGCTAATATACCATCTCTTAAGATTAATAGTTCTGATACTCTGTTAGCACCTTTTTTGTAACCTATTCTTCCGCCGTCTGCCATTTTAAAATCTCTAACAAATTCGTTAGCTTCTTTCATTGCTCTAGAATCCGCATCGGTTAAGCCTGCTTCAGAATATTCTTTTAATAATTCTAAATATTTTTTATTAAGTAAGAGTTGTCTTGCTTCATCCATACCTTCACTAAATCCTATTCTTCCGCCGTCCTTTTGTCCTTTACCAAGACCCATGATAGCAATTTCTTTTAGTATTGCTGCATCTTCTGGATATTTATTAGGGTTATTTAATATTCTATATAGGTTAGGCATAGTGTAAGATCTATCTGATCCACCGGATCCACCTAGTCTTCTAAACAAATATGATTTTTCAGGTCTGCTAAATGTAATTCCTGCCATCATCATATCTTCTTCGTCTTCATCATCACCTGCTTCAACGTCGATGGCCATAATACCTATTTCCGACTCACCTTCTTCAGGTGAACCAAATTTTCTAGATACTCTACCACCTTTAGCATAAGAGTAATCATAATCAGGATCGTCTTCTATGTCATCTAAATATTCATTATAACTTTTATCTGAAGGTATTATACCTGCTTCTAAATCTTCTAAATACATTTCATACACAGGGTCCGATCCTTTTTTAAACCCTATTCTTCCGCCGTCCGCTCTAAGTTCTTCTGGAATTCTTCTTCCTCTACCTGCAGCTCCAAATACACTGGTAGTAGTATCCATCATCATAGACTCAGAAGGTAGATTAGATTTTAAAATCATTCTCGGTCCGTCTTCCGTCATTATAATTACATAGTCTTCGGTAGTAGTATCTGTATTAGGCATAATCTCCTCCAGTAATTGTGTTTTTATCATTTTATTAGCACCAGACTCGAATCCTATTCTGCCACCGTCTTTTTTACCACCAAAGAAATTTTGTAAGTAACCTGCGTACTCTGCTTTTTTTTCATCTGCTTGTGCTTGGTTATACTCTTCTTCAGTTAGCTCAATACCTGCATCATTAGCTAACGCCAAAGCTTCTGCGTATGAAGCTGCAGCGGTTACTGCTCCTAATACTGCTGCTTTGTCAAGATTACCTTTCTTATCGTAAAATATAGCTTTACTTCCTCTTTTTAAAAGATCCAATGCTGCATCTGTTTTTTGTCCTGCAGATGTATCAAAACTTACAATTGATTTAAATGAATCCATTGCAGATCCTGGGCTTCCCTTTTGTATAATATCAAGTTGTTCTGAATAACTAGGAATGTTCATTTCTTCACCTTGAAAAGGTAAGTAACTTCCCTCAGAATTAACACCTACACCTTGAACTTCTTGAACGGGTTTACCTAATTTAAATCCTGTTTGGTTTCCTAAAGGTGAAGTAAATCCTGACTTAAATCCTTCAAGACCTCCTCTAAATGCGCCACCATCAGCAGCAAAAGGATTACCTTGAAAACCTGCGCCACCTAAATATCTAGCACCTTGACCTAGTCCATAAGTTAAAGCCCCACCTTTTAATGAGTCTCCAATACTTCCTGTTTGATCAAACGTACCTAGTCCTGACATTGCTGCTGCAACTGCTGGGTTAAATGGTGCAACAAAAGGAGCAGCTTTGACTGCTATATCTGCTACTTCATTGGGTATGATTTTTCTAACAAACTTTTTAAGCTTACTACCTAGGCCAAACTTTTCCCTAGGTGCAACTTGCATAATTCCGCCGTTTGCTCGTAATTGTCTGTTCATTAAAGATCTAGATATCGCCATAATTTAAATATATTTATACTGTTAAGCAGGCGTAGAAATCCTGTAAATATGATACTTTATTTGATTTTTGTAGGCTCGTCAACAGATTTGACAGGTCTACTTCCTTGCCATAAATCATCTCTAAATCTACCGCAATAAGAGTATTCTCCTACGTGAGTAATATAGTCGTTTATATAAGCATATACTTTACCACCTATATCGGCCCATCTTTGACAAAATCCGAAGTCTTCTCCAAAATAACGTTTAGTCTTAGTGTCGTGTAAAGTATCAAATAAATTAAACATATTAGCTTTCTTCTCTTCTTTACCATTAATAATAGTGGGTTGAAATATTTCTAATTCTGGATACTCTTTAATCATTTTTTCCAATACTTCTCTTTTAATTAACATACATCCAGTGGGGGCATGCGAAAGCTCTATCACTCCTTTTTCACTTTGAATGTTATCGGGGTCTTCTATTTTAACAGGAAAGGTATACCCTGATTTAGCTAAATCATCTGCTGTTTTAACAGCATCTACTTTTTCATGATACCTTCTCCATACTTTATCCCAACTTAACATCTTCATAGGGTAAGGACAAGAAATAACATCTTTATCTAACTCTAACATTTTAAATATAGTAGACCCATTAAAATCAATATCAGAGTCTATAAATAATAAGTGAGTATAATTATCTTCATGGTTCAACATTTCAGCTACACATAAGTTTCTACCTTGTGTAACCAAAGAAGATTTAAGTAAAGTAAAACTAACCTGTATTTTCTTTTGCCAACATTCTTGTTGAAACTTTAAAACTGCTTGACAATAATGCATGCTAACATCACTATGACAAGGAGTGCATACCATTATTTTATAAGGTGAAGTGGAGCCTAGGTTTATTTCGGTTACCTCTCCTTCAACCTTATTTGTTTTAATAGTTTGATAGGTATCTTTATTAGGAACTATGGTTTTAGTCGTATTGTCTTTAGTAAACCAGATGGGTTCATTGTTCTGGCTCGAGGCCTTATTACTTTTTTGCATTAATTGCTCCCTGTAAAAATCTAGTCCACGAAGAAGCTTGTTTAGGCCATCCGTAATACAAATGAGTATAACCAGACTGTGTAGTTAAATGATTGTGAATAGCAGGTTCATGTAAAGTTTTAGCTGCTGCTTCTATGCCGTAAGCGAATTTTTCAGCCAGTCTTTTATACTCTTTATCATAAGGTATATACATAGGAAATTCAGCGCCTGTTTCAAAAAGAGCTCCATAGTTTGTTGTAATACAATATAGTCCAGCTGCCATAGATTCTAATAAAGATATGCATGAAGTTTCTTCAAATATACTTGGGTATACATACATATTATAATTTTTTATATTAGCTCTGATGTATTCGTTTGGTTTGTAACCAATGTAATTTACATTAGGTAGCTGCTCTGCCTGTTCATACAAAGCCTTGTAATTATGATCATTTTTTTCCATAAAATCTTTACCATACACTTCACACGAAGAGTAAACATCTAAACTAATTAATGGATTCTTAACTAATTGCATGGCACCTAATAATACACTTAATCCTCTCCACGGAGTATTTTGATGTATAATTTTTATTGGTTGACCTTCTTTGTAAGGATTAGCTTTTTCTATTTTCTCAATACCATTTTTAATAACAATACATTTGTGGTCGGGTAGTCCAAACATCATCCTAAATTTTTCATGATTCCAATGAGAGTTAAAAACATACCAATCATATATATTATGATTCGCTTTATTTTTAAACCAAGGATATATATTAGGTTGATCGTAAGAATTTTTTTGCCAAAGAATGTTTACCTTTTTTGGATCTATTGGTATTTTACCCGGAACACTAGTGCAAATCTGCACTTGATCTAATAAATTTTTATCTACATACTTAGTTAAAAATCCAAGTTGTAATTCGGTGCCGCCTTTAGGACTTTGGTTTCGTATTTTCATTTTGTTTATTCATTACTTTCTGCATTAAATCTAATCCTTTAGGAGAAACGTGAACTGTAACATCGGACACAACATCAGGTCCTTCTAATTTTTCTGTAGAAGTTTCACCAGTTTTTGTATTTCTATAAGTTGTTATAGTCGTACAATTTATTCTAACTATATTATCCATTTTCTTGAGATCTATCTATCAGAAGATAACTCACTTGTCCAGAGGCCTTGTCAGCAACACTGGCTTGTACTTTTAATACGTCTCCTGCTTCCATGTTAATAACATCTTTTGCAAAATTGTCTGTTGTTTTATTTAAAGTGCCGTGTGCTATTTCAACATCAGAACCACCTGATTTTTTTAAAACTACATCTATATCAACATTGGTATTATCTATTATTGCAGTTTGTACCGATTTTACAATAGCAATTGCTGATGTACTAATTGTTAACACTGTAGTTAAATTAGTTGTTGTTAAATCAAATGTTTCGCTTTTATAAAAATTTGCCATTATCCAAAAAACCAGTTTTTCTGGTCTTCCTCGTTTTTTAAATCCTCTTGAAAAGAAAAATTAAGTTGTTGTTTCATTGTAGTCATCGACTCAATAATTTGTCTTTGATTTTCAACATCATATTCTTGTCTCGGTTCTGGTATGTAATTAGTTAATTTAGCCATTATTTTTTAGTTTTATCTACGCCTTTTATTTTGCCTTTATTCTTTGAAGCATAAAATACAGCCTTACCTTTTTTCTTACCGTATCTATCTTTCATTGATTTCATTATTTTTTTACCTTTTGTAGTAAGTGGCATGTTATCTCCTTCCGTCTGGTTGAGCATCCATTCTAAAACTACCATAACGCCAAGTTTCACCCGCAGCATCGTTTTCAATTTTCAAAGATAGTAATCTTCCTCGAGCTCTAGTATCTACTTTATCAGTGGTTTTTGTTATTGTAAAGGGACCTAAAGGAGAACCTGTTTGAATGTCTGATGGATAATCAGATATAAATAAAGTTACTTTAGAATTACCTACTAAAAATTTATAGTCTGGCATAAATCTTCTCATAGACATAAATAATTCACCATCATCAATATCAAAATCTCCAGATCTTATAAAAGCATCAATTGAAGTTACACCTGAGCTGTTGACTTGATCCGTTCCTATTTCATGAGCATAGTATATGGAAGCCCCATATAAATTGGTAATACCGCTAATAGGTGAAAATACTGGAGTGTCTGTAGTGTTATATTCTGTTGCGTAAGGATGTTCAAACACACCTTGATCTTGATAAGTGCTACGAGCTAAAGACGAAGTAGTCCATACATTTTCTTGGTAGTTATAGGTTACACACCTGTCAATTTGTTCAGATCCTGATTTAGGATAAAACCAATTTACTTCCGTATACAAAGAATTAGGCGCAGAATAAACAGTTGCGGCAGCTTGATAGTTAATACCTAAGTCTCCATTTTGTGTTGTAAACACAAAATCTTCAACTAAACAAGGAAGTGCTTTAACCGTACCATCATACATAAAAAATCCACCTTCATTAGACATCCAATAAACTGCACCATTAACATAACTTGCTGCATGTTGAGCAATACAGCCACAATTAGTTCCAACTTGTCTAACACTAAATGTAAAAGGTGGGCCAACAAATTGAATAACATAAGCAGCTGAATCTGTTAGTACAAAAACATAATCTTTACCTTGTAAAGCTGCAGTAATTTTATTGCCTGTATCCAATCTAAAAGTACCCGCAGTGTTTGTAGCAGTAGGTAAATAAGTATTTAAATCTTCTTGATTAGAAAATCTTACAAACATTGGATCTTGTGTTAATGTATTACCTATGGTTGTTTCAGTTCCAAAATGAAATAAGTGTCTATCTCGATCTGAAACCAGCGTAAACCTAGTTGCGGTAGGGTTAGCAGAGGTAGAAAATCCAGAAGTCGAAGTTGAAGCTCTTATAGATCTCGGGTTAGTAGCACCTGCATCCCAAGTAAATGTTTTACCATTAAATATAGTTGCAACCAATACTTCACCAAAATTATCTAAAGACCAGTTTCCTGGATCTAAAACTACATTACTTGTAGATCGTTCAGTGCCCCAAGTAGAATCCCCCCATAAATAAGTTCCCCATCCATATCCTTTTGTCTGAAATGTAGGTCCAATTTCGACGTAAGGATTAATGGTTGCAGATCCTGTTCCAGTTGTATCTGCAGAAGCATTAGTTCTCATTACAATATTAAAACTATTTGCATTATTAACTTGTACTATTTCAAAGGCCCCTGTTGTAAAATCTGCATCTACATAACCTGATCCTGGAGGAGCAGTTACACTAGTAAAAGTAATATATCTTCCTGCAGCTAAATTGTGAGATGTTTTATTTACTGTAACAGAGGTAGAGGCATTGTTAGTATCAAATGTTGCTCCTGCAATTGCTGTATCTAATGGAGTAATGTCATAAAAGCTTTCTCCATAATATAAAAATAACCCTTGAGACGTTCCAATGACCGTATATCTTTCTCCTTTTAAACTAGTAAAAGCTAATTGAGCTCTTGCTACTCCAGGTAATGTCTCATTAGAAACAGTTAATTGTTCCCATCCACCTATTTTTTCAGGTGCTGTATATCTAAAACGTACAAAATCTCCATCTACCCATTGTCCAGGAAGGGCAGAAGGTACGCTTTGTTTGTTAAAACCGGGTGCAAAGTCTACTTTTTTTAAGGCCATAATTTTTAATATATAGGGTTTTTATTTAAAATCTATCTAAAAAATGCGGTCTATTTTTAATCTATAATGTATAATTAGTAACACCATTTCCTATAAAAATATCTAGCGGTTCTATTTTTAACCAAGCTGTGCTATTTTGAAAATTATGCCATTTCATATCTGGAGATTCTGCTAAATGAATTAAAGTAAATTTTGATCTTCTTATAAAATTATATAAATACTCTATCTCTTCTTGTGTTTTAAATTCTAATAAAATTTTTGGTATTTTTCCTTTTTCAAAACAATCTACAATATATTCAAGTGTTAAGTAAGCATGGTTTAAGGTAGAAGATCTATCTATAAATATAGAAGAATACTCTGACATTTTGGATAAATAAAACTGTAAAAGTCTTACACATCCTTTTTGACCTGAATCACTTATATCTGCAAATAATATATCTATAGGTTCTTTGATATCAAAAAAACTTTCTTTATTTTCAAAATCAATAGGATGATTTTTATATTGTATCCAATTTTTTAAATTAAATTTATTAATAAGAGTATTAAAAAAGTCATCATATGAGTCATAATTTTCACCTAATTTTTTTAATTGTGATTTTAAATAATCCCAATCTCTTTGGTCATCAATACACCAAACCTTACCTTTATTATTTTCTTTTAAAGCTTGTCCTATTAAAGTAGATACACATCCAAAACCTGAACCTAATTCTATTACATTATTAGGTCGCTGCATTCTTATTAAAGAATATAAAATATATCCAAAGTGTTCTGTGCCATAAATTTCAGAAAGAGTTCTTTCCTCTATTATAGTGTTATTTCTTTTTATAATATCTAAAATGCTAATCATTAATAACTAACTTTTATTTTTGACATATACAATTAATTATTATTCTAAATTTATAATTTAAAGGAGGACTAGCTGCATGAAACGTATTTGAATCAAACAATATAGCTCTACCTTTTTTGGGTCTTATATTTTTTATAACATTTTTTTCTTTATTAAACAATAAAGTATCCCCATCACTATCATTAACATAATATAAAATAGTATAATAATTATCTTCAAAATGATCTCTATGTAAAACACCATGAGTATCTTTTGTTGCACCTCTTATTTGAACATTTAAATTAGACTTAACTCTAAAAAAATTATTTATAGAAACATATTTATTTGACTTAAATATTTTTTCTATGTTTTTCCAAAAAGGAGAATTTGATTTTTCTTCAGCAAAAAAAGTGTGTACAAATTGATGGTATTCTTTTTCATTTGGTAAACCTGAGTTTTCTCTTATCCCATCTTCATATGTGTGAATTGTGTAATTAGACGTATGTGCAAGATACCAGGGGAAATGTTCTTCTATAAATAGAAGTCTCTCTAAATAGTCTTGGTCTTCTGTATTTAAAAAATTATCTATAATTTCCATCTTCAAATGTACCAATTAAAATTATTCTATTTCCTTTTTTTGGAAAATAAAGAGAATGAGGATAACCATCAAACCAAACACCTTTATATTTTTCTGGTTTTATTTCTTTTAATACTGACTTATGATTTTTATCATATATTATTGTGCTACTATCTTTATCTAATGGATCGTTAAGATAAATAATTAATTGTGTATGATCATAAGGATGATCTTGATGTGTTTCACATTTTTCATGACCATTATTAAATGTAAAATTAATAGCTAGTCTTAATAAGTTTACGTTACCTTTTACATTTAAACTATTTAAAAATGATTTAACTATATTAAGTGCAGGTGTAAAATATGGAGAAATTATTCTTTCAGATGAATCTTCAGGTCTTCTTAATAGTACATGAGACAGAGTAAGTTGATAGTTATCACTAACAGTATGCTTTAATTGATAAAAAGGAAATTTATTACTTAATATAGTATTTTCTATAAAATTAATATTATCTTCATTTAAAAAATTATATGACTCTCTGTAAAACATTACTCTACCTTAAAGTTATACGCTAAAGTTATTCTTGTTTTATTAGATTTCTGCTGTTCAACACAATGTTGCATATGAGATTTAAAAGTTATTAATCTACCGGGATAAGGAGGAACAAAAAATCTCTTCCATGTATAAGGATTATTTTTTAAAAAAACATGTTTAAATCCTGAGGGTTCAGTAGACCTAAATATTAAATTAGCATCTTCTTCATCTGATTGTAGAAAATAAACAGCTGAAATATCACTACCTCCATGGTCATGATATTCTTGATAATCATGTTGAGTATAAATATTAAACCAAGAACTATTTGTAACTATATTTTTTCCTGCAAAACCTATTTCTTTTGCAAACTCACCAATCTCTTTAAAGACCCAGTTATTTAAGTCTGTAAATATAGGTGTGCTTATTATATCTTGTGTTCCACAAGTATTATAAACTTTAGAAGCCCAAGGATCTCCTCCTTTTTTAATTAATTTTGATTGATCAAAACAATATTTAATTAATTCATCTTTTTGATTATCGTGATTTTCATTAATTGAAATACCTAAAGCTGATGGAAAAATTGGTTCTATTTTCATTCTGTATAATTAAAATATTTAAAATCTTCTTTATAAAAAGTATTTACTATTTCTTTTAAGTCTTCTGTATAATATTTTTCCCACTGATAATCAATAGCTGCTTTATTAAAATGTTCTAAATTAAAATATTTATTTAAGTTCTCTAGTTTATATGTTTCTATATTATCATTCGTGTCTAACCATGTTTTTTGCGGTAAAAACATATATGTATTCATATAGTGATAATTTAAACAATTTTGTTTTAAGAAAAAATTTATGAACTGTTCAAAAGTAAAATCTTTAAATACAACATTTAAATCCGTACCTTTATACAAATGAATGTATTCTTTAGATTTATCTTTTAAAAATAAGTATACACTAACTAATCTTTCATAGGGGTTTCTTACTGTAGTTATTATTTTATCATAATCATAATTATTTAAAATAGCTTTTGCTTTCATTTGAGAACAAGTAAAATGCCCTTCAAATATAGGTGTTTGATATTTTTTATTTAAAAATCTTTTCATTGATATTCCAGCTGTCTTTGGAATGTGGATATATAAATATTTCATTTTAATATTTTTGTCGTCTTTGGGTTAGGTAAATATTTACCATCATCACAATTAAAAGCCGCAACTACTCTTTCTTTTTTATAATAATACCTAGGAACCTCGTGATCTAACATTGGATCAAATATAACAAATTTTCCAAACTCTTCTTTAACAGTTAAATCTAATTCATTAAAATAAGTACCGGGTCCTTCATTACTTAAATACAGTATACCAGAAAAAGCAGTTGTCCCTAAATGATTGTGTCGTATACAAAAGTCAGTAGGTTCTCGATAAACACATCCCCATGCATCAAAAACATTAAAGTCATATGGCCAAGCTTTAGCTATAATATCTCTTGAAGCTTTTAAAAAACCAAAAAATTCATCATTGTTTATTAATGCTTTAAAATCTGTTCTTGAAGAATGTACATTTGAGCCCTCTTTAAAAACAATTGAAGATTTTTCTTTTATAAAATCTTTTAATTTATTAAGTAATCTTTCATCATTTATTTTCCCTGTAAGAACAAAAACATTTTTTTGTACTTTAAAATTTTTTAAATTATAAATCACTCTTCCAGATAACCTTTTCTAGATACAGGTTTATCCATAAATTCCATAGGTAAACCTAAATGAGGTCGGGCATCATATTTATATTCTTTAGCATATTCTGTTTCAGCATTAGCATAATGTAAAAATACTTGACCACATATATTTCCTTCAAAGGCGTTTCTCCAATGTTCACATTCAGCACCTAAGTAAATTAACATATCTCCAGGATTTAATTTAACTTCTATTCCTGACGTTTTACCTGCTTTATACCAACCCTCTACAATTTGACCTACTTCTATGTCAGGTTCTATAAATATAGACCAAGGATTACCACCAAGATTTAAGGTTGTAGATATTTCACAAGAAGGTCTATCTTTGTGTTTTTTTAATATGTCCCCTTTTTTGTAAAGTCTTGAATAAGTGTACATAGGAAACAACTTAACACCTACTTCTCTCTCTATTTTTGGTTGCAGCATTTCTAACAAAGTTTCCATTGCAATATCAGAATAACAACTCCAAGTATCAGGAACCTGAGGATCAAAACCTCCCATATCACCTCTATTACCTAAAAAATTAGAGTTTGTCATTGTATGCCAACAATGCCTTTTCATTTGTAAATAATTAAATAATATTAAAGCTGTTTCTTTACTAATAGCTTCTTTAATTATAACAAATTTATTCTCGTATAAATTAGACATCTATTCTAGGTATCGCTTGAATATTAAAGTGTATGAATCTAAATGGTTCTATACCAAAGTCAAAAGAGTATTCATGTGTTAAATAAGAATTAAAAAAATACATATCTCCTGGTTCTGGTAGATAAAATATTTTAGAACTAGAATCATCTATTTTCTCAGGTTCTTTTTCAGGTAAATCCATAATGACTTTACCAGGTCTTGGATCATGAAAAATTGGAAATGATGTTTTATCAGAACATTTTAAATAATAAAAACCTGATATATGATTATTAGGATGTATGTGCATGGAATGATAGCCTCCTTGAGAAAACTCTTGCACCCAGTTATCGTTAATAATAAGTATATGATTTGATAGATCATAACCTTGCTCATCTAAAATTTCTCTAGCTCTTTCGCCTATAAATTGATTAAAAAAAGCAAAATTAGGATCCACATTTAAATTATTAGAATGAAAAGAATGACCAATAGTACCTATATCTTTTCCAAATTTTTGTTTTCTTTTTTCAAAAATATTTTGATCTCTTACCTTAGTTTTTTCTATTTCTTTATCACACAAATTATTTAATTGATTAATCCATTCAGGTTTTTTAATATTATAAATTGGACAACTAAAATAATTTTCTTTTGTTAGTACATATTCACTCATTATATAAAAGGCCTCCCACTATACCAAATTACTAAACTATATCTAACACCTTTAGTTACAGGTGTTACTCTATGATATAAAAATGAAGGAAAAACCACAAGAGAACCTGCATTTCTAATCATCTCTAATTTATGTATATTTTTTTGATGAAAATTGTTCCTATTATCTATTTCAAGATAACCTCCTTCATATTCAGTATCATCATTTAATGAAAGAGTTACAGATAATTTTCTAGTATTACCATCTTTAAACTCTTTATCAGAAGAATCAATATGCCAATCATAAAATTGTTCTGAACCATAAATAGTAAACTGAGCTTTTTCATGCGCTGTAAATTGAAAATTCCAATTAGCTGCTCTATTTGCTTCCATTACTAAAGGAGTTATTTCCTTAAATATCCAAGGTTCATCTAACCATCTAATATTAGATTTTCTAATTTTTTCTATTTCTTTTAATTGTTCTAAGGTAAGTTTTACTTCTTCAGAATCACTAACACCTGTTATACCATGTTTAATTTGTTTTTCATCGGACAATGCGAAGTCAATAATTTTTTTACAAAAGTCTTTTGATAAAGCATTTTTAAAAAAATAATAATTATTATTTAAGTTCATAACTGTATAGAATAGTTATGTATTACAAACTTAATATAAAATCAAGTGTTAGAAATCGTACAGTCTAGTAACGGAAGTTCCTGTTGCATTAAAAGCTTGAGCAGTGTTATCCCAATCTCTTAATTCATATATACCTGGAGTATTTACAGCTGTAATGTGACCATCTTCAATAGTGACATCTTCTGGTTGAGTAATTACATGAGCTACCCATGTTCCTTTTATTTCTGACCAAAATACCCAAGCTGTTTCTGCAGGCCATTGATCCTCTGTAGGTTTTGCTCCTATTGGAGATTCCCAATCGGCTATAGATGAGTTCCACACCCAACTAGGGTAGTATTTTACATTTCTAAAAACATTTTCTTCAGGTAAATAAGTTCCACCTTTAGAAGGAACATGATTTCTAAAAGATCCATCTTCAGATCCTTCAACCCAAGTTTTACCTGGATGATTTTTTCCAAATTTATTTGCTACCCACTGAGCAGCTGTTTCAGATTGATGACCTCCATTAGCTACTACGTCATGGTCAGCTACGACTAGTACGTTTTCGACAACATTATTTTCATCTAGCATTGCAAATAAAGCCATAATTATTTCCTATCTAATGTTCCACTAACAATAAATTTTGCCCATTTACCACCACCTGGATTACATATTAATGTATTACATCCTGGACTAACTTCTACAGAAGGTACAACACACGCTGGAATTCCTATTACTACTACACCTGAACCACCTGGAGCTGATCCTGCACATCTATGTGCTCCACCTGCCCCTGATCCTGTGTTAGCTGTTCCACCTGTTGAAGGAGTTGGGTTTCTTCCACCTCTTCCTCCGCCTCCTGGGCCTCCTGGCCCTGGAGATCCTCCTCCGTAACGATTATCGGCACCTCCGCCGCCTCCGCCACCGAGAGTACCTAATGCACCTGGAAAAGCTCCTGACCAATCAGCTCCTGATCCACCTGTTCCACCAGTTGAAGGAGATGAAGCGTTTCCGCCCTGCGAATCTCGGCCTCCGCCTCCACCTGCTCCGTTTCCTGAACCATTTCCGCCAGGAGAACCTAAAGGTCCACCGGTTCCTGAAGGGACGGCATAAGTTCCTCCACCGCCTCCGCCTGATGCGGAAGGTCTACTTTGACCTGGATTTGAATAGTGTGCTCCTGCTCCACCGCCTTCTAAAGTTAATGTACCTGATTCAAATTCTACACTAGAATCAGATCCATTGGATCCTGGACCAGAGCCATTACCAATATTAACCGTTAATGGTGAGCTTGGAATAGTGTAAGTGTTTGGATATTGTTGTTGAGCTGCTGCTCCGCCTCCGGCTCCACGTTCACGGCCTCCGCCGCCTCCGCCACCAGAGACAAAAATATTACTTGCAACAAATTCTGGTGGTTTACCTTTACCAGTAAAGCCAAAACCTTTAGCTGTTCCACCACCTCTACTTGCTATGATAGGCATTAATTTTCTCCTTTATTTTATTACGCAAACTGAGTCAATGCAGCTAACGTTGTAAATGTAGCATCTCCAGTTTTAATAATTGTGTATGTATAAACATCAATTGAACTTGGATTACCTGCTGTCGGTGCAGATCCACCTTGCCATTCTGGAGTAACCGAACTACCATCAATTTGTACAGCCGAGTTGTAATAAGCCGATCCACCTTGTGGAACTAAATGAGCAATAGTGACTGATTCACCTGTGTCCATAATTGAGTTTAAAGAATTTGATCCATCACCTCTAATGTTTAAAGTCCAGTTTCCTGAAGCATTAGAAGTATAATTTAAAACTGCTTGAGTAAGTACATCATAGTTAAGTGTACCAGTCGCTGCTGTAGCTGAACTTGTAACTTTTTCTGCAACACTTTGAATTTTACCTTGACCGTTGAAAGTTGCTCTACCCACTCCTTTTGGAGTAATATTTAAATCAATATTAGTATCACCACCAGTCGCTGAAATAGCTGGTGCATTACCTGTAGCTGCGTTAGCTACTGTGAATTCATTAACAGCTGATGCAGCTGTAGTAAATGTAATTTGTTGATTAGAGTTTTCATCAAGAATACCATGAGCTGTATCAATAATAATATTATTGCTATTAGTATCTAAGTCGGCTGAAAGTTGTGGTGAGTAGTCAGATGATAAATCTGTGAATGCTGTATCAACAACATTAGTACCATCAGAGTAAATCATTTTAGTACCTTTATCTGCTGCTGCCCAAGTTACACCTGTTCCAGAAGAAGTTTTAAAAGTTACTGCGTGAGCACCAGTAGTAGCATTATCAACTACAAAAGTTTTTTCAATTGAATCAGGAATTACGACGTTAACCGCACCTGCAATTGTTCCTGTTAATTTTAATACTTGGTTTTTACCATTTGATAAAGCACCATTTGAAAAAGTTAAAGTTGCTCCAGTTGTAATAGCAACGGATTGAAATCCACCGATTGCTTGTTCTAGAATTAATAAGTTTGTATTTGTAATTTGTCCCCAAGTTCCTGAATTTTCTCCAGTGGCCTGTACTGTAAGTTTTAAACTAGCTGATGTTGAATTCGCCATATTTTTATTCTCCGATTTACTTAATTTATTAAAATTTTGCTATAGTGTCAAACTATAATTATGCAGCGTTGGTTGAAACTTCTTGCCAACCTGGAGGATCGACTGGTGCTGTGCCAGTATTAACTTCGTTCCAAATCAATACATTTGTAGCCGTTCCTAAGCTATTTGTCAATCCAAATCCTGTTGGACTTACTGTTGCTGTACCTATTACTTCTGCAACACTGTTTAAAGTAGCTGTTAACGGAAATCCTGTTACATCTACTTGAGTTAATGCTTCTAGTTCAGCATTTCCAGTAGTCATAGCCATTGATAAATTATCAGCTACATTTGTTATTGGAACATTTGCGTCTCCAATAATAGTGAAATTAGCTATAGAAGATAAAGCTGCGGCAACTGCATTTCCTGTTAAAGAAACATCTGGTGCTGGATCTACTCCACTAAAGTTTTCTAGCATAGACATTGCTAAAGTTTCAGTTACTCCATTACCCCAAGCAAAATTACCCCAGGCAGATTTATATCCCCAATAACCAACAGAGGTGCTAGTTACTTCTACTATTGTATTTGCATCAAGATTAGCTGTACCTTGAGACATTGTAATTGGTAAAGACGCTGGAGTTACTGTTTCAGGATCATATGACAATGTCATTGTCATAGCTATACCTGTAGGCTCTGCTACAAAAGAAGCAAAACCCTCTACATCATTTAAAGTAGCAGTTAAAGGTAATCCTGTAAGAGTTAAATTAGAATCTCCATCAAACGCAAGACCTGCACTTCCCTCAAAAGCGGTGATAGATAAATTTGTATTGTTGACAGGAACATTTAATCCAGAAGATCCCCATAACTCAGTTCCCCAAGTATCAGATCCCCATCCTGTGTTTATTTCATTGTCAATAGTTACGGAAGATAAATTTGCAGTTGCTTGAATTCCAGAAGCTTCTAAAGTACCTTGAATACTCCAACCATTGGTTCCCCAACCGTCAGCTCTACCCCAACCTGTATTAATTTCACCTTCTTGAGTGCCTGTACCTAAAGTAGTTGTAGCTAATAGGTTAGTGTTATTAGGTAATGCGTTAGCATCTCCTAACTCACCCCATTTAGCGTAACCCCAGGTTACTTGGCCCCATGCACCTGTGCTCATAGGAGTTTACCTCCTACAATTAACCAGAGATCCTTAGAATCGCTGCAGTTGATGTTGCCGCTGGAAACTGAATTGTGAAAGTTCCTGATGTAGCTGTTTTATCACTTCCGAAATCTAGAATACAAACTGATGCGTTAGTTGTGTCAGATGATGTATTGTAAATCATTGCTCCTCTAGCAGTTAACGTCACTCCAGTAAACGATCTGTCTGCGAAGTCTACTCTCGCCACGCCTGCACTAATAGAAGTTCCGTTGTTAACAAGTGCTCCACCACCTGAAGTGTATTGACCACTGTTTCCAACTTGTCCAGAAGTAGTAAAAGATGTTGTAGCTGAATTTAGAGTTGCTGTAGAAATGTAAAGAGCTAATTTAAACTTATCACCACCAGTTTGTTTGAAATTCATATCTGCTTCTAAAAGCTGTTTTTTAAATGAATTGCAAATTGCTTGTGTTATAGCCATAATTTATCTCCTATTGTTTTCCTATTCGAGGAACACCTGCTTGGTATTCATCCCGTCTTCGTCTTCCCATTTGTTCAATTGAGAATCCTTTGACTGCCTCTGTGTATTTTTTATCATATAACTGGAGCATGTCAACGGGTCCTTTTAAGAAACCATAAGCCTCAACTAGGCAAGCATACAATAAACCATTGGGAAATTTTTGACTTAAGTATGTAGTTGGAGTTGTACTAGATAATCCATCGGGTTTCAAGATATAATTTAATTGAATTGTGTAGGTCGCATCAGGTGTCGGACCAAACACTAGAGTATTGTCATCCCAATAACTGTAGTATTTAGGAACTCCAGTTTCTCCTTTAGGGTTATACTCAGACATAAAACTAGTGTCTCTAAATTGTAAAAAATCTCTATTGTCTGCTGAGGATGTGCCGTCAGAATCTACTATCTGAGCAGATCTAACTATTAATAGATTATCTGGTGTGTCTATAAATCTAGTATTAAGAACTAGACTAGCTGTAGCATAACGTCTGTTATTATCAGAATCTACTTCTCTTAAAATTCTAAATTCAGCGTCATTAATAAAACCATTTAAAATAGTATCTGTAAATACGTTGCTTGATACTTCTGTGTAGTCTATAATTTTTTGTTTTAATTCGTTGTATGTCATGCTCTATCATTAACAGGTCCAGCTAAACACTGCAACCCGCCTCCTGTTTCTGTGCTACTTGCAGCACTAATTAAGTTAAAAGTAAAACTGTTAAATTGAGTAACAGTTGAAGGTTGACCCGCTTGTGTAACTACAGTTGGAACCATCGTTACTGCATAAGCACTGTAAACTTTTGCTCCACTTGAGTGTTCACCTGCGGGTGTGTTTTTGGGAGTCTGTCCTCTGAAAGGAGCAGCTGTTCCTCGAACACAATTCGATAAAACATTTCCTGTATTTCCATTGTAATAAACAGTTTCAGTTTCAAACAATCCAGATGTTGAATTTATTTTTTCAATTGCAATATATCCTTGACTAGGAAAAGCAGATGAGTCTGTTAAAGTAATTGAAGTAGCTGTTGCAGTGATGTCACCATTTAAAGTAGTTTCTAATTGTAAAGTAGAAATTGCAACTCCACCTACAGAATTTTTTACATCATAGAATCTTATGAAGTCTCCAGTTTGATAACCACTAAAAGGAAAATCTACAGATACTTGAGTTGAAGAGTTAGTCATAGTAAATGGATTTTTTGGTAAAAAATCTGTTGTTGGAAATTCTGTTCTTGCAGGTCTTGGATGCATTAATCCTTGAGGATCTGCAGTGTAAGGTTTAGGTTCTAATTGTGGTTGTTTAGGTTCATACTCAGAAGTATGTACTCTTGCACCATTCCACTCTTTAACCATTTCAGTATATGGATATGCTAAACCAGATCGGTCTGAAATAAATAATGCGTGTTTTCCTCTTGCTGTGTTACCCATAATTATATACTCGGAAAGTAAGTTTTAGGAGAAATGTAAACACTAGCTGAAGATCCATCTTCTTCTAGAGCTCTAGCTAATTCATCCTCGTAGATTAATTTTAATTCTTGTATTCTTGGTTGTGCATATTTCATAGATAAATAATAACTTAAACCTGCAACCATGCAAGGTACAAATCTATAGGGTACGTCTGTTGCATTACTATAAGCACCTGCATCTTGAATTCTTTTTTCGTAATAAAAATTTATGACGTCTCCATTTTGAGTCGCACTTGGAGTTAAATAAATTGTTATTAAAACATGATCAATGAATCTTTGAACAAAGTATTGTGAGGGTTGACCTGTTGAAGTTTTATTAGATAAAGCCTGGTATTGAGATCTGTTTATTTTTTCTAAAGGAGAATCAACATTAGAACTATTTCTAAAAGAACATTCTAAAATTTCTGTAGCTTGATTAACAAAGTTAGTTATTGCGGCTCCATCTGAGTGAGTGGCTGCAGTAGTTCCATTAACTCCACGAGTTACCCCTGTAAGCTCTAAACCACTAAATCCAGTGTAAGAAATGTTTTCAGATCCAACATTAATAGTACCAGAATCTGGCATACGATCTTTTGAAGCAATTGTAATTCCAGTGGTTGCAGTTGTAGTGGCTATGGCTGCAGTTAGGGTAGAGGTAACTCCGTCAGAATTACCATCCGATGTTGCTCTGAAAATTTTATACTCATTTTTATTTGTTTCTAACGTAATATTAGTATTAGCTACTTCCCAAAAATGAAGACCTCTATTACCCCATTCTTGAAACATTATGTTTAACGATCTTCGAGCAGTTTTTAGATTATAACCGCTCATGTCAAATTGACCAAGTCTATTATAAGACTCTTCAATTATCTCATCGATCGAAAACGTTTTGTCAAACGTTGTAGTGCCCGAAGTAGTGTTGGCCATTAGTTATCCTATGTATAGGTTATAGTAACACCAGGTGTGTCTGTTAAATC
>WLWG01001405.1_pt1 | contig 21789 bp, 33 predicted proteins | sample 6712871 | NCBI WGS metagenome assembly WLWG01 (sample SAMN12718693, study PRJNA515312) | sponge metagenome | isolation source: marine sponge | host: Mycale hentscheli | place: New Zealand: South Island, Marlborough, Capsize Point | collected 2003-05-01
ACTGATTGGCCACGGACTCGGCCAGCGGGCCATGGGGCTCGCCGCGCGGCGGCACCCAGCCGGCGCTGCGCTCCTGCGTGGCGCCGCACTCAGCAAACGGCGACTTGGCCAGGGCGGCCTCGACGGCCTGCAGGTCAGGCGCCCAGGAATCGGCGATTCGATAAATGATCAGGTTTGTGAGCATGGTGTTTCAGGCCAGGGATTTGGGATGCTTGGGCAGGCAGCCCAGGCGGTTTGCTTCTGCATCGGTCCAAGTCGCGTGACCTTGGAGAAGGCTGTGGGCCTGGGTGGCCAGGGCCAGGTTGGGCTGCACGCGCTTAGCCTGGGACACGAGCAGGTCCAGCAGCTTGGTGTAGGTGCGCGTCTTGAGAATCCCCCAGCCACCGAACTCGGGCGGCATGCGCTTCACCATCAGCTCAGCCTGGATCTCGATGCCCTTCACGGTCTCCTTGCGAACGAGCTTGGCCTCGTTGCGCAACTGGGCCGCCTCGGCCGAAAGTGCTTTCGCGCGTGCCCGCAGGTTGTAGGCTTCGACGGCGCGTTTCTCGGCCTTTGCTTCAACGCGCAGCGCGGCGGCCTCGGTGGCCTTGGCCTTGGCCTTGGCACGCATGATCATTTCTTGCGCGTAGAGATCTGCCGGTGTTTGCGACATGGGGCTTCTCCAAACGGTTGGCCAACGTGGGCCGGTGGGTTACAGGGCGCCGCCTTCGGTGTCGTCGGCGGGCAGGTGCTGGATGGCAGGTGCAGGAGGCGCTGGCGCGCGCGGCGCAGGCCCGGTCAGGAATTCCTCGCGCTTCAGGTAGAGCTGGTCGATCAGGGCGTCGGCCAGGCGCGGCAGGTCGCGGGCGTTCATCAGCACCGCGCTGCGGTCCTTCTCGAAGGGCACGCCCAGGGCGACGAGGTTGGCGGCGCTGAGCTGGAGCACGGGCGCGAAGGCGGCGCAGATCTGCGAGAGATTGAGCTTCTCGGGATTCGGCATGGCGATCAGTGGGCCTGTGCCTTGAGCTGGGACTCGCGCATCGCCTGGTAGCCGGCGAGCATCGGTTCGAGCTGCTGACGCAGATCCACGCCGGGCTCAAGGCTCGTGCCAATGCTTGCCAGGGCGCAGCCCATGGCATACAGGCCGCCATAGACTGCGACGGCGTTGCCATTGCGCTGGCCGTAGGCGCTCAGGATTTCGATGATGGGCTCGGCCACATGCGTCATTGCATGGGCGTGGTGGTTTGGCGTAATTTCGCGGGTGACGCGCGCGCCTTCGATGGGGCCTGTGGATTGGCTCATGAGCTGGTGCTCCAAGTTCAGAGGAAGGGGATGTCGGCCATGGCCGCCGCAGCGGCGATGCAGAAAGCCGAGAAGGACGACCAGAGAAAGAATCCGAAAAGTTTGCTCATGGCAGCTCGCGCAGGCATTCCATGGATTGCGGGCCGGTCCACACGACTGCGTGACCGGGCGGGCAGGCCTGGGCAGCGCTGTGCGCGCGTCGCACGTCCGCTGCGCTGGCCACGGGTTCCTGGGCCGCGCCGGCATCCGCGCATGCGCTGAGCACCAGGGCCGCAAGGAGGGCCAAGCAAAGCAGGAGCCAGCTGCCGGGCGTGGGCACTGGGCCCGGCTCGGCCACAGGGCCAGGGCGCGATGCCTCGCGGAGGAAGCGCGCATCGGGGTCGGGGTTGAAAGGTTCGGAGGGGATCACTCGCTGCATTTCGGCTCTCCTGAAACGACAAATCCGCCGGGTGGCGGATTCGTGGGGTTGGTGGCTTGCTGCTGTCGGCGCTGGGCTGCAGCTTCGGCCAGCAGGCGCTCTTCTTCTTTCCATTCGGCGAGAGAGCGCGGCTCATAGGCGGCTTGGCCGCGATCGCCGCGCAGCCGGGTGAATCTGGTTCTCATGGTGGATTCCAAAAAAGCGCCCGCCCCACATTGCTGCAGGGCGGGCCAAATGCCGCACAAGGCGACCCCACGATAAAAAGAGCCGGCGCCAGTGATGGCGCGCCCAGGGAGTTGAGAGGGAGGGAGGAGATAGTCCCCTGGGCCCGGCTGAAAAAGGGGCAGGGCTTCCACCTGCTGCGGCTGAGACGGCCTCTGCATGGCCCGCTCACGCGGGATTTATATGGATGGCTGCGGTGTTCGCCCCGGCTTTCCCTCTACAACGGTTTGGCGGACTCTCACCGCTTGCGGGTGGGCAACTGCCCGTCACGATTGGCCATCACGGGGGCAGACTGCAGCGAATTTGTCTGGGTGAACCAGAGTCCAGCCGGGACGCCTCCCGAGCGCTTCGCAATCTGCCTTCGTGATGGCCCTGGGCTTGCCAGGGCGGGTGATCAGAACGCAGCGATTCGGGCACCGAGAACAGCGCTGTACATCGTCATGACATGGGCCTGGGTGTTCAGGCGCTCCTGCTCCTGCCAGGGCAGGGATGCGAACAGGTCCGTATTCTTGAAGGCGCCGAGCTTCTCGCGCTTCTCATCCAGTTCCTGCTTCTCATCCACGACGCGTTGCTGATGCGGGGCCAATTGCTGATCCATAGTTACCTCCGGTTGAAAAAAAGAAAGCGCCAACTCGTGGCGCTGTGTTTGTGGTGGCCCGGCACGTGGCCGGGACGTTTTGATCCCGCTGTCAATCCGCTCCATCGGGGTTGGCAGCGTCGCGCGCCAGCTCCAAGAGCTCGCACATGTAGTCGGTCTGCACGCGCATCTGGGACAGCATCTCGGCCAGCACCGGCTGCGCAGCTGGCTGCTCTGCAGCGAAGTCCTCGCCCAGGGTCTGGGCAAGGCGGTGGACGATCTCGGCGTTGAGGCTGCGGCCTGAGGCCTTTGCCAGACGCGCGATTGCTTCGTGGATAGGCGCCGGCACGCGAAACTGGGAACGCACGGTGCCTTCGCTGTCGTCGCTGGCGTCTCCCTCGTCGCCGACCAGCAGCCAGTCAGGCTCGACCGACAGCGCAGCCGCCAGCTTGTGCAGGATGTGCAGGCGGGGCTGGTTTTTGTCGGCCTCGTAGCGCGAGATCTGCGCGGGCGCTACGCTGCAGGCCGTGGCCAGGTCGGACTGGCTCAGCCCCTTTTCTATTCGGGCGCGGATCAGGCGCGCCCCGAAGGTGCTCGCCATCCCCATCACAGCGCCAGGCGGCTGTCGGTCATCTGCAGTTCAGTCACGGCAAGGTGCAGCCGCTCGCTCAAGCTTTCCAACTGGCCAACCAGTGGCGGCGGAAGGGATCGCACAGGGCCATCCTGGCTTCCGCTAGGGGCTGGATCAGCCTCGGGAGTCAAGACGGGAGCCAGTCGATTGCGCATGCCGGTAACAGCATCCTGCAGAAAGCCGATTTGGTGGTTGAGGCGAGCCACGATCTCATCGACCTGGCTGATGGGCTGAGCCTGGGCGGCGCCGTAGTGCGCCTGTACGCTGTCCGAGGCCTGGGCTGCTTGGCCGTGTCGAATGCCAGTTTGAACGTGAAGGGTCACGGTGGTCTCTCCTATGGTGGTGGCGGAAACAAAAGCGGCCTCCCTGGGAAGCCGCTTTTGTTTCGCCCCGATGCGCTCAGGGAGGGCGTGCTGCATCTGGTAGCAGCTGCGCGGCATCAACATGCCGCACCGTTTATTTGCTCCGTGGTGTCATCTCACTGCGTTCGTCACCGGGATGCCCGGGCGGTGTTCCATCGTCGGCTCCAGATGCGCTGGCGCGCACCCTTCACTGCCTCCCGCCTACTCTCTACAGGGCATGCCGCCCGCAGTTCCTTCCCTATGCCGTGAACCGTGCTTTGACGGACTGGCAACCGCGCGGAGACGCGGCACGCTGACCTGACCCATGCCCAGGAGCGCCATTTCGCCGGACGAATGCCCCTCGGGTGGGGCAAGCAACATCGGCGTGCAACTTGTGAAAGACCGGGGCTTGCCCGGTCGATGCCGTGGTGCCCAACTTCCCGGCCGGTCCGCATGTGCGGTGGCTGGGTACGTTGAGGGCGATGATAAGGCGATGCCTAATTTCTTGCAATAGGCGTTGCCTTATTATTTTGATGCACTGTTGGTGCGTTCAGTGCAGACGGACTTCGAAGTAGGCCTCCTCCACGGCTATCCCCTGGAGTCCAGCTTGTTGGGCCGACTCATAGGCCTTTTGCCAGGAAAGCGCCACTGCCTCGTTCACCTTCCCGATTACGCCGCCCTCGGCCGCATCGTTGAAGAGCTTGTAGGCCCTGGTCATGGCCTCTTGGTTGGGGAAGCTTCGTTCAATCACCTTGGCGAAGCGGGCTTCAGCCTTGGCCTTGATGTCGTGCTCAATGCCGACGCAGTCTTGAAGGGTGACTCGGAGCGAGGTGAGGGCGGAAGTGGTCATGTGCATCCTTGGTGCTGGTTAAAAACACAGCTCAAGTATGCATGACAACTGTATGTGTGTACAGTAATTTGCTACATGGCGTGTATCTCGCCAGCCAGCGTCCATGAAAAAGCCCGCTCATGGCGGGCTCGGGTCTCGGGCTGAGGCGCAGGCATTCAATGTTTCATGGTCCACCACGCCAACACCTTGCCGGCAATGTTGATGCACTCAGATGCCTTGCGAAGATCAATTCGCTCTTCGTCGGGATAGTCCACGATGTTGTCGCTGCGAAGGACCAGTGTGCCGTCAGACAGTATTAGCGCTTTCTTTAACAAGAGGCGGTTGTAAACATCGATGACGTAAATACCCTGCGCGTCAATGGTCCGCTGCCCCATATCCACAAACACCAGGTCTTCATCTTGAATCGTTGGTTTCATGCTGTGGCCGTTGCCCGTCATGATTTTGATGCGCTCGGGGTTGACGGTCCCGATCTTCTTGCGAACCCAACTTTCCAAGACATCGAGATGCCGGACGATCTGCACGGCCTCGTCCATGTGCGAGCCGGGACCCATTGACGGCCGGACAGAGAGATGCTGCAGGCGTACGTACCCGGGCGGCGGGGTGTCATCGATGACCTGGATCACGTTTTCCCCTTGTTTGGACGTCTCGGCAGTAGTCCCTGGCGGGTAATCGGGCAGCCCCCAGTGCGCAGGCTGGACCACGTCTGCGAAGTAGCTCCAGAGCTTTGGGAGCTTGTCCTTGCTGATGGTCCCGCGATTCACCCAGTCTTGGATGGATGGAGGCTTCACCTCAAAGTGCTCGGCCACCTCCTTCTTGGAGACGCCCTTCAGTTCGATGGCTTCAGCGATGGCTTGGCCTAATTTTTCACCAGTAAGCATTGCCTAATGTTCCATGTGCGAGTGTGCGTAGGCAATGCCTATTGATCAAAATTAGGCAGAGCCTTATCATGGGGTATGACGTACTCACACCCCGGACTTGCGGTTCAGGCAGTTGTCGATCTTGTTGGCAGCCAGGCTGCCCTGGCTCGCGCGCTCCAGGTTTCCGCGCCCACTGTGAACCAGTGGATCAAGAGGCGCCGCCCGGTCCCAAAGGCGCTCAGCCCAAGGATCGAAGCGCTGTCCTGCGGCTCGGTCTCCCGCCGAGACCTGCGCCCCAACGACTGGCAGGACATCTGGCCTGAGCTTGCGCAGCCCACCCCCCAGGAGCCAGGCCATGCATAAGCCGTACCGCTGGGGCGACAAGGCCCCGCCCGCCGTGCGGCGCCTTCGGGAGCTGCGCAGTCAGCGCAGGGCGGCCTTGCAGGCCAAGCGCGATCACCAGGATTTCGTAATCCGGGAGCGACTCAAGGGCGGGAGCGAAGAGGAGCGAGACCAAATCCTTCGTGCCCTCCACGGAGATTCCTTCGGCGACTTCTCCTGCTCCATCGGTATGGGCGAAGCACCCGCGCCGCGTCAGCCTGTCTTGAGCTGGCTGCTGGGTTGGTCGCGCCTCAATCGCTGGCATTCCGACGCCCCTCCACCTGTCACCACATCCAAGGAGTAGTCCCGCATGCGTGACACCCACGAAAAGCTGAGCCGGGCTGAAGCGGCTGCCTTCCGGGCGATCCAGGCAGCGCTTGCCGACCTCAACGCTGAGCAGGCCGAGCGCGTGCTGGCGCGTGTCCAGGACCAACTGGATGAAGACGCTGGCGCGCCCATGTTCGCGCGCGGCGTTGCCGGGCCGCTGGGCAAGCTGGACATCCAGCTCAAGACCAAGGTGGACGAGTCCACGGCTGAGCAGTTCCGCCGCAACTGCGTGTTGAAGGGCACGGACACCTCCACGGTGCTGCGCGATGCCATCTACGTGATGACCTGGGAGCGCAGCTATCGGCAGATGGTGGCTGAGAAGTTGATGCATGAGGAGCAGTCTGCCAGCCGACTGCATTCGCTCATAGGACCCTTTGGGGCCCCCGAATTCGGAGGGCCTGCCCGATGACCGCGATCACTGCAATTTCCGCCGCCGTGCTGACCATGAGCAGCGAAGAAATCGCCTCTTTGGTGGAGTCCCGCCACGACAACGTGAAGACCTCCATCGAACGCCTGGGCGCACGCGGCGTGATCCAACTCCCTGCGTTGCAGGAAGTCCGGAACCATCTCGGCCAGGCCGTGAGCGTCTACCAACTGTGCAAACGCGACAGCTATGTCGTGGTGGCGCAGCTGTCTCCTGAGTTCACGGCGCGGCTGGTGGATCGCTGGCAAGAGTTGGAGGCCCAGGCCGCTCCCGCCGTGCCGCGCACTATGAAGGAGGCCTTGCGTCTGGCTCTGGAGCAGGCTGAGCAGATCGAGCAGCAGCAGGCTGCGCTGGCCCTGGCCGCCCCGAAGGTGGAGTTCGTGGATCGCTTCGCAGCTGCCGAGACCGGCGCCATGGGCTTTCGCCAGGTCTGCAAGCTGCTGCGCGCGAACGAGGAGCGCTTCCGCGCGTTCCTGCTGGACAACAAGGTGATGTACCACCTGGGCGGCCGACTGACCCCGCTGGCCCAGCACATGGACGCAGGCCGCTTTGTGGTGAAGGCAGGCCACGCCCAGCACAGCGACCACGCTTTCACCCAGGCCAAGTTCACGAGCAAGGGCGTGACGTGGATTGCCGGCCTGTGGGGCCAGCACCAGGCCCGCCTGGCGCAGGAGGGTGCGCAGCAATGAGTTCCGATTACACGACCCTCGCATGGCGCACGGAACTGCAGTCAGGCCCGCGCCTGGTGTTTCTGGCCCTGTGCGACAACGCCAACGACGCAGGCAACTGCTTCCCATCCATCCAGACCTTGGCAGACAAGTGCGGCCTGTCGGTCCGCGCTGTGCGTGGCCACGTGGCCGCCATGGAAGAGCAGGGGCTGGTGCAGCGCATTCAGCGCACGGGCTGGAGTTCCGAGTACCAGATCAATCTGAGGGTGCTGCGCGCGGCGGTCTACGAATGCCTGTCCAAGCGCCCGCGCCTGACTGAATACGACCAGATGATCATGCGCTCCTGCGCACCGGAAACCCCGGCAGATTCTGCACCCCGGCAGGATTTGCCGCCCCCTCAAACCCCGGCAGATTCTGCCGGGGACCCCGGCAATATCTGCAACACCCCCCGGCAAGATCTGCCGGGGACCCCGGCAAATCCTGCCGCCATAACCTACAAAGAACCTACAAAGAATAAACAAGGAAAGGGGAAAGGCGCGCGCACGGCTGCGAACGCCATCACTCGCCCTGATGGCGTGACCGAGCAGACCTGGTCCGATTGGCTGACGCTGCGAAACGGCAAGAACGCGCCGGTGTCGGAAACGGTCCTGCGCATGGCGGTCAACGAGGCGGACAAGGCCAAGCTGTCGCTGGAGGACTTCCTGCAGATCTGGTGCTTCCGTGGCACGCAGGGGCTGCAGGCCGATTGGCTCAAGCCTTCGGACTTTGCTGGCCGGACCGTGAAGGGCGGGAAGACGCCGCCCCCCGACAATTTCGGCGGCGTGGACTACGGCCAGGCGAGGAAGATCTGATGGACCTCCTCGCATCCCGAATCCACCGCCCGCCGCTGACGCGCGAGAGCACCTGCCCCACGCATGGCCTGTTCCTGAGCAGCTGCCATCTGGGCGACATCTGGACGAAGTGCAACCTGTGCGCCGAGGAGGCCAAGGCCAAGGAACTGGCCCAGGCCCAGGACGAGCAGAAGCGCCAGGCGCGCGAAGAGTGGGAGCAGCGCCTGGGCACGGCCGCCATTCCCGAGCGCTTCCAGAGCTGCCGCCTGCGGACCTACATCGCGGAAACGCCGGAGCAGCAGGCAGCCCTGCAGTTCGCCAAGGACTACGCGGCCCGTTTCGATGACGTGCAGCGCAAGGGCAGCGGCGCCATCTTCGTGGGCAACGTTGGCACGGGGAAGACGCACCTTGCCATCGGCATCGGCATGCAGGTGATGCACACGCATGGCGCATCGGTCCTGTTCACGACCGTTGCGCGCGCTGTCCGCCGCATCAAGGACACATGGTCCAAGCGTAGCGGCGAGTCTGAGGGCGAGGCCATTGCCGCCATGGTCTTCCCGGATCTTCTGATCCTGGACGAGGTGGGCGTGCAGTTCGGCAGCGATTTCGAGAAGAACCTGCTGTTCGACGTGCTCAACGAGCGCTACGAGCGTCGCAAGCCCACGCTGTTCCTGTCGAACCTGCCCATTGGCGAAGTGGCCGCATTCCTTGGCGAGCGTGTCATGGACCGCCTGCGCGAAGACGGCGGCGACGTGCTGCCGTTCCAGTGGGAAAGCTATCGCGGGAGGTGCGCATGACCGCCATCCATCCGGCCGCGACCCGCGCCTACCTGTCGTTGCCCTATGCCTACACGCTCGCACAGGAGCTGTCGGCCAGCGAACGGCAGCCGCTGCACCAGCGCAAGCGCGAGCCACTGGCCGCTGCAGTCCTGGCCGCCGTGCATGCCGTCGGCTACGCCGTTCCGACGGTGCAGCACTGGCGCGACCTGGCCGACGCCGCGAACCTGTCCGAAACGCTGCTGGGCATGGGCGTCTTCACCGAGCCCGAGGCCCAGAGCCTGTTTGCCGATGCCGTTGCGGCCGTGGTGGACCTGGGCCGCAAGCACGGCCATGGCCAGGAGATGCGCCTGAACGCTGTGCAGCTAGGCCACCTGGTCGAGTTCGGCGAGGCCTACGGCCAGGTGCTGGAGGTGATCCCGGCCCGCACCTTCATCCGCGCGCACCGCGCCACCGAACGCCGCCTGCGCGAGTTGCTGGTCAACAGCCACGGCAGCGACACCCATGAATTCATCGTCGTCTGAACATCAATGGCAGCAACAACCAATCAATCTCAGCGAGGCGGCCGTGGCGCACCTCGTCAAGCTGGCCCAGCAACCCGGGTGGTGGGAGTACGTCAAGGCCAGGGCCAGGGAGCTGGACAGGGACGAGTCCCGGCTGTTCGTGGACATCGAGCAGCAGGTGGTGCAGCAGCTGCAGGCGCTCGCCTGGCGCCCGCCGCCCCGCGCGTGAGGGTGCCTGCTTGCCACCAAGGCCCGATCACGGTGCTGGGCATGGACCCGGGCAAGCACACGGGCCTGGCCTGGATCGTGGATGGCCAGCTGCAGGGCCTGGAGGAGATTGCGCCTGCGCAGATCCTGCAGACGCTGCAGGGCAGGGTGCCCACGCTGGTGATCTTCGAGGACAGCCGCAAGGCCCGCAGGACCTGGACCGGCCAGGGCAGCGCCGCGGCGCGGGCCAAGATGGCGCGCAACGTGGGCGAGATCGATGCATGGTGCGTGCTGATCGAAACCATGTGCGCCAGCCTCGGCATTGCCTGCTTCGGCCTGGCACCCAGCGCGAAGGCCGGCAGTGCCCACGGCGCCAAGATCGATGCCGCCACCTTCAGCCGCCTGACCGGCTGGGCCGGCCGCAGCAATCAGCACCAGCGTGACGCCGCAATGATCGCGTGGTCCTTCCGGAGGGCCCGGCCATGAAGCGCATCTACATCGCCGGCCCGATGTCCGGACTGCCCGAGTTCAACTACCCGGCCTTCAACCGCGCCGCCGCCACGCTGCGCGCCCAGGGCCACCATGTCGAGAACCCGGCCGAGAACCCCGCGCCAGCATGCGGATGCTGGGCCGGCTACATGCGTCTGGCGCTGCCGCAGCTGTGCACCTGCGATGCGGTCTACATGCTGCCGGGATGGCGCGGCTCCAAGGGTGCGCGCGTGGAGCACGGGCTGGCCCTGGATCTGGGCATGGAGGTGCAGGACTTCGATGCCAGCGCAGGGGAGGGCGGCGCACATGCTTGATTTCCGCCCCGACCTTCCGCGCCGTGGCCAGCGCGGCCCCGTGCGTGCCACGCCCCAGCACCCGCCCCTGTGGCGTGGCGCCGCAATGCGCGAGCGCATTGACGGCCCCGATGCCTTGGGGCGCTACCGCTTCTCCGTCTGGTCGGAAAACCGCTGCTGCCGCCTGGAGCAGTACGGCCCCACGCGTGTATGCGTGATGGGCGACCACGGCTTCCTAGTGCAGGTCGATGTTGAAGGGGATGTCCGATGAGGGTAATGCTCGTCTCCGAAATGGCCCGAGAACTGATCGACCGCCCGACCAGCAGGCCCAGTTTCATCCTTCACCCTTCGTGGCGGCCTTTGGTGGATGCGCTGATGGCTGACCCCAATCCAGAGGGCGAGGCCGCTCTGACGCGGGCAGCGTTGAACGGGGCAAGCATCCTGTATCAGCGTTGCCCTGTCCGCCCTGCGTTGCCCACTGGCGGCGTGTTCGACACCTTCCCGTGGGAAGTAATGGGCCGTCTGGATTCTTGGCGGGAGGCGCATCCATGGCGCTGACACGCAGGCCGTTCAAGTCCAAGAGTCCATGGCCTGTGGCAGGCACCGGCAATCTGGACCGCGAAGAGCGCCTGGCGCAGCGCGCGGCCCGGGCCATGGAAAGCGCCCGCGCTACGGTCGGCATGGCGTGCACCAGCATCGTTGTGATGGGCGGGGCCAGCACAGGCCTGGTCCTGCCCAAGGCCGAGATCCTGGAATGCGAAGCCTACCGCCGTGCCGTGGCCGCGCTGCCCTGCATCTGGTGCGGCATCTGCGATTTCTCCCAGCATGCGCACCTCAACCTCGGCAAGGGCTTCGCGCTCAAGACCGACGACCGCACGGGCTTCCCCCTGTGCTGCACGCGCCCCGACATCGAGGGCTGCCACGTCGCATATGACCAATACCGCCTTGTAGACGGTGGCCGCGAAGCCCATCGGGACTACGGCCTCGAGTGGGGTCGCATCACCCGCCACACGATTCTTGAATCCGGCCAATGGCCACAACGTCTGCCACTCTGGAGCGAAACCGCATGAACCAAGCCACCACCAGCACAATCCACAAGACAGCCGGCGGCAATCCGGACACGGGCGCGGTCGAGGCCGTGCCCACGCTGACGCAGGTCTACGAGGCGATCCGCCAGCTGCACGAGGCAGGCGAGGAGCCCACGCGCGACCGCATCCACAAGATGACGGGCCTGAACCTCACAACCGTGGACGACCGCATCAAGGTGCTGCGCGGCGAGGGGATGATTGCGGCGGTGAAGCAGTGCTATCGCCCAGTGCACCAGCACGGGCCTGCGCGGGATGTGGTCATCGTGCACCTCAACGATGGCCGGACCATGGTGGAAATTGGGGACCACGTACTGCACCTGGTTCGCCCGGAGGCAGCGCGCTTGGGCCAGGGCCTGGCCGGTGTGGCGCTGGAGCACACAGCGCTGACACGTGTCACTGAGCTGCAGGACCAGCTGCTTGAGGAGGTGGCAAAGCGGAGAGCGCTTGAGCGCAAGGTGGAAGCGTTGAAGGTGCAGCGCAACGCTGATCCGCGCCAGGGGGACCTGCTGATGCAGGATCAATTACTGAATTAAAAGCAGCTTGGATAATGCGCTGGCAGATGCAAAGACGCTCTTTGGCGCATTCAGGCAATATTCAGATTTGAAGGGAGCACTATGCGAGTAGAAATTAACGATCTAAAGTTTGATCTCGATGAAAGAGATGCAAATCCCGAGAGAAAGAGCGAGGTGCAGCAAGCATTGTTGCAGCGCTTTGCTATATCTGCACAAGGCTTCGATTTCGCGTTCTACCGCAACGACCGGAAGCATGAATGGTTCCGCGTGCAGCTCGATACGAAGCAAGGCATCTCCCTCGAAGACATCCGTGCTTGGCTAGAAGCCAACGGTTTCGCCGGCTTTGACGTCTACACCGTGAACTGGTGAGCCGCCCCGGCTAGGGTTCGACGGCCCTAGGCCATGCCGGAACACTTCCGGCCATGGCCCAACGTCCTGCCGGCAAGTCCGAGCCTCAAAAGAAACCTGCACCCAAGAAGCCTGCTGCCGCGAAGAAGGCCGCAGGCTCTGCGGCGGCCACCCTTCGCGCATACATCAGCGCCGCGCGAGCGGCTGGGTACCCCTACTACGTCTATACCTTGTCAGATGCCGGCGGCGTGTTCTACGTCGGCAAGGGAACGCGTGATCGCGTGTTCCACCACGAGAGACTGAGCGAGGCGGACCGCAATGCCGTCAAGCAGGCCCGCATCCGAGCATGCGGCGAGCCTCTCAAAGACGTTGTTGCGTTCTTTCAGTATGAAGATGACGCCTATCGTTTTGAGACCGAGCTGATAGCTGAAAACGCGGAGACCCTGACCAACATCAGCAGCGGGACCGTGACATCTGAGCAGGCCACCCGGGCGCGAGCCCAGGCGTTGCTTGATGGAATGCGGAGTTTTGACGACTGGGTCCCAACGCTGTCCCCGGAAAAGATGGCCTGCTGCGCTCGACTCGGCGGGTCACTGCGCGGGTTCTACGACCAACTCAGAGCCGCCGTCGTCGGTGTGATCGAGAACCCGGCAACTCGGATTTTCGTTCCTCATCGCAAATACCCGGGCGAGGAGAGGGCGCATGTCTGAGAACTCGTCCTCAACCAAGAAGCCAGCCGACTGGGAGCGCATCGAGCTGGACTACCGGGCGGGCATTAAGACCCTGCGCCAGATCGCCGACGAGAACGGCATCACCCATGGTGCTATCAACAAGCGCGCAAAGCGTGATGGATGGGAGCGCGACCTGGGTGTAAAGATCCAGGCAAAGGCCGATGCACTGGTATCCAAGGCGGCGGTATCCAGTGAGGTATCCACGGATACCAAGGTTCGGGAACGGGCCGTCATCGATGCCAATGCCCAGGCCGTGGCTGACGTTCGCCTGGCCCATCGCAGGGACATCCAGAGGGCGCGCCGCGTCACCAACACCCTGTTGGACGAACTGGAAAAACAGACCGACCCGGATACCTTGTTGCTGCTCGGCGAGCTGGGCGAGATGCTGCGGCAACCCGACGACAACGGCCAGGACCGCCTCAACGACCTGTACCACAAGGTCATCAGCCTGTCTGAGCGCTCCAAGACCATGAAGACTCTTGCCGAGAGCCTCCAGAAGCTGGTGGACATGGAGCGCACTGCGTTCGGCATGGACAAGCTTTCCGAGAAAGGCGATGAGCCTGGCGCGCTCAAGCAGATGACCGATGCCGAGCGGGCGGTGCGGCTCGCTGCCATGCTCAACGGCGGCCCAGGCGCGGCTATGGTGTTGGCCACGCTCGCGGCGAAGCGGGGTGAGAAATGACCACGCCCGCGCTGACCACTGCCGACATCCTGGATTTGCTCAAGGGTCTGGACGCGGACACGCGCGCGGAGCTGGACTCCCTGCTGCTGTCGGGCGATGCGCCCATCTGGGTTCCGCAGCCTGGCCCCCAGACCGTGGCCTTCGAGTCCGACGCCGATATCGTCTTCTACGGTGGCGCGGCCGGTGGCGGCAAGACCGATCTGCTGCTGGGCCTGCCGCTGACCAAGCAAAAGCACAGCATCATCTTCCGGCGCCAGTCCGTGCAGCTCACCGGCATCGAAGAGCGCATGACCTCGATCCTGGGCACGCGCGATGGCTACAACAGCCAGGACGGCATTTGGCGGCTGCCACAGGGCAAGGTCCTGGAGCTGGGCAGCGTGAAGGAGCCGGGCGACTGGATCAAGTACCAGGGCCGCGCGCACGACTTCAAGGGCTTCGATGAGATCACCCACTTCACGGAGCTGCAGTTCCGCTCCCTGATCGGCTGGCTGCGCACCGACGACCCGACCATCCGCCAGCGCGTGGTGTGCGCGGGCAATCCACCTACCGAGCCAGAAGGGGAGTGGGTCAAACGCTTCTGGGCGCCGTGGCTGGAGCCTTCACACCCGAACCCGGCCAAGCCAGGCGAGCTGCGCTGGTTTGTGACAAATGAGAAGGGCGAGGATCAGGAGGTTCCTGGCCCTGAGCCCGTGATGGTGGGCCCGGACCTGATGACGCCCAAGAGCAGGACGTTCATCCCCTCTAGCGTGAACGACAACCTATTCCTGCTGTCCACGGGCTATAAGGCCACGCTGCAGTCCTTGCCCGAGCCGCTGCGCAGCAAGATGCTGAACGGCGACTTCAACGCGGGCAGCGCGGACCCGGCCTGGCAGGTGATCCCCACCGAGTGGGTGAAGGCGGCGCAGGCGCGGTGGAAGCCACGCGAAGCCAAGGGCGGCATGACGGCCCTGGGCCTGGACCCTGCGCGCGGCGGCATCGACAAGACCTCGGCGGCGCGGCGCCACGGCGCCTGGTTCGATGAACTGATCACCGTGCCCGGCGCGGTCACCAAGGACGGCCCGACCACGGCTGGCTTTGTCACGCCCCTGGTGCGCGACGGCGCGTGCATCTGCGTGGACAGCATCGGCATCGGCTCCAGCGCGCTGGATTTCATCGTGGGCCTGAACCTGCTGGTGCTCGCGGTCAACGGCTCGGAAACGTCCAACGCCATGACCAAGGCCGGCAATCTGCGCTTTCGCAACCGGCGCGCGGAGATGTACTGGCTGCTGCGCGAGGCCCTGGACCCGACGAACCCCAATCCCATTGCGTTGCCGCCAGACCCCGAGCTGCTGGCCGACCTGACAGCCGTTCGCTACAAGGTCGTGACCCTGGGCCGGGTCGCGGCGATCCAGATGCTGTCCAAGGACGACATCCGCAAGGCGCTGGGCCGCTCCCCTGACAAGGGCGACGCGGTGGCAATGACCTTTGTCCAGGGCATCCCTGAGCCCGGCAGTAAGCGCCATGAATACGAAGAACCCGAAGAGACCGATTGGAGGCTCAATTGATCAACACCAGCACGATGGACGTGGACTCGCCCGAATCCGAGGGTTCTCTCGACGCCGCGGATGATGATCTGCGCATGGGTGAGGGCGAGGTGTCGCTCCACGAATACACGGAATGGCTGCGCGAGATGGACGAGGAGCCGCCATGGCGCATCGCGGCGGACAAGGAGATGGACTATGCGGACGGCAAGCAGTTGGACACCGAGCTGCTGAACGCTATGAAGGAGCAGGGCATTCCGCCGGCCATTGAGGATCGCATCGGGCCCACACTGCGCGCGCTCACGGGCTACGAGCAGACCACGCGCACGGACTGGCGTGTCACGGCCAACGGCCAGACGGGCAGCAAGGATGTGGCAGACGCGCTCAACGTCGAACTGAACGAGGCCGAGCGCGAGTCCCATGCCGACGATGCCTGCAGCGATGCCTTCCGGCCCCAGGCCGCCGTGGGCTTCGGTTGCGTGGGCGTGCAGCGCGTGAGCGACCCCACTCAGTACCGCTATAAATGCGCGGTCGTGCGCCGTAGCGAGGTGCGCTGGGACTGGACGGCCGAGGAGTGGGATCTCAGCGACGCGCGGTATTTCAAGCGGGACAAATGGCTGCATCCTGAGCGCATCGCGCGCGCATTTCCGCAGGCGCGCGAACTGATCCTGTCCTGTGGCCGCAATGGCGCCACCTGGTGGCAACAGGGCTACCCGGGCCGGCTGGCCAACCAGGGCGGCAGTTCCACGGGCCTGACCAATGCGGGCCAGGATGCGCGCGGCTGGACGGTGGAAGAAGCGCGCTGGTACGACCGCACCAACAAGCAGCTGTGCCTGACCGAGCTTTGGTATCGGCGCTGGGTCGAGGTGGTGCTGATCGAATCACCCGACGGCCGGGTGGTGGAGTACGACGCGGGCAACCAGGCCCACAACTACGGCTTGGCCACCGGCATGACCAAGGCATTCAAGGCCATCGTGGCCAAGGTGCGCCGCAGCTACTGGCTCGGGCCGCACAAGCTGCACGACAGCCCCTCGCCATACCCGCACAGCCATTTCCCCTACGTGATCTTCTGGGGCTTCCGTGAGGATTCCACGCGCGTGCCCTATGGCTACGTGCGCGGGCTGATCTATCAGCAGGACAGCTTGAACAGCGGCACGGCGCTCATGCGTTGGGGCCTGTCCGCCTATCGTGTCGAGAACACCAAGGGTGCGACGGATATGCCGGACGCGGTCCTGCGTCGCACCATCGGCCGCCGAAACGCCCACGTGGTGCTGAACCAGGAGCACATGGCCAAGCAGGGCGCTCGCTTCGAGGTCAAGCGGGACGTGCAGCTCACCGAGCAGCAGCACCAGCTCATGAACGACTGCCGCGCGGTCTTCGAGCAGCTGTCCGCGGCGCCGGCGGCCTTCACGGGCCAGCGCGGCAACGCCACCAGCGGTCTGCAGGAGCGCACTCAGCTGGAGCAGGCCAATCAGGCGCTGGGCGAGATCATGGGCAACTTCCGCCGCGCGCGCACCCTCATGGGCGAGATGCTGCTGGCCATGATCGTCCAGGACCTGGGCGCCAAGGAAAAGACGGTGATCATCGAGGGCGATGCCGTCACCGAGGATCGTTCGGTGGTGCTCAACAAGATCGAGACCGACCCGGCCGGCTACACCTACCTGAGCAACGACGTGCAGCGGACCCTGCTGAAGGTCCAGCTCGAGGACGTGCCCAGCACGCCCGGCTATCGCTCTCAGCAGCTGTATGCGATGCAGGAGGTCATCAAGACAATGCCGCCACAGTTCCAGCAGGCCGCCATGCCCTACATGGTTGCGCTCATGGACACGCCGTACAAGCGCGAGATCATCGAGGCCCTGCGCGCGGCTGGCTCCCAGGAGAGCCCGGAGCAGGTCGAGCAGCGGATCCAGCAGGAGGTGCAGGCCGCGTTGTCCAAGGCCGGCCACGACCTCAAGGCGCGCGAGCTGGAGATGAAGGAGCGCCTGACGGACGCACAGATCAAGAAGGTGATGGCCGACGCCGTGCAGGTCGGCGTGCAGGCTGCCTTCTCGGCCATGCAGGGCGGGGCCCAGGTCGCCATGAATCCGGCCATCGCGCCCATCGCCGACGCCATCATGCAGGGCGCGGGTTACCAGAAGCCCAATCCAGGGGGCGACGATCCGGACTTTCCGGTGCCGGGCGCGGCGGCCGGCAGTCCTGCGCCGCAATCTGGCGGCCCGGGCGCTGCCGGTGATATCGGCCAGGTGCGCGAGAACACCAGCCCTGCATTCCCGCCCATCCCACAGGAGCCGTTGCGCGGCATGCAGGGCATCGAAACCGCCTCACCCGACGACAACCTGCCCCAGGGCGGTTGATTCCATTGGCTTCGGCCAGCGCCGCCTCCGGGCGGCGTTTTCATTGCCGCTCTGTCTAGGGTTGGTCTTTCCTCCCTCGCTTTTTGACACTGCTTCCAAGCCATGGCGCATGTCGCTGTGGCGATGACTGCGGCGCTTCGGCGCTGCGGATTCAAGAGCAGATGGCGCGGCGCCCAGGCGCTGCTCCGGATTGCTGGCCCATGCGGCCACGGCGATATGTGGCGGGACAGGCATGACGACATCACAACAGGATTCTTTTGAAAGCGCGGGCGGCGAATTGTCGGCCGATCAGTTGACCCAGATGCTGAACGCTGGGTTGCATGGCGATACCTCGGCTGTGTCCGAGGAACCCGGCGGCGCGCCAGCGACCGCCACTGATCCGGCAAGCACTCCTGCTGCACCCGCTGTGGAAGCGGTAGCGAAGCCCGGGAGCGATGCTGCGCCGGCCGAGGCAGACCCGGCAAATGCCGTGGTGCTGGCCAAGGACGGCAAGCACACCATCCCCTACGAGAAGTTGGAACAGGCACGCCAGGGCGAACAGCGCTGGAAGTCTGAGGCCGAGCGCGAGACCGCCCGTGCCGCCGCAGCCGAGGCCGCTCTGGCCGAGTTGCAGGCGCAGGCGGGCCAACGCGCGGCCGACGGCAAGGCCCCGACCGAGACAGACAAGCTGGCGGCGCAGGCAGGCGCGGCCATCGAGGCTGGCGCGGACCCGGAGCTCTTCGGTGACTACTCGGAAGAAGGGCTTCGCGCCGGCATGCTGAAGCTGCACGCGGCCACCCGCGAACAGCTCAAGGCAGAGCTGAAGGCGGAACTGCAGGCGGAGGTCGAGCGCGAGCTGGCGCCCCTGCGTCAGCACCGCCAGGCCTCGGCCGAAGAAGTGCACTCGAACGCCATCTATACGGCGCACCCCGACGTGGATTCCATCGCCCAGAGCGCGGAGTTTGACGCATGGCTCAAGGCCATGCCCAGCTACGCGCAGAACGCCGCTCGCGGCGTGCTGGACGGCGGCAGCACCGAGCAGGTGATCGAGCTCTTCAAGGATTACAAGGCCGCGACTGGCGCTTCCGCCGCGCCCGCTCCAAAGGATCCCCCGAACGACCCGGCCAAGGCCGCCAAGGAAAAGCTGGCGGCCCTCGCAGTGCCCGTGCCCAACAGCCTCTCGGACATTCCGGGCGGCCGTCCAGGCGGCGGGTCGCTGTTCGAGCGGCTGGATTCGCTCGAAGGCATGGAGCTCTTCAACGCGATGGCCGACCTCACGGAGGAGCAGCGCGAAGGGTTCCTCAACCGAAAAACCTGAACTGAGCGAGGACTGACATGACCAAGACCGCGATGTCGGCCAGCGACAAGCAAAAGCTGGTGCAACAAGCCGTTGGCGTTTTCACTGCGACGCAGAAGCGCCACTCCAACATCAACCGCCTGACGGGCAAGTTCCCGAAGATCGATACAGCCGCCAGCTCGATTGCCAACCAAACGAGCAACACCATGCCCATCGTCCAGACCATGGACATGGGCAAGGGCAAGGGCGACGAATTGAAGTTCAACTTCGTCAACCCCGTGGGCGGCATCCCCATCATGGGCGGCGAGTACGCTGCTGGTCGCGGTGAGGGCGTGAGCCTGTCCGAGGACCGCCTGCGTGTGAACCAGGCCCGCTTCCCGCTGGACCTGGGCGGCGTGATGGACGAAGTGCGCAGCCCCGTTGACATCTACCGCCTGGCCAAGCCGCTGCTGCAGAGCGCCATGGACAACTACGAGGACCAGCTTTCGCTGGTGCACATGGCCGGCGCGCGCGGCTTCGAAGACAACATCACCTGGCGCATCCCCCTCGCGACGGATCCACGCTTCAACAAGGTGGTGGTGAACCGTGTGAAGGCTCCGACCAAGAACCGCCACTTCATCGTGGACGGGGATTCGGTCCAGCGCTTCAAGGTGAATGGCGGCGAGGTGGACCTGACCACGGCCGACATCATGAAGATGTCCAACGTGGACGCCATCCGCAGCTTCCTCGGCCAGATGGTGCTGCCGCCGCCGCCCGTGGAGTTCGACGGCGACGAAATGGCCAAGGACAGCCCGTTCCGGGTGCTGCTGGTGTCGGATGCCCAGTACGAGAAGTTCGCCACCGACCCGAACTTCCGCAACTACCAAGCCCAGGCTCTGGCCCGCGCCCGCAACGCCAAGGATCACCCGCTGTTCCGCAACCCCGAAGTTGCGCTGTGGAGCGGTGTGCTCATCGTCAAGATGCCCAAGCCCATCCGCTTCTTCGCGGGCGACGAGATCAAGTACTGCACCCAGTTCGACAGCGAGACCGAGGCCGGCGTGATCGTGCCCCAGTCGTTCGGCGAGACCTTCGCCGTGGATCGCGCCATCCTGCTGGGCGGCCAGGCCCTGGCCAAGGGCTACGCCAAGAGCCGTCACAACGGACTGCCGTACTTCTGGAAGGAGCAGGACGACGACTTCGAGGACAAGCTCGAAGCGATGATCGGCGGCATCCTGGGCGCCTCCAAGATCCGCTTCGCCGTGAACATGGGTGATCGGGTCGAGTTCACCGACCACGGCGCCACCGTGATCGACACCGTGGTGCCGATCTTCGGTCGCAGCCTGTAAGGCCTGGGGCAGGGGGCTCGGCCCTCTGTCTCGCTTTCTGAACTTCCAAAGGAGCCAATCATGGCAAAGATCAAAATCCTCGGCGCCGACCGCAACCAGTTCGGCGGCGCTCGTCCCTATGGCAACGTGACCACCATCCGCAGCGTGCTGGAAACGGGCGCCACGGGCATCCCCGTGCGCTCCAACGCCCTCGCGGCGCTGGCCGTCAACGATGTCGTGCAGATCAACACACTGCAGCCGGGCTTCCTGGTCGAGGCGGTGTCGCTGGTCGTGTCCAACGGCTTCGGCACGGGCGTCACTGCCTCGCTGGGCTTCGAGTACACCGACGGCGTGGACCGGCCCGAGCTGCCCCAGGCCGCCAACTACTTCGGCGCCGGCATCGACCTGGCCACCGTGGCCAACCTGCGCCTGAACCTGACCAAGAAGCTGGCCAAGTTCCCCGCCGCAGTGACGCTGCTGCTGACCATCACGGGCGCCGCCGTTGCCGAGGCCGGCTACCTGGATCTCATCGTCCACGGCGAAGGCCTGGGCATCGACTGACCCCGCCGCGCGGCCAAAGGGGCGGCGACGCCTCTTTCCGCGCTGGCATGAACCGCAGAGGCTCATGATGACCAATGAACCCAAAGTCGCGGTCCAGTACATCGGGCGCCGCCCCTCGTACACCGACCGCCTGTATGGCACCGGCCTCTCGTTTGATGCCGAGCAGGTGCGCGGCCTTCCGGCCTCCATCGCCAAGAAGTTCTTGCGCCACGGCGACATGTTCCAGCGCGCTGCGGTGGCGGATGACGGGGGAACGGGGCAGGGCGAGCAGCAGCCCACCATCACACCGTTGGACGATACGACCGCCCAACTCGCCGAGGCACAGCGCCTGCAGGACGAGCAGCGTGCCAAGGACATGCGCCGGCAGGAGCTGCTGGATCAAGTCTCCAACATGGACAAGGACGGGCTGCAGGTGTTCGCCAAGGACACCTACAACCAGGTGGTGCCCAAGACCATGACACTGGAGAACATGCGCGCTAAGGTCTTCGCCTTCATTGACGAGTACGGCCCGCTATGAACCTGAAGCAGCTGGTCACCCAGTTCCGCAGCGATGCGGACGACCGTTTGGAGCCATTCCGCTGGAGCCAGGACGACATCCGTTCCTGGCTCAACGAGGCCCAGGCCGAGGCTGCGGTGCGTGGCCGGCTGCTGCTGGACGACTTCACGCCGGGCCTGTGCGAGATCCCTGCGGTGGCGGGCCAGGTCAACTATCAGCTGCATCCGAAGGTCTACGAGATCGCGGACATCCGCTTCGTCCCTGCGACGGGTGAGGAGGGGCGGTGTCTTGACCTGGTCACGCGCGAGTACCTGGATCAGAAGGTTCCGCGCTGGCGCGACGCCCCTGCAGGTATGCCTCGGTATGCCATCCAGACCGAGAAGCGGCTGCGCCTGGCGCCTGCCCCGCGCATGGCCGGCACGTTGAAGCTGGAGGCCTACCGCCTTCCGCTGGTTGCGTTGGTCAGTTCCGTGGAAGAGCCGGAGATCCACGAAGCCCACCACCCCTACCTTGTGCACTGGGCCCTGTATCGCGGCTTCGGGCAGCCGGATTCCGAAGGCTTCGACCCAGAGCGCGCGGCCCAGGCCTATGCCGTGTTCGAGCGGTACTTCGGCATGCGGCCCGATTCCGATCTGCGGCGCAGCACGCGCCACGACGAACCCCAGGTCACGGTCGTCCATTCCCTGTGAGAGCAGGAGGAGAAAAGCATGCGTGGATTCGATCCCGAGAAAATGAAGCAGGCCAGGGCAAATGCGCTGGCCAATCAGCCACGGCTGGGGTTCCGGCCGCGCGGGAGTGGTGGGCAGCAGGAGGAGAGTCAACCGGGGCCCGGCCTCGGCTTC
>WLWG01001407.1_pt1 | contig 21765 bp, 28 predicted proteins | sample 6712871 | NCBI WGS metagenome assembly WLWG01 (sample SAMN12718693, study PRJNA515312) | sponge metagenome | isolation source: marine sponge | host: Mycale hentscheli | place: New Zealand: South Island, Marlborough, Capsize Point | collected 2003-05-01
CGGGTTCAGGTACAGGTTCAGGAGGAGGAGGTTCAGGTACAGGTTCGGGCGGCGGTGGAACCGGTTCGGGTTCAGGTACAGGTTCGGGCGGCGGTGGAGACGGTTCGGGTTCGGGTACAGGTTCAGGAGGAGGAGGAGGTGGAGACGGTTCGGGTTCAGGTACAGGTTCAGGAGGAGGAGGCGACGGCTCAGGAGGAGATGGCTCGGGGGGTGGTGTAGGCTCAGGAGGCGGCGATGGTTCGGGAGGCGACGGCTCAGGAGGAGGCGATGGCTCAGGAGGTGACGGCTCTGGAGGAGATGGTTCAGGCGGTGATGGCTCAGGCGGCGACGGCTCGGGAGGAGGCGATGGCTCAGGCGGCGACGGCTCAGGAGGAGACGGCTCGGGAGGCACCGGTTCAGGCGGCGGCGGCGGCGGTTCAGGTGGCACCGGTTCAGGTGGCGGCGGCGGCGGTTCAGGCGGCACCGGTTCAGGTGGCGGCGGTTCAGGTGGCGGCGGTTCCGGTGGTACTATCGACCCCGAATGCTATCCACCTCTCATCGGTGATCCAAACAACCCCGGTTACTTCATACCTGACCCCAACTGGACAAAACCTGCTAAGTGCGACGAATCAGGTTCAGGTTCAGGTTCAGGAACTTCGGGCGGCGGTGGTGGCGGCGGTTCAGGAGGAGGTTCGGGCGGTGGTTCGGGCGGTGGTTCGGGAGGAGGTTCGGGCGGCGGTGGCGGCGGCGGTTCAGGTTCAGGTTCAGGAGGAGGCTACTACGGGCCATACATACCCGACCCCAACGCAAACGACGCACCCACAAACGATGACGACGACGACGAACTCATCTTGCCCAACCCCAACGCACCGTAACATTTGCAGGCTCTTACCGGTTCACCTTGAGTCACTGTGTAAAGTTGCAAACGAGCCTTATGAGTGGGCGAAAGGTTGCATCGTTAAGGAATACCCCGACGGCTCGATTGACGTAGATACGAGACATAAGTGCTACCCTCGGAAAGGCTAGAAAGATGCTCCTTAAGATCAGGCTAGAAAGCTTCGCGGAAATGTGCATAAAGCACGATATCGACTTCGATCAGGCATACAAGAGCGTCGTAGATTCTGAAAAAAAAGGTGTCGTTGTAGTTGATACGCAAGACACGCACTTTCCGAAGAAGCTTCTGAACATAAAGCAAAGAGACCCGAGCAAACCTATCACTGATAGAGAGGTCGAAGAAAACTTTCTCGGAGAAGGAGTAGGCACAGAACTTAAACTTCTTCTGTCTCGTTATCTCGGTATCCGAACATCGGCAGGGTGCAAATGTAATCAGCACGCACAAGAGATGAACCAAAGAGGTGTTCAGTGGTGCGAGTCAAACAAAGAACAGATTTTGCGATGGCTTCAGGAAGAGTCGAAAAAGAAGAAGCTTCCTTTCATTCGCACCGCTGCATTCTCACTCATTTCAATAGCGATCTATAAGTACAAAAGGAGAAAAGCGAAAGAATCATGAGTGCGTTCTTAAAAGACTTCTTCGATGCGGCTTACCTGATAAACCTTAAGAGACGGCGAGACAGGCTCGTTCGCTTTCATCGACGTATGGAAGAGATCGGAGGATGGCCTTTCTGTGAATTAAAAGTCATTGAAGCGGTCGATGGGTCGGCTGTACCTGCACCCGTAAACTATAAGTCGGGAGGAGGAGCATGGGGCTGTCGTCAGTCACATATTCAGATACACCAAGAAGCACTCATGGCAGGGCATGAGAAAATTCTTATCTTTGAAGACGACGCCGAATTTCGAGATGACTTCGTTGGAAAGGTCGAAGAACTCCTGAAGAACCTCCCGAATGATTGGGAAGGTGTGATGTTCGGCGGTCAAAACATGAAGCCGACTGAAGCGGTCGGAGTAGAAGGGATAAACCGATGCGCGAATACGCAGCGAACTCACGCGATGGCGTTTCGGGGTGATGCTATTCGTGATGTACTTCGCATGTACTATTCTGTCGACGTTCATATAGATTGGAGACTTGGGCCGTTCTTAGGTTCACGAAGAAAAACATATTGCCCTGTGCCGTTTATGGTCGGGCAGAGTAGCTCGAAAAGCGATATCACTTACAACCGAAACACCGCAAAGTTTTGGAACGCTCCCGACGAAGATATCCCTTCTGTTCTTCTCGTCGCTCCTCGTCACGTTGCAGAGTTCTGTAGGAAGCATGGGTGTCACTATGGAGCGCACTTAGACGAGTTCGGAAATGATATCGGCCTAAACGAGATGTTCCCGGCAGAAGGCCAGTACACCGAAGGCCTAATGAGTTTTATGAACACGATGAAGTGGGAGGGAGCTTCTTTCGCTGAAGCTCCTGCGATACCGACCGTGTGGCATATAAACCTCACGAAAGAACTTGCAGAGAACCTTATCGTTCAACACGGCGAAGGAGGGTATCCGAAAATCGTTCTGGTTATAGCCAATACCGTCGGAGAAGCAACGAAGAAAATAAAAGACAACGAACTGCTGCAAAACCTTTTCTTCGAGAGAGCAAGAGGAACTCGGAAGCCTGTCATTCTTCTTAAGACTTCTCTGAGTATCGCAGAGCGATTACAAGACGAGATGATCATTCACACGGGTTACTGGAAAGATGAGCAGACCGGCATAGATGTAGGTTTGCAAGCTAGGTTCCACGGAGAAGGAAGAGTCGACCTTCGTGATTGGTATACGACCGTTGCAGAAGAAGCCGACCACATAAACGCACTCGCGGGGATATTTCACCCGAAAGCAACTAAGGCTATTGCAGAGACGACCGGCGAGCGTGTCGTCGTTATAGAAGCAACCTCTTACGAAGAAGCCGTTCAGAAGGCCGATGCAGCGATCCCCTGATAAGGAGAAAAGATGCCGAGTAAGAATGATAATCTGAAGAGTTGGGAAGTGAAGTCGCTAGGCAATAGCGTCTCTCGGATAACTTTTACAAAGTCGTCGCAGTGGTTCTACCTGAGTAGCGATTGGCACTGGGATTCTGTGAAGTGTGATAGGGATCAGCTCCTCGAAGACTTAAGGCTCGCGAAGAAGTTAGATGCAGCTGTCTGTTCTTTCGGAGATCACTTCGACTGCATGGGTGGTAAGTATGACCCGAGAAGCGGCAAGGCCGATATAAGGCCTGAGCTTCAGGTCGGGAACTACTTCGATGCGATAATAGATCAGAGTGCAGAATGGTTATCTCCTTTCACTCAGCAGATGGCGGTTATCACTCCGGGCAATCATGAAACCGCAGTGCGTAAACGACAAGAGACTTGCCTTACGACGAGAATCGTAGACCGTTTAAGGCTTCAAGGTTCTTCGGTAGTTCAGGGTGGATACTCGGGTTGGGTTCTTATAAGAGCGAGGCACGGAAGTGCAGTAAGAACCTACAAAGTCTGGTATCACCACGGGTTCGGGGGAGGCGGTCCAGTTACGCGAGGAGTAATTGACTTCAGCCGAATGATGGTAGACGTAGACGCCGACGCGATAGTTTCGGGACACGTTCACCAGAAGACCTTAATGGAAGCGACTCGGCACCGGCTTTCGGGTTCAGGTATCGCGACGGTGTCTCCGGTTCACTTAATCCGAAGCAGTACCTACAAGAGAGACTCTATAACCGACGGCTGGGGAGTAGAGAAAGGAATGGCCGCAAGACCCGTCGGAGGTTGGTGGCTCAAGGTCGGGTGGAAAAAGAACCGCTCGGGGTTGTATGCGAGTTTTCACGATAGACCTATCGAGGCAATATGAGTAAGCGAAAAGGTTCTCCTGCATTTCATAAAGTTCTAGACGTTCTGCGAGACGTTCACGAAAAGAAGTCTTCAGACTACGGAGATAAGAACGACCCTCTCGCGAACGTCCGAAGGGGTGCAGAACTTATAGGAGTTGAGCATTGGAAAGGTTGCCTCGTTCGTATCGCGGATAAGCTTCAGAGGATTAAGAAGCACTGCAACGGAGGAGACCTAACGAACGAAAACTTAGTCGACTCGCTTGATGATCTAGCTTCTTACTCAGTAATCATGCGAGCGTTATACGAAGAGACGATTGGTGTTGAGAAGAAGAAGTTTTAACAACAGGAGATATGATAATGGGAATTTTACTCGCCGTTTTGCTTAGTGCCTCAAGTCCATGTGCAGATGGGGAATGTCCCGTACCTGCTCCGGTAGTTCAGCAGGACGCTGGTGGATGTAAATGTAAACCTGTTTGCTCGTGCTTACAGAAATGTAGATCGAGAATAAAGAATCGTCGCAAACCTATTCGTGCGTGCATCCGATTACTTCGAAGAAGAAGATGCTAGATGTCTAGAAGTAGAGATCACAACTACACGATTCGCGGTAAGAAGCTCCTTTGGCGTTATACGCGACTAAAAGGTAAAGCGATCGGGTGGGCCTATCACGATAATAAGATTCTTATAGATGATCGGCTTGTCGGGAAGAAGAAGCTCGACACCGAGATTCATGAGTTTCTGCACGCAGCCTATCCTGACTTGAACGAAGAAGCCGTTTGTGAAACCGCGACCGACCTCGCGAAGATACTTTGGATGCTCGGGTATCGCTTGAATGAAGACAAAGAAGCCTCTTAAGTTTTTACATATACCGAAGACCGGAGGGATGGCGGTTGCACAGGCCGCGATGCCTGCGATTAAGGGCATGAGTTGGCTCGACCCCTTCTTCGTAAGAAAGAACTTAAAGGAGGAGTCTCGTCATATATTCAAAAAGCAGAACGATATTTGGCACATACCTCTGTGGAGATACCGCGAAGAACTCTATCAGAAGTTCGATTGGTTCTGCTTGATACGCGACCCGATAGATCGAGCGGTGTCTTCCTTTCATTGCCCGCACTCAGGCTGGCACGGCAAAGATAATCCCTACAAAGTAAGCCGCGACCCGACGATTGAAGAGTTCAACAGGTTTGTCGTAAGGGGTGCAGAGAGGCAGTGGACGCACTACCGAAAGCAGATTACTTACATTCGGCACTATGAGACCGGCGAGAACCTTATTAAGCACGTGCTTCTTTATGACGAACTTCCAGATTGTGTGAATCGACTCTGGGAGGCTTACGGGATAACCGCGAAAATGGACAGAAAGACAAGAGCGAATACGCGGAAGCGAACTTGGTTTGACAGAAATGCTTTAACTGAAGAGAGCGAGCAAGTTCTGCAAGAGATATATGAAGAAGACTTTGAACTTATAAGAGGCCTGCAAAGTGATATCACTCGAAGAGATATTTAAGAGATACCCACCGACCCATCATCCTCAGAACCACGGCGACAAAGGAACCTCGCACAGTTATCTAGACACCTACGAGGTTCTGTTTAAGAAGTACAGAACGAAGAGAGGCTTGCGAGTTCTAGAGATAGGAGTCGCAGGAGGTCTTTCGCTAAAGATGTGGAAAGACTACTTCTCTTCGTCCGCAAAGATAACCGGTTGTGATATTACAGATAAATGGATTACAGAAGATATCTTCGAAGAGTTTAATATTATTATCTCGAACTCGAAGGTTCCTGCTACGAGACTGAAGCTCCAAGAGTTCGGCCCTTTCGATATCATCATCGACGACGGTGATCACAACCCATGGGCTCAGATTCTAACCTTCGGGACAGCGTGGCCTCTTCTTAAGAAAGGCGGCTTGTATGTCATAGAAGACACACCGAACCTAGACGCTTGGAAGCATGAGTTCGAGGCCCTCGGGCCTAAGTGTGAAGTCTATGACTTAAGAAAAAACAAGAAACGAAAAGACGACGTTCTTATTACTTACAGGAAGTAGCATGGCAAAGGTTTTCGGAATCGGAAAAGGTAAGACGGGTAGCAACTCTCTCGCTGCGGCTCTAGAGATACTCGGCTACAAAGTACATCACACGGGTCGCGGGCAGTATGAAGGCAAGTCAGATGTCCTTAACACCTTGCGAGATAACTGGGAAAAGAAGAAGCCTTGCCTTCAGGGTGTAAGGAAGTTCGACGCTTATATTGATTACCCTATTCACATGATGTGGAAAGAACTCGCAGAGGAGTACCCGAAAGCGAAGTTCGTTCTTACTTATAGAAACCCGGACGACGCTGCACTTAGTTGGTGCAGAATGTGGATGAGTAAGAAGCAAACCGAGTTTTCTATAAAGCAGATATCTTATACCGAATATCGTGATATCGTTCAGGCTCACCACAACGACGTTCTCGCATACTTCTACAAGACCGACCGACTTTTAATACTAGACGCGAGAGACAGAGACGATCATAAGTGGGAGCAACTCGCGGCCTTCTTAGGTAAGGAGCCGCCGAACTGTCCCTTTCCTTATAAGTTCTCGCACGCTGAATGGTACATGAAGCGAAAACTTCAGAAGCCTACAGGCGGCATGGGTCAGGCGAAATTCGGAAAGTGATAGACATTCCGACGCAAGAAGAGCTTGAAGAAGAAGACGAAGAGGATCAGTCGAAAGACATCACTTCTGTTCCGACTTCTCTTTATCATAGAACCAGTTGAAGGTCTCGACGATACCTTCCTGAAGCTCTACAGAAGGTTGCCATCCTAAAAGCTTCTTTGCGTATTCAGGCGATACGATACTTCGCTTGAGGTCTCCGGGCCTCTCATTCTTATTCGTAACGGTGAACTCTTTTAAGCCTCTCGCGAGTGCGGCCTTATGAATAAGAAAAGCAATCTGTGAAACGGGAGTGCCTGAACCCGAAGAGACGTTTATTGCACAGAAGCTTCTATCGGGAGCCTGAATACTCGTAGCGAGTTCGTTCGCTCTCGCTACGTCTTGCACATGAACGTAGTCGCGAACCTGATCGCCCGCCCCGAAAATAAAAGCTTCTTCTCCTCGGATGAACTTCTGAGAGAAGATAGCTACGACACCGGCTTCCCCGTTCGGGTTTTGTCTCGGCCCGTACACGTTAGAGTAGCGAAGAGACACTGAACAGATACCCGTAGAAGCCGCGAAGTTCTTCAGGTATATCTCGCCGACTTTCTTGCTTATACCGTATGGGCTTTTCGGGTTCTTCGGATAAGACTCCTGAGCAGGTTCTTCAGTCTCTCCGTATAAGCAACCGCCCGACGAAGCGAATACAAAACGCTCTGCATCACTTTCACTTGAGGCCTTCAGGCAATTCAGTAAGCCGCAGATGTTTACAGAGGCATCGTAAGAAGGGTCTTCGACTGAACGAGCGACTGATATCTGAGCGGCTTGATGGAATACCGAGTGCGGCTTGAAAGACTTAAAGGCGTTAAGAACTTTCGCACCGTCTCGGATATCCACCTTCTCATATTCGGCGTTCGGGTTAAGGTCTTCCTCAGAAGACTCAGAGAAGTTATCTAAAACGAGAACCTCTCCACCCTCTCGAATGAGTCTATCTACTATGTGAGAACCGATAAAACCTGCACCGCCTGTTACTATCGACTTCACTTCTTAAGCCTTTCTTTCATTCTTCGAGAGCCGGTAAGACCTCACTCGGTCTCATGTGAGAATCGACAAGCCTTCTATCGAGATACCACTTTTTCGTTATCCTCGGGCTCGAATGATCGAGCAAATGAACCGGGTCGCCGCCGCTTGCTGCGTAGTGACTCGCGGCACTTCTCCGAATCTGGTGGAACTTCAAACCTCTTGCACCGTTCTTTCCCCACCCTACTCCGAGACCGGCTCTTGCTACGACATCTCCGAACTTTCTGAACATTGAATTTTTTGAATAAGGCCACGGGAAAATCTTATCGCGACCGTCAATCGCCATGATAAGTTCTATCGTCGGTTCGGTTAGTTTGTAGAATCTCGCAGTCTTACCTCCTTTCCTTACCTCTGCACGGCAAAGTAAATACTTTCCATCGAAGTCAGTCTTCTCGGTTTCCATAACGGCACCGATTCGTTCTGCGGTCTCCCACAAGACTGATATTAAGGCAGGCCAGAAGATACGACCGGGTACATCACCGACGGGTTCTCGGGTATAACGAGCCGCCCGATAGAGGCTCTGCATCTCTTCAATCGACCAAGCTTTCGGAACAACGTCGGGGAGAGGGGCTTGAGGAACCATCGGGCGGTCGTCTATAAGCCGAAGATCACACGCGAACCTCCATAAGCAAAGAAGTTGCGTTCGTTCTTTCTCTGCGGTGTACGGCGAACACTCGACGCACCGTTGCTCGAGAAAGCCGCTCACCGTTAAGTCGGTGAGGTCAGAAAGTCTCGCTTCTGTCCTGAGCCATTTCGAGAAACTGCGAAGTGTGCAACCGTAGAGCCGAATCGTGTTCTGGCTCCGTCCTCTTAGTCTCAGTGGTCTGTACTTACTTTGAAAAAGTTCCTGCAGGGTTATATCAACCGTTTCGGTTGTTCCGATCATTTTGTGTAACTCCATGTTGCTAGTTGGTTCACAGAGAGTCCCCAACTAACAAAAAGTTTTGCACACACCTCCTGCGAGTGCGAAACATTCTCAACTGAAATCGCTTCTAGTTCTTCCGCCTTTTCTTTCTATGTAGGTCAGTGTGAGGGGTCGAAGCCCTCGCCTTGTGCTGATCATGTTGATTGAAGCGAAACCTCCACAACGGAGGTTTGGCAAGGAATCCTGTCCCCGCCACTTGCAGCACCCTCAACGGGAGGGTGTTGCTTTTGTTTCAATCAATAGAACGGATAAAAGAACAATGAGCAAGACTCGCAAAAAAGAATCCCGTGAATGGATGAGCGTGCCGCAAGCAGCTGAACTTCTCGGGTGCTCCGATTCGTGGGTTCTTAAGATGATAAAAAATAATATTCTCGAAGGTTTTCGACTCTCAGGAAGATCATGGGCAGTGTCCACCCGTTCAGTAGAGAAGAACCTTCAGGAATACTTACGAAATCAAGATGCACCGGGCCGACCTCGTAGGAAATTCGGATAGAAGAGGCCTTGCTTCCATTTGCATAACCGACTATCGTTCATATAGGTCAGATGCAAAGGAGCCTAAAAAATGCTTAATACGCAAGAAGTTGCGACCGCTCTCGGAGTATCACCGAAGAGGGTTCGTGAACTTATCAGAGAAGATCGGCTTAGGGCGACGCAGAACCCGAAGTCGTTTAAGTGGGAGGTCTCGCAGCGTTCTCTTAAGTCTTATGTCCTGAATGGAAAGAATAAAAAAGGAGCCGTTCGCCATGTCGACAGAAGTTGAATATATCGACGCGACTGAAGCCGCCGAAAGACTTGATACGAGTCGGGCCACGATAAGACGAACAGCGAAGTCTATCGGCGTTGGCATTCATGTTAGAAATAGACTCGTCGCACTTACTGCGAAAGACGTTGAACGAATAAAGAAGAACATGCACGGAAGACCGGGGAACCCTGAATGGATAGCAGCGGCGAAAACGATAAGAAAGCGAAAGTCATAGAACGCTTCAAGCGAACCCCTTACTCTTGCCTTCTAACTTCGGCGAAAGAACTTCTTTCGATCCTTTTAGAACCCGACTTAGTTTCAGATCATAAGCGGCGAGAGATCATAGAGAGAGCCGGGAAAGCGGTACTGGACGCAACCGCCGAAGTAAATTGAGCGAAAATCTCTCTTTTTTTTCATACTGAAAAGCCTTATTTTCTAGGGTTTTAGGCGAAAATGGGCAAAAAAGCCTAAAGTCTATTGACCGTTTCGGGCGATACTCTACAATGGAGAGGTCGATTTTTTACTTTCACGCTACTTAAAGGAAACTAAAAAAGATGATTACTAAGAACGAGTTCATTCTTTCCCTAAACTCAGTTGAACTTATCGGACTGAAACAAGACTTAGAGAATCAGAACTTCGCGGCTCTCGCGACTTCAGTTTGCGTTAAAGATTCGGCTGAGTATAACCACTTCGACTCTTACGGTTTCTCAGTAGACCTTAACGCGAACGAAGACGACGCTTTTTATCTCGCGAAAATTTACACGGTCGAAGGAGGCTTCTTCTTCATCGACTTCTATAAAGATGAAGAGTCGGGCGACTTCACCGCCGAACTCTGGGGAGGGTATGAAAAAGCGAAGACGATTAAAGAGTTCCTTCTTAAGGCTTATGAAGCCGCTGCGAAAGGAGGCGTTCTTTCTCTGAAGGCGGGCGAGGTCGATCTTAGCTTTCTTGAAGAAGTACGAAAGGAACTTAAAGAGGATCAGGAGAGAGCGGCTTCTTACTCCGAAGAAGTTCAGGAAGCTCTAGAGGTCTATCAGGAGGTCGCGGACGGTATGACCGACGACGCTTTCTTTCTTGAGACGATGTGGACGGCTAAACGTCGAGAGCCTCAGTGGTCGAACCTTCAGTGCGAAGCCTTCTTCGTTCCTCTTCCCGTCAATATGACCGACCCGGAAATCTGCAACGGTAAAGAAGGCGTTCTCTACTATAAGAGTTTAGAGGAAGGCCCGACTCCTTTCGCCGTAGACTTCCACGGGAGCGAATACGCTTTCACTACTGAGGAAGACCTTCTTCGATTCATAAGCGGCTTCGTTCTTCTTAACGGTATCGCCTTCGCTCAGACCGTCTCTAAGAAATAGTTCTTCACTCTAATTGTTCTGATATCCGAAGTTTTACTTTTCACGTTTCACGCTACTTAAAGGAATTAAAAAATGGGTTACTTTTCACAAGATTCTTTTCTTACTCTTGAAGTCGGCAACATTCTTTCAACTAACTGGGGGAACCTTGAAGTCGTAGAAGGCCCCGAGTGGAAAAAAGGTTCGGCCTCTAAGAGAGTTCTTACCGTTAAGGTTTCAACCGGCTCAGGTAAGACTTACGATATCGGCCGACGTAAGATGAATATTATTATTAAGGAAGTTCTTAACTGGAAAAAGTCCGAAGCGGCTCAGGCTCAGGAAGTTCAGGAAGTTCAAGAGGCCCCGGCTCCTCTTCCTCAGACTCCTCAAGAAAAGACCCTCGGAGAGATGATCGCTCAAGCCGTGCAGCCTCACGTTAAAGGGAGCGTCGATGAAGAGAAGGTTCGGAAGATTATCGACGAACGTCTTACCGCTCTCACTCTTCCCCGAACGGTAGTCGTAAAGCCTAAAGGCGAAGACTCTGAGCCTAAAGATGTCGGCGTTCAGCATTACGTTTACGAAGCCCTCCTGAAGCTAGTGAACGAAAGACTGAACACGTGGCTCGTAGGCCCAGCTGGATCAGGTAAGTCTACGATCGCGAGTTCAGTAGCGGAGGCCTTAGACCTTCCCTTCTATACGACTTCGGTTTGCCTCACTACTTCAGAGAGTAAGCTTCTCGGATATAACGGAGTAAGCGACGGCAAGTACGTTAGAAGCCCTCTTCGCGAAGCTTATGAGTTCGGAGGAGTCTTTCTCTTAGATGAGATCGACTTAGGAAACCCCGGCATCTTAGCCGTCTTAAATCAGTTGATGGCGGGCGACTTCTGCGGGTTCCCCGACGGAGTAGTAAAGAAGCACGAAGACTTCATTCTTATCGCGGGAGCGAATACCGTAGGAAAGGGAGCCGACAGAACTTATAACGCCCGACTCCAAATAGACGGGGCGACCCTCGACCGCTTTATCTTTCTAGAGTTCGGCTACGATCCGGCGATCGAAGCTATGATGTGCGGCGTGAATCCTGAAGTCTTCTCTTACTATAAGTCGAAGAAGTACCGCTTCGAGGATAAGCTGAACGACGAAGAGGTTCAGGCAAAAGTGCAGAGCTTCTGCGCTCAAGTGAATAAGCTTCGCGAGTCTATAGATGAACTAAAGGTGAGGCACATAGTAAGCCCGCGAGCGACCTCGGCAGGGGCTTCTATGATTCGGGCCGGTTTCACTCTTAAAGATACCTTCGAGATGGCGGTATTTAAGGGACTCGATAAGGAAACCTCGAAGAAGCTTTCTAAGGCCGCCGACTTAAAGTATTCCTTTTCAGTAGCGTGAAAAGAGTTGTTCGGGTATCCGGTCAACGTAGGCCGGATGCCCGGACTTTTTCAAACCATTTCCACTTCATTCATAAAGGACAAAACAAAATGAGCTATAGAAAAAACAAAAAGAGATTCGACACGGTTTCAGAGATGATCGAAAAGACTGACCCTAAGCACGAAGAGTGGGTGAAAGAAAACTTCTCTACCGAGACTAAGGATAAGGGAGGCTTCTACGGGGTGAGCTATGACGAAGCGAAAGAGATGATCGACGAAGGATGGGGAGAGGGAGCGGTTAGAGTTTCTAAGCTTCGGGCAGAGTTAAGTGAGACGGTCGACAGCGTTATCTCTAAGAACGCCGCGACGATTCAGTTTGACGCCGAAGGAGAATGGGTCGACTTAGGAAGACTCGCAACTGACGACCCCGAGTGTTGCGGATACTTCACTTCAGGAGGATCAGTCGGAGGCGATAAGGTAGTCCAGATCATAGCGAACGTCTCAGTGAGTTGTTCAGTAAGTCACGAGACGATGTTCTGCCGAGGAGCCGCGACGGTAGCGGCGGTCGATATTCTTGAATCTCTAGGCTACCGAGTTCACTTAGTAGCGGCGATGGGCGTTAAGAATAGAACGAAGAGAGAACTTCTCGACGTTCAGGTAACGATAAAGGAACCGACTCAACCGGTAGACCAAGACCGCTTAGCATTCACGCTCTGCCATCCTAGCTTCTTCCGACGAATCATGTTCAAGGTGATGGAGAGCGAAGACCACCGACCGGGGAGAACTTACCCGCACTCAGTCGAGGCCGACGCAGACGGGGCAGTTGTTCTACCTGAACTCTTAACCGGTCGAACTCCTACGCGAGAAGAGACTATTGAGCAAGTGAAGATGATCTGCCGGAAGACCGGCATCGAGATAGATGAACCCGAGGCCTTTTAGAAAGGAAGCCAATGGCGATGACTGAAGAAGATATCGAAAGAATATTAGAAGAACGAAAACAACTAGAAGAATGGGAGAATGAAACAGATGAACCGTGAACAAACTTACAAAGTGAGCGAAAGAATAACCTTAAAGAGAGGCGACTTCTTCAAGGTTAGAGGAGGCCCTTACTATATCGGCGAAGACGGTAAGAGGCAAAGTATGGCAGTCCGAGGTCTCGTAGTCTTCATGTATCACTGCAAGAAAGAAGACGATGAGTGGATCGAAGCTTGGTCAGTTAGTGAGTCGGCTTACGTCGTACTCTCTCTGAACCCGAATCGCGAAAGTATCATTCCGGGTTCGTTCTTTCCTGAACCTTACTGGGTTAAGGGAGGAGTGAGTAAGGCCCGACAAGAGAAGCTCATCCAGAAAGCCGGTGGGAAGAAGATGCTCCCGGCTGCGAGAGGGAGGCGAGGCGGTATCTCTTCACCTAAGAAGCCTCAGAAGGTTTCGGCTCCCTCTACCCTTCCCGGTATAGAGAGCGGCAAAGAGATTATGAAAGAAGTTTTTTCAGGTTAGTTGTTCAGATACTCAAACAAAGGAGAACTATCTTATGAGTAGGGATGCGAAAAAGATATTGCTAGAGATAAAGGCTCAAAGGAATAAGGCCCGAGACCTCGCTGAACACGCCCGACGGTGCTTAATTAAGTACACCGACGGCTTAGGAACGACGGGCATAGAGAGAGCCGCCGAAGAGGTACTCGCGACCGATAGCCTTCTGACTATCTGGGAAGACCTTCACGACTCTCTTCATAAAGAAGAAGTCGAGTTCGAGGATATCCCCGAAGAGGCGGTGAAGGCCGCGAACTCTTTAAGGGCAATCGCGAATCGTTCTTTTATCGGGGCGACTCAATCTAGTCTGCGACCTTCGGACTTCTACCTGATGCAGGCGAGAATCACGGTAGCGATAAAGGTCTTCGAGATACGAGAGGGGGTAATAAGGCTCGCGGCTTAATTGTTCTGATATCCGAACCACGCAAAGGAGTGCAAAGAGATGATTGACTTACAAACGGCGATAGAGATTTTGATTTTAATTTTGCGGATCGTTTCCGCAGGTCAGTACCACTAGAAAAAAAGAAGGAACCTAAAAGATGAGAAACGAATACGAAGACGAAGACGATATGACACCCGAAGAGGCGTTTCAGTTAGTACCTGTGAATGGGAATAAATATCTCCACATTTATTTCTGCACGAGCGTTCAACGGCTTAAGGATCACGGGCTTACGAAAGATCAGTGCCACGAAGCGGCTCCTCAGATTATCGACCATCTTCATTCAAACGAAGAGAACTGGAAGGAGGAAGCGAACGAACACGCTCAGCAATACTCCGACCCGGAGCAAGTTAAGGAAGTTGTCTTTCCTTCGTTCTTCGCTCTTAAGGCGGTGCGAATCGCAGACGCTATCGCCCGCCACACAATCGCTTCTTTTAATTAGAAAGGACAACCGAACCTATGACTGTTCAGAGATATATTCAGGACGACAGAACCGATGAGCAAGTTAAGACTCATGTACATCTTATCGGAGGCAAAGACGAGTTCCTTTCAAGTTGGGGAAATCAAAAGCCGTCCGACTCCTACGCTTACTGGGCTTGCGAACCTGAAGACCGAGATAAGTGTTATCGGGAAGTGAAAGCCCGTACAGAATTTCCGAAAGTGCTTGAGCAATCTGAGGAAGTTGTGGACTTAATAAGTAAGGCGGCTCAGGTTCACATTTACGTCGTAGAACCGGGGCATCGGTATTCCGCTAGAGAGGAGCGAAAGGCATGAGGGGCATCTTAATAAACTCAAGCGAAAGAACGGTTTCGGAAATAGAGTACGACGGCAACTGGCGGACTATCGGCCCGACTATAGGTTGTGACCTTTTCACAGTAGTCTCGGGGCTACCTGAAGGCGACGACTTATTTGTTGACGACGAAGGCCTCCTGAGAGCGAACGAGAAGACTACCTTCTTTCGTCTTCCGTGGTACCCGACACCGCTCGCGGGTTCCGGTCTTATACTCGGCTTCGATTCTGAGACCGGCGACACGGTAGAGGCTAAGAGTTCTCTAGAAGACTACAAAAGTCGAGTCTCTTTTATGAGTTCTCAGGCGGTGTGGCTCTGGAATGAACTACACGGCACAGGCTTTCAGTCCCCAGTTCGGATCGGCCCGAACCCGAATGAAGGGGAAGACTCATGAAAGAGTGCATCTTTTGCGGTTCAGAAGAAGTACATGAGCAGTATAAGGTTTGTCCCGAGTGCTACTCTAAACTTACCCCCGACCGTGAATACGAGAACAAAGTGATGAGAGAAACGAGGTTCGGTCATTCTATCGGGCCTCATATCCCGCGACACTTTAATAAGAACTCGCAAGGCCGAAAGCTTCTTTCTTCGCGTGCAGTTCAGATACCTCTGCAGAAGTCGGACGACCTCTCGCAGAACTCTTACCTCTACCACGGAGACAACCTGAGAGACGATGCTTCATAAAAATGCCCTTTGCCCGTTTCGGTCTATAGGCTACAACTTCAGAAGAATCTTTTACACTTAACCTTTAAGGAACTAAAAATGCAAACCTTTTTACCTTCACCCGACCTCCGAGAGTCTGTTTCTTTTCTTGATAATAAGAGACTCGGTAAGCAACGTGTCGAGACTAAGCAAATTCTTTTAGCCCTCGGCGAAGATGTCGGAGATCATAAAGGAAACACTTCAAGCAGCTGGGCGAACCATCCGGCTACGAAGATGTGGAAGAATAATAAAGTCGCACTCGCGTTCTACGGATACCTTTGTTGTAGAGAGTGGATCGCTCGCGGCTTTAAGGACTCACTCGAAAAGCAGTTCGAGGAAGTAATTAAGAGGCTTACGAACCGCACTTCTCTCCTTACTCAGTCGACGCATATCGAAGACAACTTCATCGGCGGCGACTCTAAGATCGAAGCCCCGTGGTGGTTAGGATATGACAAATTGCATCGCTCTCACCGCTCAAACCTAGTAAGAAAAGACCCTTCTTACTATCGAGCTTACTTCACAGAGAGCGGCGACCTTCCTTACTACTGGCCTTCCGAAGAGCGTTCAGTCGCTTAGTTGTTCCGATATCAAAACAAAGAAAGGAGAACCTTCAGAATGACACAGTGGCATGATTCTTTTTATCGAATGAAGCAGAGGCCTTTCGTTCTAGTCGTCTGCCCTCAAGCGGTTCAGTCGTCTTGGGAAAAGGTCGTAAGGGAAATGAGACAGATGAAACCTTGGGAACATCAGCAAGACGCAGCCGACTTCGCGAGGGCGAGGAAGTCTACGATGCTCGCGATGGATATGGGAACCGGCAAAACCTTAACCGCTTTAATGGCCACGGACTTAGCCTATAAAGACAGCGTTCGGTTTATACCTCTTTGCAACGGAACGAATAAGAAGAGAGTCGAGGCACTTAAGAACGCGAAGGCCTTCTCTTCTCCGATGATAGTTTGCGTGAACTACGATTCGGTTTGGAGAGGAGAGCTAGGAAAGGAGATCGCGAAGACGAAGTGGCAAGCTATCATTCTCGACGAGTCTCATCGTATCAAGTCGCCCGGAGGAAAGGCGAGCCGGTTTCTCTATAACGTAGCGAAGGGAACTCCTCTAGCGAAGCGGCTCTGCCTTACCGGTACTCCGATGCCTCACTCTCCTCTCGACTTATACGGGCAGTTTCGGTTTCTCGATACGGAGGTATTCGGAACTTCATTCGCTAGGATGCGAGCGAGATACGCGATAACAGACGCGACCTTTCCAAGTAAGGTCTTAGAGTGGAAGAACCAAAAAGAGTTGTCTGAAAAGATGGACGAGAACTCTTGGCGAGTAACTTCAGAAGAGGTTCTCGACCTTCCTTCTTCTATTCGCGAAGTGATACCCGTTCCGATGAGGGCGAAGACGAAAAGAATCTACGCCGAATTAGAGAATGAAATGGCGGCAGACGTAGATGCAGGAATAATCACAGCGTCGAACGCTCTCACGAAGCTCTTAAGACTTCAGCAGGTCACGAGTGGATATGGGACGGTCGACGGAGGAGTACCAGAAACCTTGAGCGGACTGCCTGAGAAGGTAGTCGTATTGGAAGAGAGGATCGAAGACTTACCAAAGTCGGAACCGATTGTCGTCTTCTGTAGGTTTAAGCATGACCTGCGAGAAGTTGAAGCGATGTCGCGAAGGCTCGGACGTTCTTATTCAGAAGTATCGGGAGAGCGTAAAGACTTAGAGCGTTGGCAGAACGGAGACACCGAGATCATAGGCGTGCAAGTTCAGTCGGGCGGCTCAGGCATTGACCTAACGAGAGCGGCTTACTGCTTCTATTACTCACTCGGCTTCTCACTCGGAGACTATGAACAAAGTCTTGCACGTTTATTGAGGCCGGGGCAAACGAGAATGGTTCGATACTATCACCTTTGCTGTGAGAAGACCGTCGACGAAAGAGTTCAGAAAGCTCTACGAGAAAGAAAGAACGTCGTCGAGTCGGTACTGGAAAAGCTTTCAGCTAGAACGGAGGCCGCATAATGGCAGACACGACACTCGCTTCTCTACTTCAGAGAATCGCAGAACTTAAAAACAAAAAGGATGAAGCCCAGCACATCCTGAATTGCTTGAAGACTGACCTTAAAGATGCAGAAGAGACCGCGAGCGAATTACTTTTAGCGAGCGGTATGCAAAAGGTTACTTCAGGAGGGAGAACGTGGTGGACTTCTGAGCAACTCTTTGTCTCTATACCTAAAGAGAAACGAGAAGAAGTCTTGGAGGCCGCCGAGAAAGAGGGCCTTCGCGAAGAGCTTACGACGGTGAACACATCCACGCTGAAGGCGTGGCTTGTAGAGAGAGCGAAAGAGAACGGTCTTAGTCTTAGAGGAGCCGCAGAAGGGACGGCTTTCGATGGTTTAGTTTCTGAGTTTACAGCCCGCAAGTTGCACTCTGTCCGTGCTTCTCAGGGTTAAGTTGTTCTGATATCCGAACCGCAATTTTTTTGAGGCGAACCGCAAAAAAGTTGAGGTTCTAAAACCTTTGAAAGGATTATTTACACATGAGCGTTTCAAACGAACTTATGGTAGGAGCCGAGGAAAGTAGATTCGTTGCACTTCGTCCCGACTCTGATATACGGGAAGCCTTAATGGCAAACCTAAGTGCAGGCGAAGCAATAACGGCTTCAGACCTTCCGAGAGTTCCGACACCTGCGGGAGGAGGTAAAGTCTGGACATGGACCGACGCAGGTAATAATGAACAGACCGCGAAATCTATAGACGGCATCTTAGTCTTCTACGGAGTTCACGGAGTTCTTTGGGGTAGCGAATCCCCACAGTCGGGAGTAAGCCCTGTCTTAATTACTCACGATCTTATAACAGCGACGCGAGTGAATGATGACATCGGCGACCTAGATGCAGATGTCTTAGAGTCATGCAGGGTCGGTGATAGAGAGTACGATTGGAGAAGGCTTCCTTATAATCAGTTCGGTAGTGCTTCTAACGGAACAGGCCGACGGTGTAAAGAAAGCCGAATAATGGCAATCTTAAGAGAAGGAGAAGCATGGCCTCTCATGGTCAGTGCAGGCCCCGGCTCTCTTAGAGTTATTAAGCCGTTCGTGAAACGTCTTCCAGTTCCTCACTACAGAGCGATGGTCTCCTTAACTCTTGAAAAAGTAGAGAACAAAGGAGGGCAACCTTTCTCGCAGATCACTCCTATCTATATCGGAGAGATCAGTAAGGACGAAGGCGAGATCGTTAGGAAGCTTTACACGAACCCACTTTCTCAGGAAGTGAAGTCGATGGACGTAGTTGCGGACTAAGCAACGTCGGGAGGTCGTAGGGTCGCGGCTCTGCGGCCTCCCTTTTCTTTAACTCTTAAGGCACTCACGGAACGAGAACAAAATGACGACATCTACTCAATTCATATCGACTTATTGTGACCTCGGTTGGAGGCTCGTAAGACTCTACGGAGTACGCGAGCAAGGGGTCTGCACTTGCTATAAGAACTCAGACTGCGCGACACCGGGAAAGCACCCGGTCGGAGACGCTTGGGAAACTAGAACGACGAACGACGAAGAACAAATTCTGTCTTGGTTTGAAAGCGGTGAACCCGTGAACATCGGAGTTCTTCTAGGCCCTCGCTCAGGCATCATAGATATAGAACTCGACTCTCCTGAAGCGAAAGCGGCGTGGGAGTCTCTAGGCCTCGGAGAGATATGGACGCCGACTTATTCAGCAGGTCGAGGCCCTCATCGCTTATTCAAGTGGGACGAAAACCTTCCCGCAGTAACGGTGAAGAAGCCTATGGGAATCGAAATGCGAATAGGTAACGGAGGTACGGCAGTGCAATCGGTCATACCCTCTAGCACTCACCATACCGGGGTTCCTTATCAGTGGGTGCCGGGGTTATCTCCCGACGAAGTAGAGATCGCGACCTTGCCTGATAGGTTGCGAGAGATGTTATGGAATGAGTCAGGAGACGACCGCACGAATAGAAAGGCTACGAGGTTAGCGATTCACGAAAAAATTCCAGACGGGGAGAGAAACGAAACGGTGCATCGGTTCGCGGTTCGTGAGGCCTTCAGGTGCGGCGCGAACCTAGAAGACCCGCAAGAGCAGCAAGACCTTCTCGGAAAAATACGAGCGATAAACCTAGTGAACTGCAAGCCTCCTCTTGCCGATTCAGAAGTTCTAAACCTTTATCGCTCTGCGGTTCAGTACGTTCGGAAGACTCAGGCCGCAGAGATAAGTCCAGCGCAAGCTGTCGCGGCTTCTGATGCAGGGAAGCCTTCAGTGCATGTAGATCAGAACGACTACGTTCGAACCTTAACCGTCGAGGGTCTTTCTTACGGGCCTCTCGTTCCCGGTAGCGATAGCACTCCTGAGTGGAAGCCGGGAGACTGGAGGCTTACAGTCGTTCACTCTGACCCGATTGAGTACCGACTGCACGCTCCCTCTTGGAAACAATGGACGAGTGATGTAACCGGCAACGTCTCTTTAACTGTAGATCAGTATCGAAGTGCGGCGAAGGTAGCTGCAACGGTCTTAGCTTCTACGGGAGTCGTGATGCTAGATACAGAGCCGAAGAGGTGGCGGCTTATCTGGGAAGGTGGCTACAAAGTAACGGACATGCAAGACGGTAAGAAGAAGAACCGAACCGCTCTCGGTCTTAAGGCGAAGCTTCTCGACAACGTAGGGCATGAATGGCCGGGAGCTTCAAGCCTTCGATATGTGATTCTCGCAGGGTGGCTCTATGACCGGCTCTCGCAAGCCTCTCACCCTAACGATGATGACATACCCGACCCGAACGGAAGAGCCGCATGGAGGAAAGATGGAACTCTTTGGTTCAACTGGTCACGAGTCTGGGAGGATATAGAGCGGCAACACAGAATCATGGAAGGCGAGAGGCTATCTCTTAAGAGAAGACTTCTAGCAAGAATGGCGGTAGATACTAAAGACTTCAAGCACGCCGAGTATAGACACCTCGGGGGCACTCGTAAGTCTTACGTCGTCTGGACTGCTGAAGAGTTCGGGGTTCTAGAAGGTCTCGCGAATGAAGTACCTGAAGGAATGATTCCGAGTAGATGACCGAAAGAACGGCTCCCCTTATATGGAGAAAAGAAACACCTCGAAAAAAGCTTCGCGAGAGAACGGAAGTATCGGCAAAGTGCGTTTCATTACTAAAAACAAAGGCTTATCGGTGACGGGAAAACCTGCGGGAAAACCTGATTCGCCGTGAAAAAAATCACGGAGTGGCGAAAATGAATACAGAAGGCGTTGGAATAGCTCGACTTATAGGAGGAGCCGGAACAGGTAAGACGACTGAATTGCTCAGGATAATGGAAGGAGCATTGGAGTATTTCAACCATGACCCGATGATGCTCGGCTTCGCTTCATTCACTAGAGCGGCTCGGGCTGAAGCGGTAGAACGGGCGAGCGAATCTTGGGGTGTACCCCCTACCCTCCTCACGAACAAAGGTTGGTTCCGAACCGTACACTCGACCGTTTATAAGTGCCTCGGGATAACAGGGAGCGAACTTCTTACCGGCTCCCGATCAGACATAGAGTGGATAAGTGAACAGCTAGGAGTTCGGGTAACGACTGAGATAGATGAGTATGGCAATACGAAGTTTATAGGAGATCAGACGACAGCCGCCGCACTGAACTGCTGGCACTTAAGTAAGGCGACTCTTACTCCTGCCGAAGAAGTTGTGAAAGCTTTAAGAGCGGTCGATGATAACATCCCTGACTTTGCTTCAGTTGTTCGGATATCCGAACGGTATGAAGCGGCGAAGAACATGGACGGGAAGGCAGACTTCTCCGACATTCTTATGAGGTTCGCGGGCTTAGGTATGAACCCGAGAGAAGGCTTATACGAAAAGACTCCCGAAGGAGAGCTTCCCGAAGTCGGTGCTTGGCTTTTCGATGAGCAGCAAGACGCATCGCCCTTACTTGATAGAGTCTGCAAGAGACTCGTATCGGCTCCTTCAGTGAGATGGGCCTATGTCGTCGGTGATCCTTTTCAAGCGATCTATGGCTTCGCGGGTTCTTCGGCTTCTTGTTTCCTGAACTGGGACGTTCAGAAAGAGAAGACGATGCCTAAGTCTTGGAGATGCCCGAAGATCATTCACGAACTCGGAGAGAGTTGCCTTCGCCAGATGCAAGGTGGCTACTTTGATAGAGGTATCGCTTCAGCCGATCACGAAGGGACACTCTCAGTCGCTCATGATATCGACGAAGTTGTTTCTATCTTAGACCCGAGGGAGTCTTGGCTTCTGATAGCACGAACGAACCATCAGGCTTCCCGGCTTATGGCTTCACTCTTCTCTTCAGGTAAGCCCGCGAGGTGGACTACTTCTCCCGAAGGTATGACGAACAGAGCGAACGGACTTCTCGCCCTTAATAAGTTGGAGAACGGGGAAGCGATCACAGGTAAAGAATGGCAAAGAGCCGTTGAAGTCTTTCCCTCGAATATGAAGACACCCGACGGGATAAAGAAGGGGCTTCTCAGAGGGACGAAGGCGAAGTGGAAGAAGAATGAAACCGTCGAAGAGTG
>WLWG01001409.1_pt1 | contig 21750 bp, 11 predicted proteins | sample 6712871 | NCBI WGS metagenome assembly WLWG01 (sample SAMN12718693, study PRJNA515312) | sponge metagenome | isolation source: marine sponge | host: Mycale hentscheli | place: New Zealand: South Island, Marlborough, Capsize Point | collected 2003-05-01
TATCAGAGACAGATTTTGGACAAAAATTAAAGGTGGGTTTTTAACTGAAAACGATACATCAGTAAATTATAATGTTAGGGCTATTAGTGCAGATGAGTATGAACAAACACATTTTGGTGATGGTGATCCAACTGATGATGTTATAGATGAAAGTAATGAAGATTTTGTGGGTGACATATCTGAATACAACTCAGTTGAGTTAAGTGAAAGAATATTGGAACCTGTATATCATAGAATAAATACAGTTTACAGAGAATATAGAAAAAATATATTAAATCTATTGTCAACAGACGGTGAATATGAGGTAGATGATTTAAGAGAGGGTTATATTTATAGACCTCATTATAGAATTAAAATTAGAGAATTTTCTACTTATATAGAAACAGGTGATGAAAGTCAGGTAATAGGTATACCAGACTATGCAATCATTGACTATGGATATGAAGATAAAAATGGTGTTGATGTAAATGTATATAAGTGGAGAGATTTATTAGATGTTGGGTTTTATGATGAAACAGGTAGAGGGTTAGATTACCCATTTAAGAGTGGGTCACATTATATGTATTTAGATATTAGATTCTTTTTACAAAGGCAAGATCCACCTTTTAGGGTATATGAAAATGAAATTGACTTAACTTTAAATCAAGATGAGGAATTATTTGAATATTTAGTTAAGTCACCTAATTATATGAGATTTAGAATAGATGTAAGTTCAGAATTGCCAGAAGAAGATATAATAAATATTGATGATGAAAATGTAGCTTCAGTTACGGTAACAGTTTCTGAGGCTGAAGGTAATTATCCATTAGGAGATAGACTAATAAATGGTGAAGACTTAGAAGTACCAAATATAGTAACAATAAAATTAAATGATGTTTGTTAATAGAAGAAAAATAAGGTTAGATACTTTAACTACTGCGACTACAATAGATATTCCATTAACTATTGATGCCATACCATCAGATAATACTGATTTGGTTAACAATAGATTTGTAGATGGTGAGGTACAAAAGGCAGTTAACCCTATTATTGATTATAAGAAGGTTAGATTTAAACCAGCAACTGTTCAAGGTGATGATTGGACAATTGTACCTGAAATAAAAATTAAATTAGAGTTTTTTAATAAAGAAAATCCACCGGTATATAATCGTTTTTATAGTTCTTTAGGTTTTACTAGTGACGATTTATTTTGTAGGTCTAATAGAGTGATGAAAAGTTTTTTAACACTTAATTATTATAAATCAACCAACCCAACAGATAATACGTTATTAACGTCATCTAATATTTTTACACAAATAGGTGATGATCAGAAGGATGTATATGGTAATGTATTAAAAAATAATGAATGTCCGATTAGTTTTGAATTAGGTGATCCAACACTTAAACCAGAAATGGTGCACGAGGGGTTTCATATCTATTGGTATGAAGAATTGGTTAAAACATCTCCTAATAATGAATATGTGTTTTATTTAAGTCCGACATATCAAAATGCAGATAATGGGGAAGTTTCAGTTATGACACCAGTTAAGTCACAATTGAGTGGTAGTAGGTCCGCAAATAATACGAGAGATTTAGGTGGAGAAGATGGTACACAATATATTAAAGTAATATTAAAATATGATGACACCGATGGTAAGTTTAAATATACTATTGATTCACTAAATGACAGACAATTAATTACCAATGGTGGAGGAATAGATTGGAATAATGATGAATTAAACCATATACCTACATTAACATTATATCAATTACAACCAACAGTAAAATCTAATTAATTATGGAGTATATAAAAAGAAAAAGATTATTAGAGAATTACACATTAAGGGGTAATAGTAGTAACTATGGTGAGATTTTAGATATAAAAACTGATAATTTAGGAAACCCAATAACAAATGATTTAGGTGATGTTGTAAAAAATACTATTAATATAGATATTTTTATAACACAAAATTATGAAGATATGGGTATGTTCTCTTATGAAACGTATATACCATACGTGGAAGAATATAATGGGTTAGAGGAGAATTTTAACTTATTAGGTGAAAAATCAAAACAAACTCAATTAAATACTCCACAAGATTTTAACCCTGCAATAGATGGTAGACACCCTAATATAAATCCTGAAGGGTATAATCAAGAAGCGACTACAATTATAGGTGAAACAGATGATAGATATTTGTCAAATGTTAAATCATATAAAATTGAGACTACCTATGATCATACTTTAAATATGGCTAAAGATATTTATACCACTTTTGATGGTATAATATCTAATAATAGTCAAATAGGAATTGAATATGTTATAGGTGGTGCAGTTAATGATTCGGGAGAAAGAGAAACTAATACAGGTATTAAATATAACACTTTATATAACCAATATGTTAGTAAAGCAGATGATAGTGGTAAAGTAGATAGATGGAAAAAAACGACTTATGAATACACCACATATGGGTTATTATTGTCGAATATTAATTATATGGAAGCAAACACAGAACTTGGTGCAACAACTAAATTAGAAGAATACTTTAATGTAGTTAGCCCACCAGAAGTTAGAGATAGAGTATTTATTAATAGAGGTGGTGAAGATATATTTGAGAGACACTCAATTATGTCAGAAATTAAAACCAGAAATGATATTGATGAATATAGAGATAAATATTTTTAAAAAAAATTATAAGATATGAGTACAGGTAATTATGGGACAATAAGGCCCGCAGATGTTTCAGTAGATGATGTAGAGATGTATTATCATAAAACGGTAAGTAGAGATGATCTTAGTGACACTATTTTAAAACGATTAGAACCTTCAGAGGTGTTAGTTAAGGTTGATAACCCTAAAAATACAGGAGAAATATTTGGTGGTTTATATACATTAAAGTTACCAACAGACAAATTTGGTAGTAAAGGTATTTATACAATTATTATTAGACCTAAACAAATTAGGACTACTATAGTAGATTGTGGTGTATTAGCATCTAATAGTGATGTTGTAGGTATGGTATTAGATTATAGTGATATTGAGTTACCTGATAAGAAATCATTTGAAAATGGTCAGTTAGTGGGGTATAGAATAGAGTATCTAAACCCTAACAGTTCATCAGGTGAAAAGAAGATTAATAACCTATTTAGAGTAGTTACATCAAATAATAGAGCAGAAGCGGTGAGTGAAAACCTATCTAATAGTTCACAAAAATCTATTAGATATAGATTTAATGATAACTCTTCGTTAGTGTTTTGTACATTAACACCTTCATCTGCACCATCTGTTAAACCTAACGCCTTACCATATATCGGACAACCGGGACAAAGTGTTATTATTACAAATACATTTTTTAACCCAATTATGTTGGAAGTTGAAATGGTTGAACATGATGACGAAACCTTAGCATACGCTCTTTATGGTAACCAATCAAAATCTCTGGAAGATGGTATTTATAGTATATATAACTTTGAAAACGCGATATATCGTCAATACAACTTATATGAGGTTAAAGATCAATTCACTGGTAAACCATTATATGAGATTAGAGAAGAAAAAGACAATATTGACTTCACTAAAGATTTTGAAGATATAACGGAGTTTTAAACTAAAATACTAAATGGCAGGGGAAGACGACAGAATTAAAGTTGCTGGATATGCTCAAAGAGTATTCTTTGACGATGGTATTGAATATAGAAATTTCAGTCCAGACTTAGTTGGTAGGCAACTAACTAGTAGAGGTGGTACCCCATTATTTACAATGGGTAACTTTGCTGTCACGACAAATATTGACCCTAAATCAAATAAAAGTTTTAATCAAGGTACATTTTCAGAGTTCTTAACTATAGATGATGTTACAGAAGATGATAGTTCAATATTAACTATTGAGAAGAATATTAAAACTCAATTAAACTTAGATATTACCGACCCATTACAATATGTGTGGTATGGTTCTTTTGTTGAGTTTAATAGAGTTTCATTAGAAGATATACAAAGTAGATGGGCTGCTGCAATTTATGTGGATAATAAAGTTGGTTCAGTTACTGGTAATAGTGTAACTAATTATAGTTATGATAGTTTAAATGGTGAGTCAACATTTAAAGTTAACTCAAAGTATTTCTACAATCCATTTTCAGTTAAATATACTACAGATTCTGCAAATGTTTTTGAGTCAGAAGATATAAGTGATTTAAGAAATTTAACACTTAATTATGGTAAATATGTCTTAGAAAATGGTGGTAGAAGTTATAAAGTAGTTGATTTTACTGGTTCAACACAAAAAACAAACTCTGAGATAACAATAAAAGTAAAAGGGAATCCATTTAATACATTAACTAATGTTGATGGTTCTTTTTTAAGTGGTGAAGGATCATTTCAGTATTTTATTAAACCTAATCAAACTGAAATAGAGTTATTTTTCTCATCACTAACAGAATATCAGAGAAATATATTAAATAGAGAAACATACCCAATATACAAATCAACATTTAGATACCCTGTTAATGGGTTAGATGGGACAATTGTATATCAAGAACAGACAGTTAATTTCCCCTTAACAAAAGACGGGTATAACCTTAATTTTTTCGATGGGTTATACTTGTCTTTTTTAGATAACCTTAATACAATTACTGAGTTATTTGATAATAATCAAACTAACTTAATGATTAGAAAATATACTGCGGAAGTAATTAATAGTTTTGATACTATACCTAGGGGAGATGGTGATGATTTAACAAACAATGGTCAGAAAATGACTAATGTGTTAAATATATATGGTAGGGAGTTTGATGAAGTTAAAAAATACATTACAGGTATTAAATACGCTCACGTTGTAACTTATGGTAAAAAGAACAATACGCCCGATATTTTAATTAAGGATTTAGCGAATATGTTAGGTTTTGAGGGGTTTGAATTATTAAACAAGTTAGATATTAATAGAATATTCTTACCTGATGAGGGTGTAGAAGGTTTTAGTGGACAATCTAAAAATTATTCCAACAAAGAAGTAGAAACAGAAGTTTATAGAAGAATTATTCTAAATATTGCTTGGTTATGGAAGTCAAAAGGAACTAGAAAGGCAGTGGAATATCTGTTTAGAATGATGGGAGCACCAGAATCTGTTGTGGTATTTGACGAACATGTATATGTTGCAGATAAACCAGTAAATATTGAAGAAATAAAGAGATTATTATATGTTTATAATAATGGTGTAGTGGATATTAGTGGATTACCTTTTGATGAAGATGGTTACCCGTTACCACCAAAAAACACAAATGAATTATATTTTCAGAGTGATGGGGGATGGTATAGAGAAACCGGTGGTGATAGTGCTGGTGTCGACACTAATTTAGGTAATAACCCACATACAGGGCCGTATGATGGTGGGAGTAAATATATAAACCAATTCCAAAGTAATTGTTTTATACCTAATTTTTCAGAAATACCTGAAATTACTGAAAAAACAAATATTATTTATGATAATTTATTTGTTAATTATAATGATGGTTATTTTAATGGTGTAACTAGCTTAAAATATTTATATGTTGTACCATTAGAAGGAAATAATAATCAATTTATAAATGATTGTTTTGATATAGAATACGATATTATAGATAGTTTTCTCCAAAGTGGAGGGACAACCACAATGCAAGATGAATATAATGCCGCTATTGAAGAATATAAAGATTGGACAAAAGAAGGTGGTGTATTAGAAGAAAATCCTTACTTAATTTATTCACCAGCTTGGTATGCTATAAAAAGAAATTATGAAATTGCGTTACGTAAGTATTCGCAAGAAACTAATAAAGGGGTTTGTTATGAAGACAAATGTTTAAGTATAACATTAAGGTCTAAAAATGTTGATGTTTTATCTTGTTCTAAGTTTACTAAGGTAGAATCGGGTGTCTTTATTTATTATAAAGATAGTGATGGTAAGAAGACTTTATTTGATGATTTCCCTAATTGTTGTTCTGCAGAAGGTGGTACATATAAAAGTTTCACTAACTCAAAAGGGAGAGAATCTTGTTATTGTGCAACATCCGCACCTTGTGCACATGGTAATGTAAAAGAGATTAATCCAGATGGTATAGTTGTATTTAATGTTGGTGAGGTTAATAATAGTGGTGGTGAAAATAATAGTGCAAATACTACAATGGTTTCTAGTCCAGAATGTTGTGTGTGGTATAATTATAGTTATACCATAAACCAAGATGGTGACGTACAATGTGTGGACCCAAATACTGGTAAGGAATCATTGGTTAGTGGTGATAATAGGATAGAAGTTATTGATGATGAAATTAGTGAATTAGAAGGATTGAAATTAAGAATACAATCTGATTTAAATAAATTAAAGGGTAGTAACCCTATATATGCAGGGTAATGAATAATATGGGGTTAAAATATAATAATTAATGGCGGCTGGAGTTCAACAAAATGGTTCAGGAAATCCTTGTGCGGGACAAACACCTATATGGGGGGTTTGTTACGATTCTGTTAATCCACCAACAGATCAGGGTCAGGCGTATGGTATATCTACTAGTAATTCTGGACAATTAGGTACGATATATTCACTTCAATCATTACAAAGTAATGCTTGTGCAGAAACTAATTGTAGTAATAGTTGTAGTCCTAATTATTGTAGACGTAATTCTACCAGTGGTGGTAACAGCTCAGAGATTAATGAGTTTGATGATATTGTGGTGGTGGAACAGAATGAATCACAGACAGCTAAAAATTTCTGTTGTGCTCCATATACCCAATTTACTATTGAAACTCAAACTACAAGTGTAATAGGACCAACATCAGGTGTTTATAATTCAAATAACTTTGAATCACCAACAGGATATCAATTACCGGGTAATTATAGTAATAATATTTACAGATATAGTGATGGTGGAGAATGTAATTATGGTAAAAATATAGTAAAATGTACTGAAAAAGTTATAATAATAGTTGGGTGTACAGATCCAAATGCCTCAAATTATAATGCTGAGGCAAATCAAGCTGGTAAATGTGAATACCCAACAATAGGGTGTAAAGATGTGGATGCTAGTAATTATGATGCTAATGCATCTGAAAATTGTGAAAATTTCGAATGTTGTAAATACGAAGATGAAATAAGAGACCCGATTGATTGTGGTAATACACTAAAACAAAGTAAATTAGAGGTAGAAATAAATACTATTAATAGTAAATTACAATCTTTAAAAAATCAAAGAATTGAAATTATTGACGAGCAAAATAATGGGTTTATACCTGTTACAAATAGTGGATATGACTCCTATATTCCATACACAAACATAAACGCAGACATTACGGATGCAAACACTAATGAAATATTTGAAACATCGACTAATGAAGGGGTGTATAGAAAATATATTGCAACAAATATTACTGGTGATATTGGAACTGATTTTAATTCAATTGATGGTAATCCAGATTTAAGTGATTCATCAAGATGGATACCAATAATAGATGGTAATGGTGTAGTATCTTTTGTTTTAAATGATGTTGATAATGATAATAATGATACATTAACATTGTCACATAATACTCAAGAAAATGCAGGTGCAGATTTATATAAACAATTTTGTACTTCTAAAGGATATGTTTTTAATAGATTTATTCTTGAAAATGGTAGACAAATACCTGTTACGACTAACCCAAACAATACATATACAGAAACAGATAACACAACACAAAAATGTGTAGATAGTAAATATATTACTTGTGATGAGGTTGCGGATGTTAAAATGGTATTTGCATCTAATGAGTGGAGTGGGTTCTATCTACCAGAAGACGATGGTGATACTGATGTAGAAATCAGTATGGATGTAATGGTTAAGTTTAATGCAGATACATTATTAAAAGAATGTATTAAAGGTGATTGTGGCATACCATTTATAGATATAAACTCAACTTATGATACAGCGTGCAAAAATTATGTGGTATTTGTAAATAATGATCAGGATATAAAAGATATAAAAACAAGTAAACGTAAATCTTTAAGTGTAGATAGTGAAACAGGACAAGGGAAATGGATTTATGGGAGTGAAGACATACAAACGTGGCAAAGAACTGGTTTACAAAACGAACCTAACGTAGAATGTTGTGAAACCGGAATGCTTGGGGAAATTGTTAATAGTAAAGAATATTTAAATAACGGTAAAACACTAAATTTTGATAATTTAAATATATCAGAAAATTCTCAACTAAATAGTGATAGGAAAGATTATTTAAATATTGAGAAAAAATATAAATCTATTATTAGTGCTGTTAATGATTGTGATAATGTTGAATACGCTGAATATGTTTATAGAGGGTGTGAATCAAATTACTCAGAATTGATAACAACTGAGACAATTTGTTCGATAACACCACCAGATGATTGTTTAGGATACACTACATTACTTCAAGATTATGAAGTAATGATTAACCAATTAGTATTGGTAGATGATTCATTAACTATTTGTATTAACGAATATAAATTTTTACAAAATGAAATAAGTGAGATAGATGAGGAGATAAAGGAAAAAAGCTCAGAAAAAAATAAAAAAGGAAAAGAATTATCTGAAATTCAATCCTCACATAAAGATCAAATTACTAAGTGTGAAAATAGTTTAGGAAAATTAAGATCTCAAAAGAAAGAAAATCAGGCATTATTAAGTAATGAAAACTCTAAAGATAACCCAAACTATCTAATAATTATTTCTTTACAAACAAAAATCAATGAAATAGAAAGAGAGATAGAGGATAAGGAATTAGAGTGTTATCAAACAAATAGAAATCATAATATTACTATTGAAAACATAAATGCAGATATTGATGAGTTAAACAAGTGTATTAAGGATTTAGAATATTATAAAGAACAATTAAGGGAAAGCATCGAATCTAAACAATGTTGTTTGGCATTAGGAAAAGAGATAAATGAATTCAAGACTACTGTTAAGAATAATGAATACAACGCAGTTTTAGAAGGGTCACTTTCTTGTTATAAAAAATGGGAAGATGATTTAAATAAATCTTATGACCGTTACAATGAAGAGATAAGTGATAGTGGTAACGTATTGAATTTTATGAAAGATATTATTATAGATGTTTCTTTAGAGGTTGATAATAGTATAGGTACAATTCAAAACAATAGAGTTACTAAATACACTACTTTAGATTCATATACAGCAGACATTAATCCAGTATGGGAATTTGATCCTGATGGTGGTTATACGGGTGTTTTATTAGAGGGTAGTGAATCAAGTATCAATATAGTTAAAGATTCTGTAAATGTTGATTTAATAGCTGATGGTACTACTGAAGGTGCTACTAGAATATTTGAACCTCAATGGCAGAAAATTAAGTTTACATTAGATGAAGGCCAATGTGATAATTTAAGGAATTTATACCCTAATAAACAATTCTTTATTGGGTTATCAATAAAGAATGAAAAGAATTGTGAGACAACACTATTAGTAGACAACATTCAGATTAATACTGATGTTAATGAGATTAAAAGAATTTATTCTGCTAATAATTGTCCGTCATTTGATTTATCTTGTGTGATTGATGATAGAAAATCTTGGGTATTTAGTGATGGTGGTGTTACGACAAAATATAGTGTAAGTAATAATTACAGTGAAGCATTATCAACAGATAAGAAAACATTAACTTTCCCTAAACCACAAGAAAGGTATAGTGGTAATTTAGAATATAGGTATACAGATTATTCAGTTAATCATTCTAAACTGGTATTAAATAGTAAAGGAACTTCATTTAGAATTGACCCAGCAAACGCTATTGAATGTGATGTATATAACTTCTGGCAAGAGATTGATTGTGATGAATGTAATACTTTATTTAGTTGTACAACTGCAACTACTTTAACTTATACTAACCCTACTGGTGGTACATTACCTTTAAGTGGTACACCTGTTCCTGAATATTCAAATGGTATAATATATGATAAATATAATGAAGGGGGGTCTGGATTTTCAGATAGAATTCAAAACATATTGTTACAACCTGACGGAAAATTAATTGTCTTAGCAAGTTCATCTAGCCCTGAATATAACGGAACTCAATTCGGAGGAATTATAAGATTAAATGCTGACGGATCTGTTGACAATACATTTAATTCTGGAACTGGATTTAATAATGGTGCACGAGAAGCAGTATTATTATCAAATGGGAAGATAGTGGTGATCCATAGGTCTTCAACTTATGACGGAACACCAATAGGGTCAGTGAATAGATTTAATTCAGATGGAACTTTAGATTCTACCTTTAATGTTGCAAATGCATCATTTAATGGAAATGGTTTACATATATCTGTTCAAAGTGATGGGAAATATATTGTATCCGGAAACTTTATCCAATATGGAGGGGTTTCGGTTCCAGATGGAATGATAAGATTAAATTTAGATGGAACTTGGGATAATACATTTAATACTGGAGGGTCCGGATTTGGGCCATCTGGGTTTGATACAGATATTTACGTATTATCAGATGATACTATAATAGCTGCAGGTAGTACTACCACATATAACGGAAATCCTATACCTAGAATGGTAAAGCTAGATTCAAATGGTTCAGAAGTAGTTTCATTTACTACAAATATAGGTACTGGTTTTAATAGTGCAGTATCTAATGTATTAATATTGTCAAGTGGAAAATTAATTGTATCTGGATCATTTACAGACTTTAATGGGAATACTGTAGGAAAAATTGTAAGATTAAATTCAGATGGAACTTATGATGGAACTTTTAATAGTGGGACTGGTTTTGATGATACTGTCAGTTATGTTATAGAACAACTAGATGGTAAGCTTATCACGGGTGGTAGATTTACTCAGTTTAACGGGTCAGATGTACCGGATGGTTTAATTAGATTAAATTCAGATGGAAGTATAGATTCTACTTTTAATTCAGGAGGGTATGGGTTAGGTCCTGATATTACTCCGGGAGGAAGTAATAATTCTATAAAAGGAATGATACTTCTTGATAATAATGACATAATAGTAGCAGGTGGATACTGGGATACTTATAATGGAACAGATGTTCCTAATAATCTAATACGATTAACTGCCCCAGGAAAAAATAATTCATTTGATTGTGATGAATTGAATGAAATAATTGAAGTTCTATATGGGAAAGAATGGTTACGTAAGTTGGATATTGAGTTAAATGATTATGACCTAGCTAGAAATATGTCTTTTAGTGTTATGAATGACACCAAAGACAAACCTAAAGGAAGTCAAAAAGTATCTAACGAGTCTAGTATTAATGAAGACTTTAAAGATCGAAATATAAACAACTATGATGTATCTTATTTCTTACCAAAATCTTTAGGTGTAGGTTTTGATATTCAAAAGTCTGATTGTAATTCAGATATAATTGAGATTAAAAAATACAATGAAGATGTTTATACACTTATCTCTGAAGAAACAGATGGTACATTAGGGTTTTATAGTTACACAGCAGATACAAATGATATTTGTGAATTAACTTCATTTGTTGATGAGCAATGTTGTAATAGAGTTAGTGATAGGTTAAATTATACATTTAAAATTAATAAACCTAACTATGGTTGGGAAGATGGTGCTTGTAGATGGAAAAAGGCTGACGCAATTGAAAATAATTGTGATAGTGATTGTTCATATTATGGTACACAATTAGAGGAAACTAAATTCATATATAGTGGAGCAAGTGGGGTGACATTATCATCAACTTGTGTAGATACACCAGTGTGTATAAAACCATTAGATTATTTAGATAAACAACCTAATGAAGTTAATATTAAACCTAACTTTGATACTATGGTTTTATCTAACTTAATAGATGTTAAGAGTAGACAGGTAATCAGTGATTATCCTATGTTAAGGTTATTCTATAACCAATATCTGAATGCAAATGGTTGTGGTGCTAGTATCACTAATAGATTAGACTATAACACAACATTTGAGGTTATGGATTTAATTGGTGACTATTGGACAGATATTATTGAACAAGTTGTACCAGCAACAACAATATGGGATGGTCACAATAATTCAGGTAAAGTATATAGAAATACATTATTTGATCAAAATAAATTCCCTTATAAGAGGTATGTTTTAAATTATTATGATGGTGAATGTGAAATCAATGAAATCACAAGAGATGCCATTGCGATTAATACTGGTAGTACAATAAATTTAACTGAATCATGTTTAAGAGGTGAATGTTTTGGTAGCAATTATATCGAATGTATTGCTAGTGTTAAAAAGACAGAAGAAAGAATTGAATATCTAAAAGGTCGTCTTATTTTTTATAGTACATCGAGTGATCCTAACAAAGACACTATAATACAAGATATTAACGATGATATTATTGAAATAGAAAGTGATTTAGCTAAACAAAAAGAAAAGTGTGAGGATATAAAAGAAAATGTTTCTGAAAATCAATCAGCATTAAGTGAATCAAATAATTGTGATGATATTTCAGAACAATTAAATGATGAAGAAAACAGATTAAAGGAAAAGTTTGTTGTTGGAACACTATCATATGAAAGACAACTAAATTTTGTATATCAAATAAGAGGTGAGTATGAAAGTTGTAAAAGAAAGTCAAATATAGACATAACACAATACACTACAATGTTTATTACTCAAATGTATGATAGTAATGAATATGAAGGTGATGTTAATGTGTCAGATGGTGATTGGGATAGTGATGTTGAATTATTGCACGCATGTGGTAGTATGGAATATAAATGTCCAGATTCCCTCACTACTGTTCTAAAACCTATTGATATCAATGGTTATACAAGAGATCTTAGAGTGTTTATAGATGGTGATGGTAGTTATATAACTAATGAAGAATGTTGTACTAAATTAAGTGGTGACCTAATTATTGATGATAATGATGACAAATATTGTGAAAGTCCAGCGTAAGTATTTTGAAAATAATAATTATAGTAATAAACTATTTATAGAAAAGAATAAAAATGAGTAATGCAATTAGAAGATATAGTGGTGAATTAGGGGATCCAGTTTCGGTTAAGGTTGATATAATCACTGAAAAAGAGGTGCCTTTAAGTGTTGAACCACAAATTACTAATGAGTATAAAAGAGGTGAGTTTATTCAGACATGGAATAAAACTTTTTTTATGACTGATTTATCTAATGTGAATACCATTTTAAGGAAAAATAAGCCAGAAACTTTTGGTTTAAGTATATTCTCTAATTTAGTAAATATACCAACAGTTGAGATAAACTTTACTGGTAACACTGGTTTATCAACAACAAATATTGAAGTTAAAGATGAACATTTAATAACATTTATTGATGAAGGTGTTAATGACACTTTTGGTGGTGTTAGAGAAGAGAGTGAAAATTTTGCAAATATTCCTAGAAGTAATACTGAATTATATCCTTACAATACAAAGAGTGATATAGATGTATTTGATTACCCTAGTTATTGTATAGATGGTACTAGAAAGATACCATCATCAAGTGCAGATACATTATGTGGTGAAGAAAGTACAAAGGCAAATAAATCATTTTATAATTGGTATTTCGGAGCAAATGCTGGTATTAATTTTAACCCTATTAAAACAGGTGGAACAGCACAAGCAATTAGTGGTAGTGTAAACACAATGGAAGGGGTGTCTTCTATATCAGATAAAGAAGGTAATTTATTATTCTATAGTGATGGTTCAACAGTATATAGTAGTGGTAATACAGAGATGCAGAACGGTACTGGTTTATTTGGTAGTTCTTCATCTACACAAACTTGTTTAATTGTTCCTAGACCATCCACAAACAAATATTATGTATTCACAACCTCAATAGATAATGGTTTAAGGTATAGTGAAGTGGATATGGATTTACAAAATGGTGAAGGTCAAGTAATATCTAAAAACAATTCATTATTGTTAGCAACTGAAAAAGTAGCTGCAACTAAACATAGTAATGATACAGATTATTGGGTTGCTTCACATACAACAGGAACAACTAGTTATTCAGTTAGAAAAGTGTCATCTGTGGGTATAAGTACACCTGTGATTAGTAATATTGGTAGTACACACAATACTGCAATTGGTTACTTAAAGTTTTCACCTAATTCACAAAAATTAGCTTGTGCAATATATGATGAAGATATTATAGATATATTTGATTTTGACGCTTCTGGTGGAACATTATCTAATCTAATAACAATTACAGGATTTACATATGTAAATGGACCATATGGTTTAGAGTTCTCTGAAGATTCTTCTAAGTTATATGCAACAGATGGTGCGTCTACTAAGGTGTATCAGTTTGATTTAAGTTATTCATCAGCAACAGATATGACAAATCACGCTATTGAAGTGGGAGATGTTACTGGTGCTAGTATGGGGGCAGCTCAGATGGGTCCAGATAATAGAATATATATTGCAGATTTAGATGAACCACACTTACATGTTATACATGATAGTAATAAGTTAGGTGTTGAGTGTTCATTTAAGGAAGATTATTTTTTATTAAGTGGTGCCAGTAGTGGAATCACATCAGAATGGGGATTACCTAATGGTGTAAGTAACAATTACTTTAGTCCAGATAGAGATGTATATTATGCAAATATTAATAGAACTAGTAGTTTTGATTTTGATGTTATATTTGATAATTTAAGTGATGTAATAGAAGAAAAAGAAATTACAAGTCAATTTAGTTTGTATAAATATGATAATAATAAAGGTGTGTTTAATATAATACCTGTTTATAGTAGTGAAGAAATACCATCAACAGGATTAACTAATGATTCATATAAATTAAAATTACCATTTTCTGCAGTTACAGAAGGGGAGTTTATATTCAAGTCATTCTATAATAGAGGAATTAATACATTATTGTCAAAACAATTAGGGTATAGTACTACCACTCAAAAAGATGTATTAACAGGTAAGTTATATGGTATATATAACCCATCTACTGATTGGTATTTTATAAATATTAATAGGGCTGATAAGCCTAACTTAAAAAATAATGCAGTTAGTAGAAATGATCAGGGTCAGATTAGTGATTTCTTAGTAAGAAGTCAATATACTACATCTGGTATTACAACATACAACTTTAATGTAACATCTTCAGATTCTATTGGTGTGGTTAGTTATAATGGTTCAGTACTTGCTAGAAACTTAGAATATAGTGCTGGTACAAGTAGTGTAACTTTATTATTAAATGAAGTGTTAGATAATCAATTACTAACAGTTACATATGTAGGTATTAATGGTAGTTCTTCACCATTATTCACTGATCAATATTTGGTTAGTTCAGAACCAAACGCTGGACCTACTAATACACAAACTAGTAGTGATAAAGTTTTCTTTAATACTGATCAAGGTAAGTTTGAGTTTTATTTAGAATCTGAACCTCAAACAACAGATATATCTTTGAGTTTGAATGGTTCACTACTATCTAATGGTATTGAATATTTTAGATCAAAAACAAATAATAGAAGGGTAATTTTAGAAATTGATATTGAGGAAGGTGATATACTACAGGCTTTCTATTTACCTAAAACTGGATTGTTAGGAGGTATTGATACTAATACACCTATCTTTACTTGGTCAATTGCAAATGCACCTATACCACCTATTAGTGGTGAGTTTAGATTAGAACTAGCAGATTTTAGTGATGAAGAGTTTAATACAATACTTTATAGTAGTAGTGTAGGTTATGTTAATGATGTTAATACGTATACATCACAAATAAACTTATCTGCCGCAACTGCTGAAGATCAATTTAGATATAGAATAAAAAATACGAAATTATATGAACCAATAAGTGGGGAGACAATAACAGATATAGTATATAGTGATGTAAATACATTTGAATTGATAAGTAATCAAGGAAATAGTTATTAAATTATTTACATTGGATATATTTATAATAAAATAATAAAAAGTAATGAGTTACATAAATAAACAGAATACGGCGCTTGTAAGAGTAAAGCTTACTGATGTAGGTAGAGAGTTATTGGCTAAAGGACAATTAACATTTAATTCTTGGACAGTGGGTGATTCAGAAATAGATTATAATTACGTAAGAGGATGGAAAGCATTTGACCCTAGTACTGATGCTAAAACAGGTCAGTTCCTTTATTATAATGCAACCGGTGGTTATAATGTAAACTATCAACAGATATTAAGACCGAAAGACAAACAAGCTATTCAGAAGTCATTTCTAATAAATAATAGAGGTGATATTATTAATAGTCTTGATGAAAGTAGTGTTAGATTAATTAAAGGTATTGTTAGTAATCAGGCTGAAGACAGAGGATTCTTTTCTGGTTCTACTGTTGATACTGGTTTAGTTGCTAACTCATCTGCAACTTTTATTAAAGAAACGGGAACTGTTAACTTAGTTAACTTTAGTGGTGGTAGTGATACTACAACATATACCAAAGGAGTTTTAGAGTTAGATACACCATTGACTGCAACTTCAGTTAATGATTATATTGTATTTAAATTATCTAATTCAACTTTAGGGAATACAACTGGTGATGCAATGACTGCTGCAACAATCAATCAATTCTATAATATTAATGATATTACAGGAAACACAATAACTTTAGATAGGGAATTACCTATATTAAGTGCGAATTCTGGTACAATTATTACATATTATACTATACCGGGTGGTAATAACCCAGCAGATAATTGGTATGGTGCAAATTCATTAACAGCTTATTGGAATACAGGTACATTATCATTTAATAGTAGTAATGATATTTGTGTTGAAAATATTCCTGTGTGGAATATGAGTAATGTGTGGGATGAAAACTTAGCTGGACAGTTTAAGGATAACTCAAATACATATCATAACCATCAGCTATTTGGTTCAGAACAATATATTGGTACAAAATTATTATTAGGATATAAGGAACCCGCAACAATAGATATACCAGTAGATCAATTATCGGTTAGTTATATGGATAATTATCAAAAAGGAATATCTATACTACATTATACTAATAGTACTATTTCTAATTTCTATGGTGAGTTTTTACATATAGATGAAGATAATGGTAAAGTATTAAACTTAGATATACCTGTAATGTGGCATAGAAGAAATGAAGGGACAGAGAGTGGTACCACAATGGGTATGAGATTTGTTTCTGACGGTGTTGAAAAAACATTAATCAACTCACAACATAAATACTATGACTTAATTGAGTATAGCGGAATGTCTGTCACACCAACTATACCTTTAGTTGTTGGTAAAGTATTTCATAACTTAAAGATGGTTGTGATTGAAAATGAAGAATTATTGGCAGCAATGTCATATAAGTCTAATAGAAACTTTACACTACCTGATTTAAGTGCTAATTTAGCTAATTGTGAGACAGGTGCTTGTGAAGGGTTATTAAACCAAAATGAAACATTATATTTAACATATTATTTTGAGGCATTATCTGGTGCATCAGAAACACCACTACCTTGTCAAAGATATACTAAGATTAAGAATACTGGTGTAGATACTAAGGATGTACAATTCAGATTAGATAATGTAGATAGATTACCTTATATGAGAAAGGTAGAAAAAGCCGGATATGATGGTGCTGGATTCTATGCTAATGATTTTGTTGTATTAGCACAAATTGTTGATGAATCAGTATCTAGTAGACCAGACCCTAAATTATGGAAAGAGGTTAATTTTACAAGTGATTTGATTACATCAGGTGCTAGTGAAACAATAGATCCTGTTTTATTAGAGAACCAAAATAGTAGTAATACTGGATTCATCTTAACTAAATCATTATATACTGCAGCTACTGAGTTTAACTTAGGTGTCTTTATGGATTTACCAGAGGGTGAGTATTATAGTAAAATGAATTTTGGTGATGAAAGATTATTTTATGGTAATTTAAGGACACATATCGGGGCAACTATTTACAAAACATTATTTAGTTTAAATATTGATGGTGCTGAGTTTGGTACAACCAGTAATGTAACTTATGATTCTGATGAAGATAGATATATTTCAGAAGTTGGTATATTAGACAATAAAAATAATTTAGTAATGGTTGGTAAATTGAGTCGTCCTATAAGAATAGCAAACGCAACAACTGCGACTATTGAAGTAACAATGGATTTTTAATTAAACGGATATGGGATTAATAAGTACAGCAAATACTATAACTATAACGGCTAAATTGACAAAGGCTGGTAGAGAAAGAATAATAGAAGAAAGTAACACAATTATTTCTAATTTTGTATTAGGTGATTCTGATGCAAACTATAAGACTAGTGAAGTTTTAGGTACAGGGTTAATACCTGTAAATAGTGGTGATTTAGGTGAGAATGGTACAGTAAATAACAACATTGCTGAAGGTATTGCAATTAAAAATACTCTATATTTATCTAACACACAAAAAAAATTAAAGGGTGTAGAGAAAGGATCTTACCAGCTAAGAGGAGAAGTAGTTAATTTAGGAGAAACTATAGTTAGTGGATCTAATTTAACATTCTTAACATTAGATAGGGTAGACACTACAAATGATGAAACTAATTATTTTAAAAGTTTAGATTTACCAGTTACAGATAATAGAAAAACTATTTTTACTACCTCATCACAAAATGGTGGTTGGTTAGATACTGCATTTAGTGGGTTAAATACTGATAATGTATTAATGGTTAATATAGATAATGATAGTTATGGTGAATTGATAGATGGTAAATCTATTAAGTGTGAATTACCTATTGCAACAGGATTTACTACTGGTGGTGTAGTAACTGGTATTACAACGTATACTGTGTATAGTAGTTTTGTTAATAGTAGTCAATTTGCTAAGAAAGTATTAGATAATCAATATAAAGATAAAAGTGTGTTTACACAAGGTTTATTTAATGGTGGTATGAATGTTGCCTATTTAGTATCTGATGATGTACAAAAACCTAACAATGATAGTGTTAAAAGTTGGAGTACAGGTTATGATGAATTCAAGACATTTAGTGAAAAAAATAAAGAATTAATCAATGTAAGTAATGTTACAGAAACAGGAATCAATGCAGATAAGGTTATTGGGGTTGCTTATTTAGATAAAGGTATATTAGCATTTACAGACCCATCAATTGTTAGTGGTGTAACAGAAGCATTTAATTTTAGTGGTGATGTAAATACAAATACTGTTACTAACTCTTTAGGCTTTACTTATATGACTGGTAGTACTTATAATTTAACAATTGATAGTTGTCTTAACAATTTAGTACAAAATATTGTTTGTATTGCTGGTAGGGATCAGTTTTACAGGACTGATAATGATACTTGGAATGAGAGTGATAATATTAGAATTAGTGAGATTGGTATAACTGATATCACTGGACAGTTGTTAGCAATTGGTAAACCTGATAGACATATTATCAAAAAGAAGAATGACTTTGTAATCTTTGATGTACAAATAGTCATTTAATAATGTTTTAATAAATATAAGTTATGGGAGTAATCCTTGGATTAGATGTATCGACAAAGACTATAGGAGTGTCTTTGTTTGAGGATAAAGGAGAAAGTGGTAGATTACTAGAGTTAACACATGTAACACCAAAAATTAAACCAAAACCAGAAAACTCATTAGAGTTACTGATGAAGAAGGTAGAAACTTTTGAGAAAGAGTTTTTACAGAAATATGCAGACTTCGATGTAGACAGAGTTTTCATCGAAGAACCGTTATTAAGATCTAATAACGTAAATACAGTTGGAACACTTCTTAGATTTAATGGAATGATATGTAGAGCAGTTTATGATGTCCTAAATATTGTACCAGAGTTTGTATCATCCTATGATGCAAGAAAATATGCCTTTCCTGAACTAATGGCTAAGAGAACTAAAAAGAAAGATGGGACACCACTTACTGAAAATGCAATTGCAAAAAACAAAGAAGTATTATTCGGTGGACATTCTTTTGATATAGATAAGAAAATGGTTATTTGGGAAAAAGTATCAGATAGAGAGCCTCAGATTATATGGTTGTATGATAAGAATATGAAATTAAAGAAAGAAAACTTTGATATGACAGATTCTTACGCAGTTGTTTTAGGTGCTATGCAGAAGTTAGGGGTATGGAAAACTGAACCAGTTACAGCTTAAACTTTTCCTTTCATTATATTTTATCTATCTTTGTATAACGATGTCAGAGTTAGTAGTAGAAATATTAGAAGATTTTTTAGGTAATCATAAGAAACATTATGAAGCAAAAGGACAAATATCATTTGATTGTCCTGAGTGTGCAATGGAAAAAGGATTGATGGAGGGTGACGGTAAAGGAAACCTAGAAGTCAATTACGATTCTGGTGTATATAAGTGTTGGGCTTGTAGTGAAACCAATGGAACACACGGAACAGTAAGAAAACTCATCAAAAACTATGGTAATAGAAATCATCTAAAGAGATATAACCTCATAAACCCATTTCAACCAAAGGTAGTAGATGGTGAAGAAGAGAAACTAACCATAGATGGTCTTCCTAAAGAGTATAAGCCACTATCTGAAGATGATGGTAGTTACGACTATGGTAAAGCTATTGAGTACCTTAAAAAGAGGAATATCTGTATGGGTTTAATCAAGAGATATGAATTGGGTTATGCAACCGATGGTGATTATGCTGGTAGAATAATTGTCCCAAGTATCGACAAAAGTGGGGACATAAACTATTTCTTAGGAAGGAGTTATGGGTTTACTAAGATGAAGTATAAAAATCCAGAAGTTTCTAAGATGGACATTATCTTTAATGAAGGTAAGATAAATTGGGATAGTAATGTTTATATTGTAGAAGGAGTATTCGACCACATTCCAATACCAAATAGTATTCCATTATTAGGGAAGGTATTAAACGACCACATATTAGATTGTCTTTTAACTAAACTAACTGCTAAGGTGGTTATTGTTTTAGATAGTGATGCGTATAGAGACGCTGTTAAGTTATATAAAGAATTAAATAATACAAAATTACATAATAGAGTATTACTTGTTAAGATGCCTGATGGTTTTGACATCAGTGATGTATATCAAAAATTAGGTAAGAAAGGTATTATTAGAATATTGAAAAATGCGGGTAAGATAAAAGAGAGTATGTTGTAATTATACTATCTCCCAATTATTATCCCATATATCTAATATTTCTTCAGCCGTTTCACTCATAGATATATCATATTCCATTGCTGACCAAAGAGCTGCAGATGGTAGATAAGAATCTGTATATCCAACCTCAGTTTTAGAAACACTTGCGATATATGTATTTTCTATATTGTATTCTTGTTTTTTTGGGTTTTCTAATTTTAATTCACCAGATATAAACCTATCCCAATCACCACTACATAATTTCCAATTAATACAAAATGTTGCAATCAACCTATCTAAGTTTTCTACACCACTAACGAAATTAAGAGCATCAACCACATTATAAAAATCCTCAAAAGTATATCGATCATTCATGATTCCGTCAATATAATTATCATCTATGTTGTCATTTCCAAACATACTAGAATCGTTAACACTATCTTCTATATGTTTTAATATTTTTACTATACTAATATTCATATTTCTTTCTTTTTACCAATATAATTCTTATCTTTACATAATAAATATCTAATATATGGATACAATACTAGAATTGGCAAAGTTTAATCATATCAAATATTATGATGAGCCACACAAATATTATATAGATGGAAAACCTACAATTTCTTGTACAGGTTTTTTGGGTAAGTTTAAGAAACCATTTGAGGGTAATGTTGATAAGCCAGATAAATGGGCATTGAAACAAG
>WLWG01001411.1_pt1 | contig 21735 bp, 29 predicted proteins | sample 6712871 | NCBI WGS metagenome assembly WLWG01 (sample SAMN12718693, study PRJNA515312) | sponge metagenome | isolation source: marine sponge | host: Mycale hentscheli | place: New Zealand: South Island, Marlborough, Capsize Point | collected 2003-05-01
GACAACTACAACTTAAAGATAGGAAAGTACTACTCGGTTGTAATAATCTGATGCCAATGGTGGTTAAAATTGTAGGTTCGACTCCTACCATCCGCACAATAAATGAATCCGAAGTGGTCGGTGTGCTTGACACTGCTGTGTAAGATAAAGCTTTAAGTGGACTTACATAAACAAGCAAATATATGAGGCAGGGCGTGGGGTGCAAACTCTAAGGTTCGCGAAGAACAGTCACAGCTATACAATTTAAAATATAGTGCACGGCTGAGAAGTCGAAGGGATAAGGCACAAAGTAACCGCGGCGCCCCAACTGTAGTACAGCAAAGGTATCTTACCCACTTGCCTGTCTCATTTTACAAACTAAATACGATAATAGACGGATAATATAAATATGAAAAAACTGACAACTGAAAAACTAATAAGCTATATGAAAGATCGTAGCAACCAAGAACTAAGGCACGACCCTGATAAACTATGTCACGCTTGTAATCAAGCAGCTATTGAGTTTGAACACGGTAGTGGTCTTGATATGCTAAAGCTAGTATGCTTTAACGATCCATTACCTGGTTTGCATACTCACAGCTATAGTTTTCAAACTGCAACAGGCAGACATTTAATTAATACAATACAACACTACTACTATGAAGAAACAGAATACTAAACTACCAGCATGGTTTGAAGGCATGCAATACGACGAAGGCGATACAGTTAAAAACCCGTTCAGTGGTGAAGAGTATGAACTCAACGCTACAGAGTTAAGTATGTACGACTTTGTAGTCGGTAGCCAACTTGTATTTGAAATGCAACCAAAAACAATAACACCTAAAATGATTAAAGACTTTCAAAAAGGTCTTGATTGGTTTAGAAAAAATAACTCACAAGCCTATATGGTTTTACTAGACTAAATAATAATAATATGACAATAACACAAGAACAATTTGATGCGTACGTAGAAGTACAAGAATCAGGAATAACTAATATGTTTAACGTACAAGTAGTGTCAGACTACTCAGGTTTAAGCAGACAAGACATAATGACAATCATGAGCAATTATAGCGTGCTAAGAGAAAAGTATGGCAACTAGATCAAGTATAAGATTTGCCACGCGTGAAGAAGGTGTATCATTTAATGAAATGCCAGAAAAAGTAAATGCTAAATTCTATGCACACTGGGACGGTTACCCGTCAAGCAGAGGTGTAGAGCTAGCTGAGTCATTACTTTACGGCTACAAGATTGATGGTTGGGAGCTAGAATCATTAGAGTCTAGACACACTGATCTTGAATACATATATTATATATGGCAAGCAAAAGGCAAGGCTACGTGGATTAGTATATTTGAAAGAAATGATTACAGCGAAGAGTCTTGGCATTTAGATTGTAATGAAAAAGATTCTTTCACTTGTATATTTGTAGGTGAACCTACTAAACTAATAGACAAATACAAACCAAATACGAATGAAGAAGGATAATACATATAACGACGAATTTCTAGATGCATTAGCAGATAAATTGTTAGACAAATTGTTAGAAAGATGTTCACAACCTGAATGGCATGTGCGAAGATCAGATGACTTTGTTAATAACTTATCAGGTATAATAGCTTTCAAAGAAAACGAACAAGAACGTATGCTCGGTGAGATGTCTAAGCTAATGACACTCATGGTAATGTACGAAGAAAAAGGCGAGCAAGATAAAGCATTATTGCTACAAGAAAAAATAAACCAAATAGACGACAAATTAAATAATAGATGATAAAAATTAAACCAATGCTAGCATACCCTGTTAGCGATAAACCAATACCTTACGAAAACGAACAAGTGTTTATACAACCAAAGCTTGACGGTGTACGTTGTGTTATACAGCGAGAAAAATACGGCGATAAAGCGTGGGTGATCAGAGCTTATTCACGTACAGGTAAACAGTGGCTTAACATACAGCACATAATAGATGAACTACAACCGTTTTTTAAAAAATACCCTGATGTTGTGCTTGACGGCGAACTGTATAATCACGATCTAAGAGATGATTTCGAAAAAATCATATCTCTAGTCAGAAAACAAAAACCAACCCCTGTAGACAGACATGAGGCTAAACTACTGACGCAATTTCATTGCTACGATATGTACAGTCCTGACTTTGATCACAACTTCAATATACGTGATGAGTTTATCATGAATACTATTGACAACAAGTTTAAGTATACACATACAGTAGAAACAACACAATGCTTTACTGAAGGTGATGCTAAAGAATTTCACACAGAGAACCTCGAGCTTGGCTACGAAGGTTCTATTATAAGACTAAACACTAAATATCAACAAAAACGTTCACACAGTTTACGAAAGTTTAAAGACTTCAGCGATGCCGAAGCTACTATCGTAGGCTACTTAGATGGTAAAGGCAAAAGGACTGGCACGCTTGGCAAGTTCATAATGCAAGATGACGAAGGTAATGAGTTTGGGTGTCCACCCGGCAAAGGATTTACCTACAAGGATTTAGCGGATATGCTCTCAAATATACATAAGTATATTGGCCAACGTGCTACCTTTACCTTCTTTGAACGTACTAAAGCAGGTTCATACAGACACCCGCTATTTAAATGCATACGTAACTATGAATAACAAATCAATTATAAAAGAATTAATATGGGAGTTTGAAAATGGTTTCTACTCTCCATATGAACTAATCGCTAAACTAAAAGAATTATACGAATTATGAATAACGTACACAGACTATTTGTGCTAGCTATTGCTTGGATTTTCTTTATGCTAGGCGTGACATTAGCCTATTATAAACAGTTTACTGACGATCCACCTGAGCATTTTGCTATACACAGCCGTGCTCTAAACTACACAGACAAAGACTGCTACACTAAATCAGATGTAGAACTTATAGTCTTTGGTAAAATACTAGACAATGAATAAGAACGAACAACAGATGTATAAAGATATATCAACTATAGCTAAAGCTTTAACAAAGCTAGTTAAGATGATAGAAAAAGACATGAAACGATGAATATATTTTATTTAGCTAAATGCCCTTACAAAGCGGCGGAGTTACAATACAATAAACATGTGGTAAAGATGATACTTGAGTCAGCTCAAATGTTATGTACAGCTCACCATCATTATGCTGAGAAGCATGAGATCAACGCGGACTACATACCATACAAAAAAGCTCATTACAATCACCCATCAACTATATGGTGTAGGCAAAACAAAAACCATTATAGATGGCTATATAACCACATGAAAGCATTAGGCAGAGAATATACTGCTAGGTATAACAAAGAACATTTATCAATAACTAAATGTCAAGCTAAACTTAGTTTATATCCTCATGATATACCTGAAGGCAGGTTTGAGCAACCTCCTCAGTGTATGCCTGATGAATACAAAAACAAATGTAGTATACAGGCTTACTGGAATTATTACATTGGCGACAAAAAACAAATTGCAAATCTTAAAACAGAACAATTATATGAGAGCAGACCTAAAGAGACGTATTAAAGAATTTAATAATATTAAATTCAACGGTAACAATGATAAAAGAATAATAATAGCAACCTTGGGGCTGACAATAGCCCCTAATAATACTAAGTAACAGGCTAATGTCACATATACCAAGAAACCTAGAATACCTTAACAGGCGTAAAATACAATGGGTACGAGATCCTATTAATGATAAACCTAGCATGAAGCACAAGGACTATGATTATTATGAAGATGGTACACATGAGTATTACTCACTGTTTAGAAGTAGAGCTAAAATTACAACTTATAAATCATTTAAGTGGCACTTACTTGTACTGTGGTATTTAAACCCGCAGCTTGATCCAGATGATTTTGCAAGTTTATGTGAATATATAGCTGATAAGTCAAAAGGTTTTATTACCTTTACAGTTCCTCCACAATTACTGAAGAAAATAATATATGAGGTAAGCATGATGGAACTAGATGAACCACCTAAAAACAAGCTACGTAAAATAATATTTAAATGGCATTGTACTTTATCTATGGAAGACAAATTAAAAATTGTAGGTAAGTTAATAGGTAGACAAAAACAAATTCATGAAGATGATATTTATCAATGCATGGTAGATATAAACGACATGGGCAATAAAATAACATTATCACGTGTTGCAAGCTTGTTAGACTGTTCAACAAGAACAATACAACGTAACATGTGTGAAGAACTTAAACGAGAAAAAGAATTACTAAATCAACAACTATGAAATACTATAATGTAGAAGGATATGTAAGACACAAACACGATCTTGAAGATACAATCAAGCGTATGAAAAGAGACGGTGAAATTGTATACAGTGATACTGAAGGTACTGTAGACTACACACAGATGGTAGATGAATCAATAATAAAAATGTGGATGCCATTATGTGAGGCACTAGCACGTAAGTTTGCTACCTCACAACAAGCATCAGGCGTTATGGATATAACAGATCTTATATCCTGTGGTTATCTTGGTCTGTGTAAAGCTGTAAAAAAGCTAGACAGACAAATGCTAGCTGACTCTGAAGATACAGAAAAAACTATCAAATCATTTCTGTCAAAACGTATAAGAGGTGCAATACGTAGAGAAATAGATAAAAACAGGGGTGATATGAGAATACCAGAACATAAATACAATGAGATACGTAAGAACTTTGGTAAAGACAAAAAAGCAGTTGCTATGTTCTTTAACTCTGTGTTTCTAAGTATTGATGTACCAGGTGAAAACGATATGATATATGATATACCTGATGAGTCAGAACCATATAACCAAGAATTGCTTAACATGTACTTAATGAGTTTACTGCAACAACATCTAAACGACAAAGAGTATCAAGTGTTAAGATTAAGTTACGGGCTAGACTGTGACAAGCATTCAGCTACTGAAATTGCAGATAAAATAGGCATCGAAGGTAGTAGCTCTTATGTAAGAGTTTCACAGCTAAAAAAGCAAGCAGTAGATAAACTAATCGAGAACGTAGACCACTCGCAAGTGCTTGATTACCTGTAAGTTAGTGAGTTAAAAGCGTAAATAAACGTGTAATTATATATATACTAAACCAATAAACCTATGAAGGAATTAAACCAAAAACTAGCTATAGTTCAGACAAAACTAAAAGCTAAAAAATCAAGCTACAACAGCTTCGGTAAATACTATTTTCGTAAGGCCGAAGACATACTAGAGGCTATCAAGCCTTTCCTAATGGAACAAGGTATTACAGTTACTATCAATGAAGAGATTATTGCAACTGATCCAGTTCCAACAATTCAATCAACAGCTACTATATCAGACGGTGTCGATGCTATACACGCAACGGCAGTAGTCGGCGTAGACTTAAACCAAAAAGGTATGCAGACATCACAGCAGTTCGGTGCAGCATCAACCTATGGTAAAAAGTATGCGTTAGGTAATTTATTATTAATCGATGATACAGCAGATAGTGATGCTACAAATACACACGGCAAAGCTGCTAGTGTAATTGATAGAGTAACTAAACCTGCTATAACTAAAGTTCAAATGGCTAAAGCCGTAGAATATGTAACAGCAGGTGGCAAAGTTGAAGCTATTGAGTCTAAATACAAACTAACAAATGAACAAAGAAAAAATCTTACAAAGACTTTGTAATGACGAAGATTATTACGGTGAATTTGGTAATCAATACTTGTCTAACTCTCATGTTGGCAAGCTACTAAAAGATCCGTTAAACGCATTTAAACCAAGCAAGCCATCACCTGCATTTTTAGTCGGTGGGTATTTTCATACTTGTATACTTGAACCAGATAAACTTGAAAAGTTTAAAATTGTCAAGTCATCAAACAGAAATACTAAAGCATACAAAGATGTAGCTGGTGGTGAGCTCTGTCTGTTACAACACGAGGTTGATACTATTGAGTTGATGAGACAAAAAGTTATGGATAATGATATATGCAAAGACCTTATCACTCTTGGTGATATAGAATATGAAAAGCCAATGATCGAAGAGATGTTTGGTAATATGTGGAAAGGTAAAGCTGATATTGTTAATCATGACGAGAAGTTAGTCATTGACTTAAAAACAACAGCTGACATCAGTAAGTTTAACTGGTCAGCATCTAAATATAACTATGACTCACAAGCCTATATATACAGTAAACTGTTTGGTTATGAGTTCTTATTTATAGTAATAGACAAGTCAACACACCAAATAGGTTTGTTTGACTGTTCACCAGATTTTTACAAACGCGGTGAAGATAAGGTACGTAAAGCAAGTGAAGCTTATAACTTGTTTTACAAGGCCAAGGACTTTGATCCTAAACAGTATTTTATAAGCAAAACCCTTTAAACCTAATTATTATGGCAAGACCAAAAATGAAGATCTGTACAGTAACAGGTATGAAACTAAGTGAAAAGCATTTTTACGCGAATCAAAACCACGTGAAAGCTGTAGATAATCTTAGAAGAAACTCATCTGCTACTAAAGATCAATTACAAACAATGTTTCATCAAATAAATAACTATTAAATATGGCAAGTATTATTAAAGCAAGTATTGACCTAAATAAAATACCGAAAGACAAGATCTATGTAGGTAAAAAAGGTAAATACTTACCAATTACAATAACCCTTAACGACGAGAACGATCAGTTCGGTAATCAAGGACCTGTTGTTGTAGAACAAACTAAAGAGGAGAGAGAAACTAAAACACCTAAGACTTACTTAGGTAATGTTAAGGTTGTATGGACAAACGGTACAAACGTTGACACAGCTCCAAGGCCTGACACACAAGGTGCTCCAGCTCCTAATTTACAAACTCAAGACGACGACTTACCGTTTTAAAATATGCAGACAGTAGAGATCAATGGATTTTTGATTGACAAGTTCAATCAACACAGTCTAAAAGAAGGTGCAGCGCAGGGGACTTGTCCCCTGTGTTCATCTGATAGACAACCTAAGAACCAGAAAGCACAATGTGCTAGCTATGATTGGGAACGTGGTCTCGGTACCTGTCACAACTGTGACACTAGTTTTCAACTTCATACTTACCAACGTAAAGGTGCTAGCGAAAGAGTCTATGTAAGACCTGATGCGATAGAGCAGTTTAACGATGTAAGTACGAATGTTGAGACATGGTTTGGTACAAGAGGTATATCAAAACAAACACTGCAAGCTCTTCAAGTTACTGAAGGTCAAGAGTGGATGCCTCAAACTAGTAAGATGGAAAATACCATACAGTTTAATTACTTTATGGGTGATCAACTTATTAATGTTAAATATAGAGACGGTAGAAAAAACTTCAAGTTATACAAAGGTGCTGAAAAAGTATTTTACAATATTAATAGTATTGTAGGTTATGATGAATGTATAATTGTAGAAGGTGAAATGGATGTGTTAGCTTTGCACGAAGCTGGTGTTAAAAATGTAATATCAGTACCTAACGGTGCTACACTAAATTCTAATAACCTAGATTATCTAGATAATTGTATTGATTACTTTGAAGATAAAACTAAGGTTATACTTGCGGTTGATGCTGATGAACCTGGTCAAGCTTTAAAGCAAGAGTTTATACGTAGGCTCGGTGCTGAGGTTTGTTACACGGTAGATTTTGCTGACTGTAAAGATTCAAATGACTATTTAATTGAACACGGTGCTGACGCCTTACGTTCTGCTATACACGCTGCAAAGCAAGTTCCGCTAGAAGGTGTTAGTACATTATACGATATACAAGATGAACTTAAAGACTTTGTTAAAAATGGATTTAAACCTGGGTTTCAAGTCGGGCTTAAAAACTTTGATGAAATATTTTCAACATACACTGGTCAGTTTATTACGGTTACTGGCATCCCTAGTAGTGGTAAGTCTGACTTTGTCGATCAAATGTGTGTTGGATATAATACAAACTATGGATGGAAGACTGCATTTGCGTCTCCGGAAAATGCTCCAACATATCTTCACGCACATAAGTTAATGCGTAAGGTTTGGCAAGACATGCCTTCACCCGGTGATATAGATGGTGAACAATGGAATAAGGTTGCAGACCACGTAAATGATAATTTCTTTTTCATTGACATGGAAAGATATACTCTTGACCATGTACTGCGTAAAGGCGCTGAGCTTGTTAAACGTAAAGGTATTAAATGCTTAGTCATTGATCCTTTTAATAAAGTTAGAGACGTTAATTGTAAGACTGAAGATGTTAATAGGTATACAATGGAATATCTAACTAAGATAGAAGTATTTGCTAAGAAGTATGATGTGTTAGTATTTATAGTTGCTCACCCTACTAAGATGTACAAAGGTTCTGATGGTAAAATTGAAGAGCCAACTATGTACAATATCAAGGGTGGTGGTGAATGGTACGATGCTAGTTATCACGGCTTGCTAGTACATAGAGACTACGATACTAAAACTGTAAAAGCTAAAGTATTAAAAGTTAAGTTTCAAAACCTTGGTGAAAACGGTGCTGAGTCTTACTTTAAATGGGAACCACGATCTGGTTGTTTCATACCTAATGAACCAGCTGTACCTGATGGTGGTCCAATGCCCTGGGAGGCATAATGGCTTTTAAACGTTGGAAAAAATCTCCAACTAAAAAACCTCCTACAAAACTATGGCCTGACAATGAAATGAAAGTAATTGGCTGGTGTTTACAAAACAACATAGAGGTTGGTATAAGCCCTGACTGGAAAGACGATATGAATAGATGGCAGATCGATCTTAGAATAAACGGTAGACTACACGCTGATCCTAATAGATACAGCGATGAAGTCATACTAAATAAAATGTATGAATACTATAAATATTACTATGATAAAAAATAACTTTAAAAACGCTGACGAGGCGTTTAAATACTTTTATAGGGAAATTATTAAAAGCGGCGTAGAGTTCAGTGGCACTAAAGCTTTGTTCAATGTAGGTTTTACAATAGAAAACCCTATTGACAACCATATACACGATAAAGGCTCTATTGTACCTAGAAAGTGGAACTTAGAATATGCACGCGCTGAATGGCAATGGTATATATCTGGTGATCGTAACATAACTAAGCTAGGTAAGATATACGGTAAGATACCACCGATATGGATTAAAATGGCTGATAGTGAAGGTAATGTAAACTCTAACTATGGCTATCAATGGAAACGTCATTATCAACTTGAGAAGGTTATAGCTAAACTAAAAACAAATCCTTCAACTAGACAAGCTTGCGTATCTATATATGATGGTAAGGAAATACACAAATATGATAACGACACCCCGTGTACTTACGCTGTTCAATTTACAATACTAGATGATAAGCTTGATATGTGTGTTACGATGCGTTCTAATGACCTCTGGTACGGTTTCTGTATTGATCAGTATTGTTTTTCAATGTTGCAGCAATTAGTTGCTAGCAGGTTAGATATACCAGTTGGTACGTATTACCATTTTGCGCATAACCTACATTTGTACAATGACAAAATACCTAAACCACATTAATATGACTTATTACTTATACCATATACCGGGTAAAAAAATAGGTGTAACTCGTAACCTTGAAGAGCGAGTTCATAAACAACAAGGCTACCAAGAAGGTGAGTATACAATACTTGCTGAATCAAAAGATATATCTGAGATTAGCACTCTTGAGATACAAATGCAAAAAGCTTTTGGTTATAAAGTAGACAGACAGCTATATAAAAACCTTAAATGTAATAAAAAAGAAATGAAGATAAACGTAACAGAACAAACTACTACATTTCCTATGCCATTAAACAAACTGAAAGGTAGGTTGATGGATAATATAGGTATGTCGTGGGAAACAATAGATGGTGATGTCAACCTAACACCAGAGTCTATAAAATGGGTTGTTAAAAATGCAAAGACATCTATGTACAACGAAGAAAGATGCTACATATACAACAAGGCGTTTGCTAGATGGTTTGACAACAATAGCCCATACCCAAGAACTGGAGCTCTAGCGCCAACCGGTGTAAGACAAAGCAGAAAGTATAACAAAACTAATTTTGACTTAATCAGAGACTGGGCTGAAGAAAGAGGTTTGTACAAAGGCGGTGATACAAAAACACAGTCGTTAAAACTTGTTGAAGAGGTTGGTGAAATATGTAGAGCTGTACTAAAAGATAACCACAGAGATGTTGTTGATGGTATCGGTGATGCTGTAGTTGTACTAACTAACTTAGCTGAATTACAAGGCACAAGCATTGAGCATTGTATTACTGAAGCTTATAATGAGATCAAAGATCGTACAGGTAAAATGGATAATGGAACATTTAAAAAAGATTAATATGTCAGATAGAGAAATTATAGACGCAAAGCAAGGTATCGATCGCAGGTCATATGCATTTCGTGATCCTGTAGTTAAACATGTGGTTGATAAATTTGTAAACAGATCTGATGTTGGCTATGATAAATACGGCAGAACATTAGATGATGAACGTAGAGGCAAACATAAAGACTTGTTAGGTTATCTTAACGATATACAAGAAGAGCTTATGGATGCTGTGCTATACATACAAGCTGCACGCGAAGAGCTCAATGAAAAAGTATAGAAGTAAAAAACGTGGTCCTGTCAGAGCTAAGAAAGTTACCTTTGACGGGATCAAGTTTGCCTCAGGCCTTGAAAAATACATGTATATGGCTTTAAAAAAAGCTAAAATACCTGCTGTTTATGAAGGCGCAACGTTCACAGTCCAAGATGGTTTTGACTTTAATATAAAGAGTTATGAACGTCAAGCTAACGGAAAAGGAGAGTTTAAAAACCGTGGTGAAAAAAAGATTTTACCAATTAAATATACTCCAGACTTCGTAAGTGATTCGTTTATAATTGAATGCAAAGGTCGTGCTAACGAAAGTTTTCCACTGCGTTGGAAAATGTTTAAAAAATATTTAAAAGTGCATTTACCTCATGTGATTATATATAAACCTCAGAACCAGAAGGAATGTGACGAAGTAATAAATTTAATAACCAAAACTAAATAAATGAAAAAAGTAGATTGGGAATTAAGCGTCGGAACATACCCTGGTTTTCTAATCGGTGTAAGATCTTATGCTGAACAATATAGAACGAACCACGTACTGTATGTACCTTTCGTGGACATTTGCCTAACAATATATAAATTAAAGAAATAAATGAATAACAACAATAAAATCCTTTCGGATATTACTGTGCATATGAAGTATGCTAAATATATTCCTGAGTTAAACAGAAGAGAGACATGGGAAGAACTAGTTACAAGAAACAAAGAGATGCATCAGAAACGTTATCCGAGCTTATATAACGAAATAGAAGAAAATTATAGATATGTATATAAAAAGAAAGTTTTACCAAGTATGCGAAGCTTACAATTCAGTGGCAAGCCGATTGAAATTTCGCCAAATAGACTCTACAACTGCTCCTATTTACCTATTGATCACGTTGATAGCTTTAGTGAGTGTATGTTTCTACTCCTTAGCGGATGTGGCGTAGGGTATTCTGTACAGAAACATCATATAAAAGAATTACCTGAAGTAACAAAACCTTTTGAAAAAAGAACAAGACGATTTGTTATTGGTGATAGTATTGAAGGTTGGTCAGATGCAATTAAAGTTTTAATCAAGTCTTATTTAGGTTCTAAGAGATCATCTAAGGTAAAGTTTGATTATTCTGATATTAGACCAAAGGGAGCAAGACTTGTGACCTCTGGTGGAAAAGCACCTGGGCCACAACCGTTGAAAGAATGTTTATTAAAAATTAAAGGTATACTAGATGCTAAAGATGATGGTACAATGCTTACAACTCTTGAAGTACACGATATTGTATGTCATATTGCTGATGCTGTTCTTGCTGGTGGTATTCGTAGAGCAGCTCTTATTAGTTTATTTTCGGCATACGACGAAGAAATGATTTCATGTAAATCAGGTAGTTGGTGGGAGAACAACCCACAGCGTGGTAGAGCTAATAACTCTGCGGTGTTAATAAGACATAAAATAACTAAACAGTTTTTTATGGACTTGTGGAAACGTATAGAGCTATCAGGATCTGGTGAGCCTGGTATATACTTTAACCACGATAAAGACTGGGGCACAAACCCTTGCTGTGAGATAGCTTTACGTCCTTTTCAGTTTTGTAACTTATGTGAAGTTAATGTTTCAAACGTAGAAGGTCAAGATGATTTTAACAACAGGGTTAGAGCTGCGGCATTTATAGGGACATTACAAGCAGGATATACTGAATTTCATTACTTAAGAGAAATATGGCAAGAGACAACAGAGAAAGACGCACTTATCGGTGTGTCAATGACAGGGATCGGGAGTGCCGCTGTGCTCCAGCAGGATATGCAGGAAGGTGCAAATATCGTAAAAGCAGAAAATGCGAGGGTTTCAAAATTGATAGGTATCAATCGCGCGGCACGTACAACGTGTGTTAAACCTGCAGGGACGACATCTCTGGTGCTTGGAACATCTTCGGGTATTCATGCATGGCATAATGATTATTATATACGTAGACTGCGTGTAGGAAAAAACGAAGCTATATATAAATATTTAGTACAAAACCACCCTGAACTTGTTGAAGATGAATATTTCAGACCACACGATACTGCTGTGATTGAAATACCTCAGTCAGCACCTAAAGGTTCTATATTAAGAACTGAGTCTGCATTTGACTTGCTTGAGCGCGTTAAGCGTGTAGCTACTGAATGGGTTGCGCCTGGTCATAGAACTGGAAGCAATACACATAATGTATCTGCTACTATAAGTTTAAAGAAAGAAGACTGGGATAAAGCTGGTGAATGGATGTGGAAAAACAGAGACTGCTACAATGGTCTCTCTGTATTACCTTATGACGGTGGTACATACACTCAAGCTCCTTTTGAAGATATAACTAAAAAGAAGTTTGAGGAGTTAGTTAAACTATTACAAGATGTAAATCTTGAAAACGTAATAGAAGAAACTGACGAAACTGATCTATCTGGTGAATTAGCCTGTGCCGGTGGATCATGTGAAATAACAGGCTTATAACTAAACAATAAATTATGAAAAATGTTTTAATGAGTTTTGCTTTGGCAGTACTGTGTACTGTAAGTGTTAACGCTCAAAATGCAAAAGGTGATTGGTATTTAGGTACTGGTGATTTTGCAAATACTGCTTGGACTGAATTGTCTATAGCACCAACAGTTGGTTATGCTATTTCAGATAACTTAATGGTTGGATGTAACGTATCTCAAGCAGACTCGTCTGCAGAAATGGTACTAGATGCACATGTTAGATATTTCTACAACGGATTATTTGGCTATGTATCTGCTCCTAACTTAGATACAGATAACTTATCAATTGGTGTTGGTAAAATGTTTACTTTTCACAAAGTAATGTATATCGACCCTAAAGTAGTATATGACACAAACTTAAAAACAACTAACTTAATGTTAGGGTTTGGTCTTAAATTTTAGTATTAACTTAAAAACAAAACAAAATGGATAAAGTATTTAATTATTTAAATGGATTTTTTAGTGGATTAGCAGGTGTATTAATGACCTTGTTACCACTTACAATTTTATGGGAGGTAATATCTGGAGGTTTACTATTTAATATGGATGTAATAGGAAACTTAACAGCTCTTGTAAATGAATTTGGAACTGGAGGTTTTGCTGGGCTAGTTGTATTAGTTTTAGTAGCTTCGTTCTTTGTTAAAAAGTAAATCAAATTATTAATCAAATCAAATTAAATTATGTCTTTTAACAAACTAGAAGTACTGTTCAATGATCTACAAGATGAGATCAATGACTGTCAATCAGATGTTACGAAATTTGTTGAGGGTAATAACTCTGCAGGAACGAGAGTTAGGAAAGCCATGCAAAACGTGAAGACGTTAGCACAACAGGTGAGAATTGAAGTTCAAGATCAAAAGAACAATCAATTTTAATAGCATCTAAAATAATAAAGGGGGTAACGAAAGTTACTCCCTTTTTTTATATTGCTACCGTAAAGATAGTGACCATAATCACAATATATATTATTGGACTAAGGTCTACTTGTTTTGTTTCCATAATCTAATGATTACAGAAATTATATAAGCAGTTATCACTTACAATGTTAACAAATTGTTAAGTTATTACCAAGGTAGTGGTTTAGTCTCGTCTACCGGGTTTTTTTGTAAATTAATATTTGCTTCTAAACTTGTATCTAACTCACTAGGAGTTGGATCTGTCATGTTTTCAGTTAACCAAGCTTCAACATCTGATTGTGTTAAGCTTGCGTAAGCTGTAAAGTCAGTTGGATCTGGAGATGTTAATGCTAACGCACCGTAAACATCTGCAAAGTAAGTTGGTTCTGCTTCAGTACCACCTTCCCAAGCTTGTCTACGCCAGTGAACAGTGTTTACCACATCATCAAGCTGAGTACCATCTACAGTTTCTTGTATAGTGCAGTCCATTGAACTGATCACCCATTTATATGCTATTGCCATTTTATATTGTTTTATATTTAGTAATTTTGTTTTCTTTATAAGCCTTTAAACATCTCCTCCTGTTTTCGGTTGGTGATACATAGCTTACATGTACCCAATTAGGATTGTTATCATCTCCAAACTCCCATATCATCTGGTCAAAGTCTAGATTTTCTTTTATGAAGTCAAACATCTCAGCGTTAGTAGCTCTACCAAATGTATCGTCAATATCCATAGCATGACCATTACAATGTTGAGACTTGCTGCTACCACCTATTGCTTTGTTTAACTCTGGTGATCTAAAAAAACTATTAATTTTTATAGGTCCACCAACCCACATTCTTAGTGGTTCAAATATTTCTTCAGCTACAGTAACCATGTTTTGCAATTGCTTTTCGTTAGGCTTGTTATCAATACCTAAGCGTGTCGCTGTTCTGCTATACACACTTTCCTTGTTGCTTATATGTTTGCTTATCATATTTAATTTTTATTATTCAAAACTTGCAAGAGTACGTGTAACAACCGTTCCACCCACGTTGATCTTAACCTTTATTGCTCCATCAGCTGAATCCATATATATTGATGATTTACCAGATGCTGGATCTGCTGGAGTTGATATTGCATTTAATGTTAATACATCATCTAACTCTAATACACTTTGCACTCTTTGTTTACCAGCAACATCTATTTTATAAAGACCAGAATCAACAGTTGTGCCAATTAATAAATTTTTATATACATTAATAGTTGTTTGGCTACCATCTAAAGTAATATATGTTGCTAAATTATTAAACCCATCATCATTTTGAAAAATAATGTCTTTGTCATTTGCATTGTTTTGTATATATAAATTATCTTTATAGTTTGTTATATAGCTACCACTTGATCCACCTTCATGCCAAATTTGCAAATCATTAACATCACCAAACAAAGCTCTTGCATTATCATCAAATGAAACACTCCCAGTAAAATTTGCAGTTCCATCCACTTGCAGCTTTTGACCACTATCAGTTGTTGTTCCAATGAGTACGTTAGCCCCATTAATTCTCATTACTTCTCCAGCAGACCTGTAAAAAGAAATAACACCTACATTAGTGCCACCTATTTTTAGTTGACCATTTGATAAAATTTCACCAAAACCTAATTGAAAACCATCAGTTCTTTTAAACCTTAACCATCTTGACAAAGTTCCGCCTCCTACTAAAACATTCCCACTAACATCTAACTTCTCACTTGGACTGGACGTTCCTATTCCTAAGCCAGTTGATGTCAAACGCATTTTTTCTGAGCCAGTTATTGTTCTAAAAATCCAATCTGATGAACTTGTTAAATATAAATTACTACTTGATCTATAATCTTTAGCAGTAACACCTAAATTCCCACTAAATGTTGCAGTTGTTCCAGCTAATGAGCCAGTAAATGTAGCATTTCCATTACTTCTATTAAATGTTAAAACTTGATTGCCAGTAGTTGAGTTATTTCTTCTCCATAATTGTAAAGAGCCATCTACATTGCTATCGTACCAAGCCCAACCATAAGTTGCTGAAGAAATAGTTGAATTATTTAAAAGAGCAAGAAAAGGCTCATTTGCACCAGCCACGCTATTTCCTCTGACAGAATGTAAATAATATCCTCCAGAATGACCTAATGCTTTAACGCCACCATAAACTTGCAGTTTTTCACCACTATCTGTTGTTGTTCCAATTAGTACGTTATTAGTTGAATTAACAATTCTCATTGTTTCACCAAGTGATGAATCTAAAAATCTAAATGTGTTTCCATTAAATGTTCTTACAAAACCTCCAGTTGCATCACTTCCAAACCAAGTAGCACCACCATTACTAATTTGCATATTTCCACCAACTAAATCTAATTTATATGCTGGGCTTGTAGTTCCAATACCTAAATTTCCAGCAGATGTCAAACGCATTCTTTCATTTGCACCAGCACTAAAAGACATATCATTTGCAACAGCCCCAATAGTAACATAAGTGCCACCACTTGTTCCAGCACTACTAAAAGCAATTTCTCCAGCACTATTGTTGCCACCATCAAAAATAGCAACAGTTTGTGAAGATGTATTTACAACATGAAGAGGTCTTGTAGGACTGGAAGAACTACCTATCATTAAACTATCTCTAATATAACTTAAGTTTTCTCCAAATCTTATTCTTTGTTGACCACTTGAATTAAAAATGTTAACGCTTGGAGTACCACCTCTACTTAAAATAATTGCATCTACTCCACTTCTTTGAAGTTTTAAACCTCCATTGTTAGTTGTTGAATTTATTATAAAATCCTCATTTCCAGTATAAGACGTTAAGTTTAAAAGCAATTTTCCATCAGATGTCAAGCGCATTCTTTCTGACGTTGAGCCAACTTGAGCTGTATTAAAAGTAAATTCAACAGTTCTTTCATCACTTGAAGATGCAACAGCTTTTATACTTCCAGTATGCGGACCACCACTTAAATCAGAATTGTGAAATTCTAAACTTCCTATTGTAGCTCCATCATTTAAAGTTGTTGATGCGTTTGTAATTCTTAAAGCTGGAGCAGACGTACCATCATCTGAATCTGATGAAATTTCTAAAATAGCGTCTGGACTTGCAGTTCCAATTCCTACGTTTCCAGAATTATCAATTACAAAATCTGTCCCTCCAGTATTTCTTGATATTCTAAAGTCATTATTTTGTGAATAATTATGTTGAATTTGAAACTCATTAGGAGCGCTAATACTATTATCTTTAAAAACAATAAAACCAACATTTCCATGGTGTATATTTAAAAATGTGTTTCCACCAGTTACAACTCTTGCATTACCATCTACTTGCAGTCTTTCTCCATTATCAGTTGTTGTTCCAATTAGTACGTTATTACTGGATGTGTTAATTCGCATTGCTTCACCACCATTATCTCCAAATGTAATTCCATAATTAGCAGCACTTTTAAATGACATTAAACCAGTTGCATTGTTTCTTAATTCTATTGAAGCATCACTTGTAACTAATTTTTGACTTCCATCTATATTTACTTGTCCATTATTTGAAACAGAAAAAGTTTTAGTTCCAGCAGAATTTTGTATAATTAAATTATCTGTTGCTCCTACATTATAACCTTTAAATGTTGCAGTTCTTCCAGTTAAAGTCCCACCAGAAATTGTTAATCCACCACCACTAAATGTAGATGTGCCGTTAGTTCTTAAATCTACACCAGTATTATATGAACCGTCTTGAAATTGAAACACTCCAGTAGATGAACTTCTAAATCTCGAAACAACACTACTAGCGTCACTAAAAGCAACAAATGTTCTATCTTTCAAGTGTAATCCATCAGCCGAATCATTTGAGCCATTCACTTCAATGTTTCCTGCAACAACTAATTTTTGTGAGCCAGTTGTTGTTCCAATAAGTAAATTTCCACCAGATGTCAAACGCATTTTTTCAGCAGCATTTGTGCTAAATGCCATGTCTGAATTTTCTCTTTGTTCTAACGTTACTCTACCCCCTACCCCAGAACCTAAAGAAATTTGAAATCCATCTCCACTACCTCCACCAGTATCATCATTTTTAATGGCTAAACGAGCTTGTCCAGAGCCTCCATATATTTCAAGTGTTTTTCCAGAAGCTCCAGCTGGACTTGTCGTTCCAATTCCTACGTTTCCAGCTTGAGCAATATACATTTGAGTTGTTGGTGTATCTAATCTACTTCCACTTGTATTCCCAAAACTTAAACCAGGTGGATTTTCAGAATCATCTTGCCAAATATGAGATACTCCAACACTACCCCCATACAACATAATTCCAGATTTATAACCCCCACCCTCATTTCTAACTGACAAATAAGTGTTATTAGTTCCCCCATTAACATCAAGTTTTGTTGTTGGACCAGATGTACCAACTCCTAAGCCAGTAGATGTTAAACGCATTTTTTCTGAGCCAGATGTTCCAAACCTTAAATAATCACTTGAATGATTGTAACCAACATAACCTCTATATGCTTCATTACCACTTGTACCATCAGCAAACATAATGTAATTTGTAGCTGATGTAGTAGTAGCTGCTATTGTCATTCCTTTTTCATCAGCTGAACTTATTACTAAATCGTCAGAATAATAATCACTCGGACTTGTAGTTCCAATTCCTACGTTGACATTTTCAAAAGAAAAATTACCAAGTGAAGGAAAACTTATTTTTTGAGATGTGTTAGCTGCATTTACAATTCCATATGTAGACGTAGGTAAATGTAAATTACCCCCATATACATAAGCATTTCCTTGTACTGTTAGTTTGTATGGAGGATTAGTTGTTCCTATTCCTAATCGACCAGCAGATGTTATTGTAAGTTTATCTGTATTATTAGTTCTGAAACGCATATCATCAGAACTTCTATAAATTCTCATTGCACTATTAGTAAACTGCAACTCGTTGTTGCATAAAATAGTTCCATTTACGTCAAGTTTATTACTCGGGTTTGTAGTTCCAATTCCTACGTTTCCATTACTTTTTATAGATAGTCTTGCAACATCATTAGTATGATCTCTTATATTAAATATACCTCCATTAACTTTTATACTATAATCTGAGTCAGAATTTGTATCTGTAAATATTAAAGTTGGTGTAGTTGATTCTAAAGTTAATGAGCCAGTTAATGTTGTTGCTCCAGCAGAATCTATTGTTGCTCTTGTAGTGTTGTTTGTTTTTAAAGTTAAACTACCAGCTTCTCTGTTATTAATTGTAAAACCATGACCAGAAGAAACAAAAGCTGTTCCATCAGTTGAAGCTGTTCCAGTTGTGGAATTAGTAAATTTTATCTCTGAATGAGCAGATGCATTTATATGCAAACCAGTACCACCAGATTGCAAAGCTGGACTTGTAACACCAATTCCCAGATTTCCTCCAGATGTCAAACGCATTTTTTCTGAACTTGCCGTAAAAAATGTCATAGTGTTTTGAGAATCACCTAATTTCATCTGATTACTTAATGCAGTTAATTTTACACTTTGACTTGTACCATAATACAATCTTAATGTTCCAACTGGAGTTGTTGTTGAATTATCATTTAGTAACCGACACCAAGTATATCCATCTGTTGAAATACCTAAAATACCATCACCAGTTGCTGATGTTGTAACTGTTAATTTTTTTGCTGGAGCTGTTGAGCTTCCTATGTTTATACTATTTGTTGTTGTGTTTCCATTATCTGTAACTTCTTGCAAAGTATCACTTGCTCCTACCTGGGCATCTACATAACCTTTACTTGCGGCATCAGTTGAGGTTACTGGAGTTGCTGGAATAGTTACTTGGTCTGTGAATATTCCTTTTCCAACAACATGAAGCTTTTCTGAGGGACTAGTCGTTCCAACACCAACACGTTGGTTGGCGTGATCTACGTATAAAGGCCAAGGCACGTCATTTGTTCTACCAATAGCAGATACTAAAAGTCCTTGACATTTTGTACCATTTGTTTTTAGTACAATACCTACGTTTTGTATAAGGTCACCATTAGTTGGTTTTGTTTGTGTTAAATACGGTGCAGAACCTCCATTAACATACAAAGTATCACCTAAAGATAAACCAGTGAAACCAGAAATTTTTGTATTGTATACACCTTGAGTTACAGCAAAACTATCTTTTGTACTTGTGGTGTTCATTTCAAATTCAGCTACACCAATACAAGGCATTTTAGCGGTGTCACTAGAATTGCATATACCAACTAATATTCTTTCGCTACCACCAATTTCACCTTTTGAATATAAAGGAGCGCCAGCAGGTATTGTAGCTCCTTCATCGTTCCTAACTTGTAACCTAGATCTTTCGCTTGGATGGGTACTTTTATAAAGTTTACCATCTGGACCGACCATAACAGAAAACTCTTCCTCTTGTTCGGTTAAGTTTGTAAAATATATGTCTGAAGTAAATGTTATACCACTAGAATTAGAGGTAAAAGGAAATGATAAATTTTTAGTGTTACCACTAGGTTCAGATACAATTATTTTGTCATCTGTATTGAATAATAAAGAATCAGGGTATTGGATCCAGTTTATAGGCATTATCTTATTATTTTTCTTTGTACAGTACCATCACTAAAGTTAAAAAACAACACTTTGTTTTTAATTACTTTTGTTTCTCTACCTAAAATATCTGTAATAGATATTAATATTTTTTGAACACCTCTTATTGGCATAGGACCTGTCCAAGTGCCTTCGCAATAGTTATACGTTGCTTGACAAACCGTATCCCATTTGTTTTCACAGCAATACTCATCTATATCTATTACCCAAGCGTAGCAAGGATCGTTTAACCAATAGGGTATACTATCGCCAGTAATACAACCTGTACTATAACGACAAGATAAAGAATCGTTAATATTAGCATTTGCATTAAAGTTATATGCTGATTGATCCATGCAACCCATAACGATAGTGATACACGAACCGTTATCCGTGTTAGCCAATGAATCGTAGTTAAGAGCCAAACTATCCATACACCCATAAACATAAGCAATACAACTAAAATCCTCCGTGTTTGCCGATGGACTATAGTTAAGCGCAGAAGGGTCCGTGCAACCATATATGTAAGGAATACAAGAATTGTTATCAGCATTAGCTAGTGGATTATAATTAAAAGCTGTACTGTCTGTACAACCATATGTAAATGGAATACAAGAGCCATTGTCTACGTTTGCAAGTGGATCGTAGTTAAACATAGTTGCATCTGTACATCCAAAAACTTTTGCCACACAACTTCCATCGTTAACATTTGCCTGTGGTTGATAATTAAAAGCTTGAGGATCTGTACATCCAAACACTATAGCTATACAACTCCCATCATCTGTATTAGCTAAACTATCATAGTTTAAAGCCGTTACGTTTGTGCAGCCAAAAATTACTGGTATACAAGTATCAGGTACATTAGCCAAAGGATTATAATTAAACGCTACTTGCTGCATACAACCTGTAACCACGGGTAAGCAACCACCATTATCCACGTTAGCAGTGGTATCGTAATTAAACGCTGTTGAATCAGTACAACCAAACATAGCTAGTGTAGCACAACTATCTTCTATATTTATATCTGTGTAGTAAGCGTTAGCAGTATCAGCGTGATACTCTAAGTATGCTGGAGATATACAACCAGGATAATAAAAACAGTCATCACTTGTGTTGGCACTATCGATGTAGTTAAATGCCAAGCTGTCTAAGCAGCCATATATTTTTTCCTCACACACATTACCACAATCAGTATTTCCTTCATATACAAAAAATGTTTGTATAAAAGGTGGTTGAACAGACAACGCTGTATCACCGTTAGGTGCTATTAAAGTAAAGCCACA
>WLWG01001415.1_pt1 | contig 21678 bp, 20 predicted proteins | sample 6712871 | NCBI WGS metagenome assembly WLWG01 (sample SAMN12718693, study PRJNA515312) | sponge metagenome | isolation source: marine sponge | host: Mycale hentscheli | place: New Zealand: South Island, Marlborough, Capsize Point | collected 2003-05-01
TGTGGACAAGGCCACCCTCAAGGCACTCCAGAAGGACTTCCCTACCCAGATAGACTGGGACATTAGTGAAGCCTCTGACATGACTGAGGGTAGCCAACAGCTAGCCTGCACTGGTAATAACTGTGAGCTTTAGACGAATCGAATGACACCGAATCGTTTTTCAGCTACGTGACCTTCTACAGCTTCAGAGGTGCTAGCGGCATCGTAAGGTGTGCTAACGCCCTGACGCTGTAGTTCTTTCACTCGCTCTTTCTGAGTGTACCCCAGACAGTGATAGTCGATAGGTGTGTACTCTACAGTGTGATCGTCTTTATCTTTCTTCATCTTTACTTCCTCCAGTTAGTAAACCTGTGGCGGTCACCGCCGCTCCTGTGTTCTTTTGTTTCTCAGCAGTCAGCATACCCCTAGATGGCTCCGCGTTAGCTATCGACTCTAGACTCTCCTTGACATTCGCCTTGTTCTGTGGTTGCTCAGACTTAACCTTAGCCTTTGACTTCTTCAGATCAAAGTGCATAGGCGGTGTGACAGAAACCGACCTGTTGGGCAGAGCGCTATCTAAGGCTCCCCCTACTCCCGGCAGTTTCTCTAGAAAGTTATGCTCATCTGAGACTACAGCCATGACTCTGCCGTTAGGCCTGATACGGGCTATGTAGTTTACGCCTCCCTCAGTAATCGCTGTTCCTGTGAAGCTACCAGTAACCCAGAGTCCGTTCTCCTCTACGTCTTTCATCGTCTTAGACTTAGGGTGGATTTTTACCTTAGAACTATTGGTTATAAGTTCGTGCATCTGTTCTAACGTATGGTTCTTACCGTCCTTGAACAAACGCCCCAGAGTCTGAGTCACCCCGCTCTTGCGTATGAAGTCTGCGTGGTGTGCTCCGGAGACTTGGTCTCCAGCACCTGCGTTCTTTATGCGGATATGGGCCCCTTCAGACTCCCTCAGGGGCTTACCCTTACGGTCCTTCCAGACTTGACCTATGTGCTCATCTATGATAGCTAGGTCACTATCTGACACTGGTGCTGTCTTACCAGACTCGTACTTACCCTTTAAATCGTTATCCTTAATTAGGCTTTTGTACGCTCCCGTCTTAGCTGGTACAGGTTCCGTGAGAAAGCTACGGGACTCCAAGTCTTTCACAGCTTGTGCCTTAGGCCCTACTCTGCCCGCTTGGTCTGGAATCAAAGTACCAGATGCTTGTACCTGTGCCACAGCTTTAGCAGTGTCTCTGGTGGCCCCAGTCTCTAGAGCAGTCCTAGCCGTATCCTGCATAGCAGAGTTAATACCCTGCTCTCTGTAGAGGGCTCTGGACCTAGGATCTACAGTCTGCTCTACCGCCCTGCGCACACCATCAGCACCCCACTCGCCAAAGGACTGCACACGCTGTTGCTTAGAGGCCTCTTGGTTGTAGAAGTTGTCGATGTAGTTCTTAGCCGCACCTGTGGCGTTACCTCTACCACTCAAGGCCCCTGTAGCCGCGTTAGCCGCCCTAGCTCCCTTAGTAAACAGCCCAGCGCCTATCAAGTTCAAGGGGTCTGCTACTATGTCCAGAGCAGTGTTACCTGCGGCGTAAAGTTCCGGAGGCATACCCTCAGGAGAGAACCACTCAGAGTCATCACCACCAGCTAGTTTCTTTGCTTGCTTCTGAGGCCACGATATAGCATCGACAGCTACTTTGGTAGCGCCTCTAGAGTACCTACGCTCTCGCTCTTTAACGAGGTCCTTGTAGTTAGCGCGGAATGCCTTTAGGTCAGCCATCAGTCAATGTTCCCTGCCTGAGTTACAAAGTCCTGTTGGCGCACTAAGTTAGCGTCTCGGATAGCGTTCCTCAGGGCCGCTTGCTCCTCTTCTGTCATCTCATCCATAATGTCAGAGAGTATTCTCTGGCCTGCGGCTAACATGAGATCTGAAGTCTTGAACTCAGTTTTCTGGAAGTCGATGAGCCTCTTGACGTTGTCGGGGTTAAGTGAAGCCTTAGCCAGAACTATAGGCATACCTAGAACAGCCATCCCACCTATTAAGCTACCAGTAGCTACTGCCGCCCCTCCCTGAAGAGCACCTAGGACCTCTCTGCCTGCCCCGTATTCCTTAGATCGGAAAACAAGCTCACCCAAGTTACTTCCGGGTTTAACGGACGATTCAGCCATCAGGTTGATAAGCTGTTTGACCTGAGGGTAGTCTTTCCCTAGGACGGTTTTGTACTTAGCCGCCGTAGTCGGGTCCGCTAGTTGCTTAGCTAGGTTGCTGTAATGTGCAATGTCAAACTGAGGCGTACCCAGAGTAGGGAACGTGCGCTCCAAGAATCCTTTCTTGATTAACGCGTCTGCCTCATCAAAGGCGATAAAGCGTCCAGCGATTTCCGTGGGGCCCATCGCTTTAAACGCAGACCTTAGGCTGTTCTTGAACGCCACGATCTGATCTATGTTACCGCCTTTGGTCAGCAGTTGTCCTAGGGCCGCGTAGTTACCCTTGTCTGCTTGCGCTACAAAGTTGCTGTTGATCTTTGGCAACATACCGTTGATGCCCGCACTGTACGCATCCTTCATGGCCTTGTACTGAGTAGCCGCTTCTGGGTCTACTTTCTTGAGAGAGTTGTACGTAGCCTCTCGTAGCTCTTCAGCAAGCTTTGTTAGCTCTCTGTATGCGTTTGCGTTGTGGTTAGGAGAACCTACAGGAGCGCCAAAGGAGCTGTCTATCTGCCTCGTGATTTGCTTGTCTAATGCAATGAGTCCAGTCAGGTTGGTCTTAGTCGCTACGTTGTCGCCCAGAAGAGACCCCAAGTTCTTATAAATAAAGTCTACTGTAGCTGGGTCTAGGTCGATGATTTCTCCGGGGTGCGTGTTACGAGCAATGAAGTTGTTAGCCACAAATATGTGCTTACCAATAGGCAAGTCTATCTTAGGTCCTACCTGAGTCGCTAGCTTATCTAAGCCCTTACCGTAGTTGTCGTACAGAGCATTCTTTCCCTGATCTATGACTGTCATCAGTTCCTGAGCAATCTCGTTAGCTGATCCGCTAGAGTTTACGCTGAGTCTGTTTACAATCTCAGACAGCGACTCTGATACTACTTCGTTCACCTGTTCAGCGTTAGCGTCAAACCTACCGCCAGATAAGATGCCCAGTCTCCCGATGCGCTCCTGTAACAGAGCGACACCTTCAGCCCCTACCTGAGACGGAGTCAGGGTTGCCCCTCCCTCCTCAAGAATTTGCTGAGAAGCCTTCAGGGACGCTGTGGTTCCTGCTTCACCGCCTAACTCCTGCACAAGTTGTTGTGCGGCCTCCTCAGGCGTGAACCCTAGCTTCTTCTTAGCCGCAACCCAAGCAGGCTTGATAGCTTTACCCAAGCCCAGAGTAGCTACGTCGAATCCCATAGAGATCGCGGCTTCCTCTAGCGCCTGTGCGTACTCTAAGTCCTCTCCTGAGAGATCGTCAGAGATCAGTGAGCCAGCAAAAGTCCCGATGGCCCCACCAATAGCACCACCCGCCCACATGCCCGGAGGACCCAGAGGAGCGCCTAGGATAGTACCTGCGATTCCTCCTCCCATACCTAAGGGTACGTCCATGTTCTTGTCTAACCAAGACGGCTCAGGGGCCTGTGGCTCTTCAGGGGCTGTCTCTGGTTCAGCAAAGTCCTCTGCTGTAGCGTACCCAGAAGAGATTGCTAAGTCCTTCAGTACTTCCTGAGAAGTATCCTCAGGAACATCTTCGATGACCGTACCGTTAGGTAAAGTTACGTCAACAAGTTCCATACTTAAGATCCTCTCTTGAGGTCGCCAAAGCTTACTTTTTGTTTCTTAGGTCCTAGAGGCTCCCTGTAGTCTTGCCTGTTATCCATGTACTCTTGGAAAGTACCGCTGTTGGCTCTTGTCTCAGCGTCTCTCAGGGACCTGTTAGCAGTGTCTAACATAAGCTCAAGGATGCCTCTGTTTGCTCCGTTGCTGTCCTCTAGGCTTTGGTACAGAGACTGTAGGTAGTTTCTCTCGCCTTCTGAGATAGCACCCTCAAAGTTACTGAGGCCAGCTAAGACCTGCTGTCCTGCCAGAAGGTTAAACTGAGCTTCGCTCTTTGGCGTTACGCCTAGGAACTTAGAGGCGGTCCTTACTGCCGCTGTGCTCCAACCACCAGTTCTGATTTCCTCTAGTACCTGTAGGCTTTTCTCGGTGCTTTGGATTGTACTTTCGATCATCGGCAGGGAGTCTACAGCTTCTATGCGTAGCTTAGCAAAGTCCTCTGCCTCTGTGGTTCCACCAGCAGTCTCTACGTCACGCCCCGCCTTCTCACCAGCAGTCTCCTTGTACGCACCGCCTGCAGGGGTAAGCTTTCCGGTGGGGACAGCAGGAGCGCCCGGAGTTACGGGATTCCATTGCTTTCGTTCTCCCGCGTCTGTCCTTACCATGCTTAGCTCGTAGTAATTGCCGTTTTCGTCTTTGTAAGTTCCCGCTCCGCGACTACTGGTTACCCCACCGCCCTTCTTAAGTTTATCAGCGGCAAGAGCTATGTCCATTGCTTCTTTTCTAGATACACCAAAGGCGTCTGCCATGCCAAAGTACCCACCCTGCATTTTCTGATCTTGGATGTTAAACTTAGGATTATTGGCTAGAGCCATTAGCTCGCCTTTGCCACGACCTGTATCAGCGGCTACCTTCTTGTCTACCCGTGCCGTAGCCTGCTTAGCCGCCTCGTAGAACGCCTTAGCAACATCGGCTCTGCCCTGAGACTGATACTTCTGGCCCATAGCGTTTAGCTGGGCAGGGTCGTTGGCGTACTGCTGTAGCTCCTTTTCGATAACTGATTGTTGCTCTGCCTTGTTCTTAGCGTCAGCACGAGACTGGAGCATACCTCCTGCGGCTTTACCTAACCCAGCGATACCGCCACCGATAGTAGAGCCAATGCTAGCTCCGGAGTCTGCGAGCATCCCTGCAATAGTTGCGTTAGCCATTACTGTTCTCCTTTAAATACTTTGGAGTAGTCTACTCTGTAGTAGCCATCGTCACCCATGTGTACAGCCTCTGGCATGACCTCCATTAACTCTTGAGCCAGTACACCATAAGTAGGCTGAGACCCTACGATGTCCTCGTGGCCTTCTTTCCAATCCCATGTGTACAGCTTGATGCCGTCTTTAATTTCACCTATGTGCTTAATGTTCTCCTTCAGTCTGAGGTCAGAGGGCCACCACCAAGGCGCGTTTGTAGAGCTAGTACCTAACAGGCCACCAATTCCACTCAACAGACCACCGTAGACTCCACCGTAAAGCTGTGCTAGGCCTGTCTGCTGTCCAAGCTCTCCTTGAATGTTAGCCAGTTGAGCCTCTAGGCCGAACTCACCTTGCTGTCTACGGGCTACGTCAGCCAGACTAGCAACGTCCAGCGCAGGAGCAAGGGATGACAAGAGAGCCGCCTGAGGTGCGTAGCTCTGCTGTAGGAACTGGCCTCCCAAGGTTGCCTGCTGTGCCTGCTCAGCCTGTGCCTGTTGCATCGCGGTTAACATGGCGCTGTTCTGTTGCTCTGCAATGGCTTTCTCAAACGCGAGTTGCTCTGGTGCTCCACCGTACTGATTAGTACTGATACCAGCGCGGCCCTGCGACAACATACGCTCCTCTAATGCTAGGCGTTGCCTCTGTTGCTCTGGTAACTGAGTAGCCCTGATTCTATCGTATATAGCAGACTCTCGTCCCGCAGTGTCCTGCATGGCGTTAGAGTAGAACTGATTAGCGCCACCAAATAACTGTTGACGCATTGCCTCCTGTTGAGGACTCAGGTTGTACGTGGTACTCCCGTCTGCTCCAGTCGTGGTCGAGCCTGTTGATCCAGTGACCGTAAACGGTTGGAACGTAATGTCAGGAGCAGTAGCCTGCTGAAGAGGGGTCGTGTACAGGTCCTCTATTTCGTCAGGAACTAGACCCTCAATAGTATCACTTAAAAAACCCATTAGTACGTACCCCCGTTGATAGTAACAGTATCTGAGTTGTCCAAAATCATGGTCACATCCCCTGTTACATTCAAGTTAGGAACTGTTACCAGCCCTGTAAAAGTGGGTGAGTCAGTGTTGGCCTTGCTCGCAATCGCTGGAGCAATATTGTCAAACTCTACGTTAAATTCAGTGCCTCGGATAATTTTGCCGGGGTCTCCAGAGGGCAAACTATCCTTAGCGGCAAAGTTAGTTGTCTTTGTGTAGTTGCTCATAATGTTTTACCCATAAGTGCTAAGACGTTAATTTCTTGGAGAGATAAAGCAAAACCGTTTATTTCTGACTCAAGACCGATAGTAATTACTGAGCCGCTTCCAGTGGTGTTCACAGGGGGCCTGCTTACGGCTTCACCTCCAGTGAACTCAGCAACAGTGTACTCTATGCCTGCAGTGTTGTATGTAAACGGAATTTGGTTACCTACCGTAAACTCCGATGTAGTATAAGTCGTACCAAAATCGTACGCCCACTTAACGTACACTGTGGCGCTGTTGGCTCCTACTAAAGTAGGCCGCAATTTTTTTAGGAACTTCAGCTTCGCTGGATCACCAAAGGTCAATCCGGGGCTGTAGTACCTAAAGATGTAACTTGCGGGGGTTACGGTTCCTGATTCGTTAAACTCGTCAGTGTACCCTCCGTACTCACCCAGACCATCAAACGTACCAACCAGAAGAGTGCCGTCCGTGTTCTTTCTCTCAAATGACTTAAACGGTGCTCCTGTCCATCTAGTGACCCTATATGAGTTGTTTTCTAGTCGGCCCTTGAGATCAAAGCAGTAAGTAATCTCTTGATCTGGGAACGCAATTAAATAGAAAGAATGCTCGGGGCTGTACACAGATGTTGTAGGAGAGGTACGCGCCTCCAGTACAGAGATCAACTCAGTCTTGACGTTTAGGCTCAAGTCAGACATAGGTAGTGACTTCTCTTGCACTGTTCTACCAAAGCTCCTCAGACCGTCTTGAGACATAAATATAACGTCAGTACCGATACCCTGTACAGAGTTTCTACAGATACAGCCCACGCCAGAAATAGTGTCCTCTAAGGCCATCAGAGCAGGACTAAAGGCGTTACCGTAAACTAGTATGCTGTGCTTGCCCAAGATAATGAGCTTGTCGTTGTGAGCGACTAAAGCCCTAACCTCATCGTAACCGTCAGGCCACGCCTTAGACACGTTTATGGAGCCGCTAGAGCCTCCTGAGAAGTCTGTACCAATCAAGAGGTCTGACCAGTAGATTGTTTGAGTGTCTCCACCGTTGTCTACAACAAACAGCCTACCGTAAGCCGCCAGAGCCTCGTGACAAAACAGGTTAGTGTTCGTGGGCGAGCCTGTGGCATCGCTAAACGTCCTGAGTCCTGTGGCATCGTCGTACACGAGCGGGTCTAGGCCCCTCTGGAAGAAGTAGGCCTTGTCGTTAAAGTTTACGATCTTCCAGTTGTTCCCTGTAATAGTGTACCCTGCAGGAGTAATTGCTGTAAGAGTGTCGTTGGGGTTAGTAGTCGTGGTGACCTTGAAGATTGCGTTGTTTCCTGTGACAAAGATTTCTTGGTTACCAGCGTCATCGTAAAAGTGATGTACGTTGTGAGCGTAGTCATCACCTAACAAGGAGCGGTCAGTAGTAGACAGTTGTACGCCCTTACGTGCCGCGATACGCCCACGCTTGTCAATTACAGCGTTGTCAGCAACGTCTGCAAAAGAGAAGTCCTGACCGATAGGAGAGTCTTCTGTGTTGACTCCCTTGAAACCCGGAGCAACTAGATTAATGCTTTGTAGTGGCTGTGACATGCACTAGTCTCCTTAAGGAGTGTACCAAATGGTTTCTTCAGGGTGCTTCTGTGCGTCTAGAGCGATAGCGTCACCCAAAGACTTATCAGCAACAGCAAAGTACTCTGCAGTAGACGTACCGCCTGTCTCACCACGCTCACGGGCCAACAGAGCCACCGAAAGATGAAGCACGGGGAGATACGGGATGATTAGCTGGTCCGTGTCCTGCACCAGAATCTTAGGGCGTAAGACTGTCCCTGCGCCGTCTGTGATCTCACCCCTGTTTAGCACGTTGAACCTCAGAATAGTACCGTCCTCGGCTGGCTTTGGGTACAGATCTACCTGAGTGTCTCCGTTGTTATCTACGCCGTTAAACGTGTAGTACCTAGGGGGACCAGAGACAGGCTCCTGCATCATGTACCGCTGGTCAAACCAGATGGGAGTACGATAATCCAAGTCCCAATTATCAGTGTCGTTGTACGCATGTAGTACCTTAAAGGAGTTTCCTGCGCCTGTCATGATGTAGTTAAAGATGTCTGCAGTAGTCTCCACGGTCAGGGTGGTCCTGAGTGCTGACCAGTCCCAAGCGTCCTCGACCATAGCCTTAGCGTCATTTACAAAGTCACCGACCATCTTGCTGTACGTAGTAGACTGAACGCTAGAGACTTCCTGCTCCCTGAGGCGTCTCATTGCGTTGTTTACTATGTTTAAGTACGTCATCATACTATGTCACCTTTTTGTCCTTGCAAGAAACGGGCGATAGGGAAATCTAAGCCACCATCTTGATTACCTGTGAACAACGGAGTTACAAAGTCCTGTGCTCCAAATCTCTGGCGTCCTAGAAGCTGTGGGTCACCTGAGACTCCTATGTCTGCTATGTCTAGCTTAAGATCAAAGCCACCACCGCCTCCACCACCACCACCACCGCCTTCGTTGGGACCTCCGGGGCAGTTCTGTGGCTCTTCACACTGACCAGAGGACTCACAGTACGACTGACCCTCAGGACACTGAGCACACTCAGCGGGGTTAGCAGTAGCGTACTCTGGACAGCTACAGTCGTTACAGTCAGGCGGTGCTTGGATGCACTGGTCAAAACCCTGAGGATCTGCTATGAATCCCGGCTTACACTCTCCACAGGAGCCGTCTTCGTTCGTGACCCTGTCTTGTTGGTCACAGTTATCTGACGTAGGCTCTGGATCTGTTACTTCAGGAGCTACGTAGCCGGGACAGTTAGAGCCTTCAGCGTCATCCTTTAGTGTACCGTCTGTGCAGTGTGTTGCTTCACAGTTCTGGTTCCAAGCTACTGTTCCAAAAGTAAAACCTTCAGGTCTGGGCTGAGTACAATCATATCCGGTGGAGTTAGTAGGTTCACCACAGTCGCTTAACTTGTCAACCATCTGTCCCGCTTTAGGAGTATTCTGAGGACACTCGACTTGTGTTACTACTACTGGTTGCTTACAGTCTCCGTTCTGGTGTTCACTAGGCAAACTACCGTCTGCACATGTTTCACACCCGCTTTCCTGAGTAGCGTTGTTGTCGCACTGCTGTGGATTTGTGTCTTCTACACAAGCATCCCCAGACTCCGTGAACCCGCTCAAGCAAGCACCACAGGAACTATCCTCTACATCAGTAGCTGGATTAAACTCTCTGTTCTCTGCCGCACACTCAGACGCTGTAGGACCGTTGTTTGTAATGGGGTCCTCTTCCTCTTGACACTGCTCCCCAACTTCATCAAAGCCCCCGAGACAATCGCCACACGAACTAATGGTCTGCGTAGCAGGATCACCGGGAACGTGTGTCCTGTTCTGATTAGAGCACTCTTGAGGGCTTGGGCCTGTGTCCTCCCAAGGTGGTATGTCTACACACTGCTTGTTCTCAAGTTGTTGACCCTGAGGACACTGGTCACACTGCGGATAGTTTACAGCACCGTTAGTACACTCCTCAGGATCTTGTGGACCAACACCGACAGTTCCATTGTCATCAATGTCACCACCAAAGAGGTCTTCAAGCTCCCCAAGAATCTCGTCACCGTAAGCACCACCAATGATAATGACCTTCATCCAGTCTGGTATGTTACCACCAGTAGACGTAGGATCTACAGTGCCTTCACCAAATATGTCCTTAATCTTGTCAAAGACTTCTTGGGCACATGTCTTAGGGTCATCAACACACTCACCACCTTTAGTGAGTATTTCGTTTACTTTGTCGCTAGTAGCTTCCCAGACGCCTTCTGTCGCATTACCAATACCATCCACGAGGATGTCTATGACGCTCTGCTCTTCCATACACTGAGAAGCAGATTTACCTGTGTCTACACAGTCTCTTAAGGCGTCTTCAGACGCTGTTTTCCAAGGACCCGTGACCTTATCAAAGATATCCCCCACCGTAGGTAACTCAAAGATACCGGGTAGCGGAAGCCAGTCAGGAATAGGCAGAGGTAAGCCCTTGCCAATAACCTTGATGTGCCTAATCAGGCCTTCCCAGATACCACCGTATCCGGGTAGATCCTCAAAGTCTACTTCGCCACCAAAGATTCCATCGCCTATAGCGGCCTTACGAATTTCGGCCTCAAGGATAGAGTTATCTACAGTGCCCGTGATGACTGATGTAGCACTTCCGGTTGACGCTAGGTCCTGCTGGATGTACGGGTTTGTTTCTATTCCCGCGTTACCGTACTCGTTAAAGATTCTTTGGAAATCTTCATTAGTACTAGCGTTGTCTAAATCCTCGTAGAATTCTGTGTACATGGCAGAGTCTACCATATCATCTACGTACTCTTGAAACCCGTCAACATCCCCTAAGTAGTAAACTTCAAACCCAGCAAGGTCTCGCCAACTGGCATTACCAGCCCTTATCTCGTCCAAAAGGTTATTAAACTTTTGAGCCTCTTGCTGACGATAGATTCGATCTATGTCATCTACAGCATCAGTCTCTTCGTAGAAAGACCCTAGAAGATTACCAAAGAGGTCTGAAAGAAGGTCCACCCACTCGTTTGAGGTGTATCGCTCCCCTCCCCAAGAATAGTACCTGTCTATTGGGATTACTCCGCCGCTTTGACGCGCGACAATGCTACCAAAGTCTGCTGATTCTTGTTTAGTGCCGTCAGGACCGGGACGCCCATCTCCGGGCATGAGACGATCAGAATTAGAACTATCCCTAAAATCATCCATAGGGTTGCCAAAATCATCAGCGATACTCATTTACTGTCTCCCTTCTAGAGTCATTTAGTTACTCTCAGGCCTCTTCAGGCCAAGAAGCAAACTCAGAAGGAGTCTCTGCGTCACCTGACACCAGCGTAACAAACTCAGGGAAAGACGTAACAGCCGTTACTTGACCCTCTAAGTAATCAGAGTAAGCACGAACGGCGCTTCGGTAATCGCTAACATCACTAGGTATCTCAGCACCAGACTCAGCGTTACGTATAACGTACCAATCAGTATCCTGTAGTAGACCGTATGCTTGGCTCTTTACCTTAGTAGTCCACTGAGTCTTGAGGCCCGGAGTTACGATTTGCTCACCGTCCTCGTCTAGCAGGGGGTCACCGTTCTCGTCCACCTCGTATACGTCTTCTAGCGCCTTAGGTACTCCTGCCGCCCAAAAGAACCGTGAGTCAAACGGGGCAGGATCATCTACCCACACAAGACCAGCTTCAGTCTTCTCTTGCTCTGACCACGATCCCCAGTTAGTCGGGTGCTTTATGCCGTCATCGTTTGTCCAGCTTCTGCCTTCGCGGATGACTGTAGTGTTGTATGTCCATGCCATTGTTGTTACCTCGCGTTGGCGTATTTGAAGGGCATCTCTGCGAATGCCATGTAAATATAAGTGCCACTTGGAACATTTGCTCTGCCGTAACTTCGCAACTTAAGCCCGTTAGATAATATGTCCCAAGACTCACTAGCGTTCCCGCTTTCTTCTGCGCCTGCGTCGTTCGGCATCAGCGTTCTTTGTCCAGCGTTGTACGGATCTCGCGTGGTATCCCACAAAGTCCAATTGCTCGTTCCGTCAGTCCTCTTGGTTATCACAAAAGCTGGCCTAAACCCTGTGTAGATAAACGGGCCGTCTGCGTCTCCGTTGCCTGTGTAGCTACCGAACTTGCTGAAGCCTTCTACAGACTGAAAACAATACGCTACCCATGTCGCAGAACTAACACCGGAGGCTCCAGCCCCAAGATATAGGCGGTCACCGTTCGATGTCGATTGACTTCCCATAAAATACGGGGCAATACCGCTCAATGCGGAATCACTGTTAAGTTCGGTGTGAAACGCAAAGTTAGAGCTTTGTCCACTAAATCTATGACCAACTTGCCAATCACTTGTGCTGTCCCTGCGCTTGATAATCAACATGTCTAAAGGCTTAGATGAAGACAGTCCTGTTCCTACATTATTATTTGAACCATCAGTAGTGAAAGTAACAACACTAAACCCAGCATCAGTATTAGCAGACACCTGTGACGCTAACGTGCCGTCAGTGTTGGATACACCAGTGCCGCCAGCTTTCCAGTTCCAGCCGACATAAGTTGAACCTGAACTGTTACCTGAATTATTGTTGGTTGTGGTAAATCCGTCAGAATCAAAAGAAGATATATATCTTCCACCTGTATTTCCTGCGTTTGTTAAGTCTGAATAAAGTATTTCGTTCGAGCCTGAAATAACGCGGAGTACATCGTGCAAGCCGTGATTAGCTGAGACGCTTCTAGACTTAATCCAAACCAAGTCAGGCTGAAAACCAACGCCAGTAATGCTTTGGGTTGAACCATTACCCGTGTACAACACAGGATTAAAGTGATCTTGTGGGCTTGCGTCCAACGCAGGGTCAAACGCCGCCGCTGGATCAGGCATATTAGCTGTACACAGGGCTAGGAAGCCTGCTGGTGGTGCGTAGTAGAAGTCACCTATGCCGTTGGCGTCTGTGTTGCCTTGAGCTGTAGCTTGGCCTGCAAAGCTAGAGTCTTGACCAAAGTTAGCGGTTACAATGTTTGTGCCAGTTCCACTTCGTATTTGAACTCGACCTATCATGCCTGTTCCGCTAGTGGTTGACTCTCCGGTTCCTGCGGCTGGATCTGGCGTTCCGCTTGTTGTATACCAAGTGCCATTTAATCCAAACCAGCCTTTTTCGTTGTCTTCATCAACAGCAAACATAAGAATGTCGCCGTTGCTCATCGCAGAATAATTGTATGTAGAGCCACTAACAATTTGAGTATTACTGCTGGCTCCATACCACATCCGCAGATAAGCCCCGCCAATGTTAAACTGGACATAACCAGTACTAGCGCCCATGTCTAGCTGATCCATCCTAATCTCGTAGTACCACTTCTTTTGATCTGCAACGTATATCGTAGAGCTAGTATCGTCAAAATAACTTTGACTTGTTGAGGCAACCGTTAAATTGCCTTGGGTTTGCGTACCTGTGCCATGATTAGCTCCGTATCTCCTAGGCCCAAGGGGATTCAACGTAGCAAAGTTATTCGTCGGGCTGTCTAGCATCTGATCTGTAGTTGCTAGGTTCGTAGATGTCCAGTTGTTGCCGTTGCCGCTAACGTCTGCGCCTAGTGATCCAGAGTTACCAAAGTCTAAGTGGAAACCGTTAGTGCCGTAGCTACCTGAGTAACGCTTAGGAATCCATACGTCTGACTTGAACTCACCAAAGTAAGAGGCGTCTAGTGCTTGACCATCAACAAAGTTTACTTCTGATATGTACCCATCGTAGAATTGACTTAAAACAGTTGCATCTAAGTCGAGCGCACCAATACATTGGGGCAAGCCGCTTTGGTTTGCTGACGTATCAAAATTTTGAGATGGGTAATTTTGTCTTGAGAAACTGGTTATTTGACTCCCATTTACATATATTTTTATTCTATTTGATGACGTTGATTGTGTGGTGTCTACAGAAAAAACAAAATGATACCAAGCAGAAGGATCACGGAATAATTGGTTGGATATTAAAGCAAAAGAGTTGACACCCCCATGAGCCTCACTAAATTCTAGCTGATCGGCAGAAAGCCTAAAAAAAGTCCCGACATCTGTTCCGCCAGTAGAATTATCACCAAAAGAAAACGGAGTATGATAACCATCAAAAGATGAAATTTTAAGCCACGCACTCCATGTCCATGTCTTACGGTTACTCGTAGACGAGGGCGTCCTAGTAAGGGAGGAGTTAGTGTCGAAACGCGCAGAGTTATCTATCTCATGCGGATAGAAACCACTGCTGGAAGAGTACATCCATTGTTGTGAACCTACTGGCCCTGACATAGCTTATCCTTAACTAAACGCAAGTTGTGGAGTACCCAGTAAGATACGGCCTGAAGCGGCTACAACGTAGGGTACAATGTCTGTAGTGTTTGCGGCAGAGGACAAAGTTAGTCCTGCGCCACCAGCGGTCTCGTACTCAGAACCAACGGACACTGTGCGTCCACCAGTAGCGTCCTGAATAAACACGATAAACCCAGACTGACCTAAGGTTTCTGTAGTCGGGTTATCCAAGGTCACGTTGCCTGTTAACGTAAGTACAAAGTTCTGGTCAGCACTAAAGTCGAGAGTAACTGTACCAGTGTTGGTGGTGTCCGTGTCAGTGCTCGCGGTTGCTGTAGTAAACGTGCCTACCGTGAACGTGCCTGCGGAGGCTGTAGAGCCACCAATTACAACACCATCTGCTGTACCACCGTCGATGTCCGCAGTAGTCAGTACCGCACTCGCCACTGTGACAACTCCTGTGGAGTCTGCAATAGACCCCGCTGATGTACCGTCTTTAGCTTTTAGGTTTGTAACTTCAATGTTTGTTGTGTTAACTGTGGTGGCGTTTGCCGTAGTAAACGTACCCTCGGCAGGAACACTCCCGCCGATAATAGTGTCATCAATAGTTCCTCCAGTGATAACACTAGAATTAGCGGCTATCTCAACAACATTTCCACCAGAGTCCTTAGAGTAGAGGAGCTTATTAGTTAGGTCAACCGCTAGTTCACCAACACTCAGATCTCCACCAGCAGGAGCACCAGAGCCATTCTTTGTAATAATCGTAGTAGCCATTAATATGAGCCTCCGTCAATGGTTGACAGTGTCGTTGCAATAGAAGTTGTTCCAGAGCCTGTGATTGCTCCAGTTAGTGTAATAGTCTCGTTACCAGTGATGTAACCACTGTCGTTAGTCCACTGGCTAATGTTTTGTGAGTTAAGCTGTGACGCTGTGATGCCGCTCAAGGAGCCGCCTAAGGTTAAGTCACCATCTGTGGTTACTGTGCCCGTCAGAGTTATTCCGTTGACAGTACCTACTCCTGATACACTGGTCACCGTACCACTACCAGTCTGAGCCTGCCAGCTAGTGCCATCGTATATCTTAAGAGTATCTGTAGTAGTGTTAAAGTAGACTGCGCCTGCCGTCAGAGGACCGCCTTGGTTGTTAGTGGCGGGATCAGAAGCCTTAGCCCCTAAGTACCTCTCGTCAAACTCATCAAACAGGTCCTCTGCATCAGATGCACTAGAGGCGGCGTCAGAAGCACTGGAGGCCGCATCAGAAGCACTGGAGGCCGCATCAGTCGCACTAGAGGCCGCATTAGCCGCACTAGTAGCCGCCTGAGATGCGCTTGCGGAAGCTTCGTTTGCTTTATTAGTAGCAATGTTGGCCTGCTCTTCGGCCTCTTTAGCGTACAGAGCTATCTCTGACGCATAAGCATCTGTAGTAGCATCACCTGAACCGCCGTCACCACGATAGATTGGCACTATAGATTGCTCCTAAGAAAACAAACAAAAAGAAAAGGGGCCATTGCTGACCCCTGTGTTTCTAGTCTTAAGCGGCAACGCCCAAGATGAGACCAGCTTCAGGACGGTAGGTTTCGATACCGTACAGAGTGTCAGCAGTGTACAGAGTTGAGAGGTACTCCTGCTTGTACTGGGTTTGCGAACGTACAGCCATCTGCTCCGCGAGAACAATAGCGTCTTTGTGGAAGAACAAGCAACCACGTACACCAGTGTCCATAGTGGGGCAGTTAGATGATACGTACACATCTACACCGTAGAGGTTACCGATGAGGCCTGACTCTACAGAACGACCGTTTACAAAGTCGCTAGAGACGTAACGATCAATACCCATGATGTCACGACGAGCCGCAGGTGGGATTACCAACGCACGGTTGTCCATAGGTACGTCAGCATCGTCGAGGACCTTGATAGCCTCACGGAAGCCTTCGTCGTTGAACGCTAGAGCAGTACCGCCTGCAGTGAAAGGCACAACAGTGGTAGCGTCAAACATCCAGCTAGCAGAGTTGACCCAATCAGCCGCCGCTGGAGCTACAGTACGAGTACCGTCTCCGAAACCAGTGGCGCAGTTAATGAGGTCAGTATCTACTTGGGTAGCCAACTGATAACCAGCGTCTTCTGTGTAGAACTGACGCAGAGTGGACAGAGCCTGTACTTCTACGATGTCCTCAATCAGACGCGAGTACTCAAAGTGACGGTCCACCGCAATCGTAAGTTCCTGCTCCACGTTAGCCTGAATCGTAACCGCAGTGTCAGCTACTTTAGCGTTAGCTTCGCCACGGATGGGCTTAGGTACGTGAATCAGGTCACCCTTCTTGCCCGTCATAGACATACGCTTGACGAGGGGAGCCATCTTGAGGTTCTTTTGATATGCGGCAATTACCTCATCACTCCAGATTTCTGGAATAAAGGTGTCTGCCGCGACTTTGTTGACGATTGAACCGCCGCCAACTGTACCGGGATAAGTTTGTTCAGCCATGATAATTCTCCTTTAGGCTAGCGAACTCGACCCTCGGCGTATGCCTTCAGAAGTTCATCTGAGAGGGCTTGGTATCGCTCTGGATCGGTTTTCATAAGTTTAATAATGTCAGCACGACGATAAACTTTCTTACGTGATCCTTCTGCTGTTCCGCGAGCGTTGCCTGTGCTGGCTGTCTTAACGGCACTCTTACGGGCGGCTTTTTCGGCCTGTGCGGTCTGTTGAACTACTTGGTTACGCTCTTTCCAGAGACTAAATAGTTCATGAGCCGCATCGTAATCGTACTGTTGGTCAGCCTGAACAAACAACTGTGTTCGGACTTTAGACCCCTTGATCCACTCAGCAAAACGTGGGTCCTGTAGTACAGACTCCATGTCAGGATGCTGTTGTTGAAGCTGTGCCATAGTAGACTGCTTTTTAGCTAGTGCAGTGTACTGCTCTGCTTCTCTGATCTTAGGGTGGTTATCTATAGCTCGACTAACAGCGGTCTTAGGATCAACAAAGAAATCAACATCATCTTCATCGTCTGTTTGTTGCTGTGGTTGAGGTGCTTGTTGCTCTGAGAGTTGTGTTTGGATGTAGTCATCAACAACGCCGCGTAGATCACCAATTTCCGTACTCTGTTTTCCGGTAAACTTCTCAAGCTCTTGGTGCATTTGCACTAGGTCTTGAACAGACTTACCTTGGTACTTTTCCGGTAACTCAGGCTCCTGAGGTTGTTCCTCTTCTTGAGGAGTCTCTGTGGTATCCTGTGTATCTAGTTCGTCTACTGGTTCTTGATCTTCTTCCTTACGCTCATCAATTAGTGTCGCTCTTGACATTGTAAACTTACCCCGCCTTACGGTTATGGAGAAATAAAATGGAAGTTGCCCCGCAAAGGATTTCCGTTAGTTGGTCCCAGCATTAGTATGCTCACGTACCCATTTACTGTGTCGCCCCGGAAAATCTCCAGAGGCTCCTTCCAGTACGTGATTAGTGGCTGAGACAATCTTCGTAGCGTTAGCGCCACATCCGCACCTACTGGATGTAACGTTACCTTCTACAAACTTTTCAAAGATATGACCTTGGTCACACTTAAACTCAAATACTTTAATCATCTTCTTCAGTAGGCTTAGTAGCCTCTTCGTAGTTAGTGTTCATGATAGACTCCATGTTAAGTAAGTGGGCTAAGATGTTTAGTTGTCCCTTACGAAACTGAAGATCCCCTGAATCTTTAGTTGCTTCTACAGAGTTAATACTGTCTACGTTGCTACCAAAGTCCTCCATGAGTTGTTTCCAACCGTCTGTCATAAAAAGACTAAAGTAGTTATCGTAGTACTGTTGTGTTTCCTGATCCATATTGAGGCCTCTAAGGTTGTCTCTAGTTACTTCTTTGTACCGTAGTATACTATATATTATACCATACTTTTACTCAAAAGTCAAGCTTTATTTACTGTTTTGGTATTATTTACGCTTTTTCTTTGTCTTTTTCTTGGGTTTTGCTGGTGGTCGGCCTACTTTGTTCCCATATGTACCCTTTCCGCACGGCATAAGCTATCTCCTCTCTACCATTTGACCTTATTGGCCCAGTAAGCCGCAGACATCTTGCCTTTGGCGATGTTTTTAGCGTGTCTAGCCTTGAAAGACTTCTGTCTAGGGGTAGATTTCTTGTCCCCAGATACCCCCTGCTGTCCAAAGCGTATGGTTTTTACCTTATCGCCTTCCTTGGCTACCACTACGTGAGACTTAGAGGGGTGATTAGGCGTTTTCTTTGGCTTGTTGTACCCGCTGACCCCTGCCCGTGCTAGTCTTGGATCTTTTTCCTTCGGCATTAGAGGACTCCTTCTGGCGCAGACCCAACATTTGGCCCTCTAGGTCCACGAGGCGCTCCTCTAGCTTCTCTAGCTTGTCTGAGTGGGTCTGAAACAGGCTGTTGATCTGGCCTAGAAACTTGTTGATTTCGGTCTGCGTCATTAACACGGGGTGTTACTCCTTTGTCGTTCATTGCTTTCTCTTTTAGGGCTACCTCGGCAACCTTGAGGCGTCTCTCAAACTCTTTGTCATCCTGATCGCCAGCCTGTAGGTTACGTGTGATAGCACTAATCTTGTCGATCTCAAGCTCCTGTGGCGCAAGCTGAGTGTCGATAGCGTACTTACCTGCTCTGGCCTGAGATTCAGCCGCTTGAGCCATAAGTGCCGCAGTCTGACTCTGCTGGAACTCCATCTGAGCCTGTTGAGCCATCTGAGCCATCTGCTGTTGCTGTGGATCAGGCTGAGACGCTTGTTCCATAGACGCAATAAGCTCTTCTCTGTTGCTCAAGTTCATGTTGTCGATGATACTCTGGATCAACACGGGGTAGATCGGTGAATCTTGCTTCATGGTCTGGAGTAACTGGACTAACTGAGTCACCTCGTATTCCCTAGCGATGATTCCTAGGGTGCTAGTCGCGTTAAACTTGTAGTCAGCCACAGGGTAAGACTCAGGGTCAAACTGCATGTACCTGTGAGCCGCCTTGGTCACAAACGGTAACAAGAAGCTCTGTTGGAAGTTAATCAGGGTGCGCTTCTGCCGCTTGATAATGGCCCCTAGGGACATACTGATCCCTGCGGCGGTTGCTTCACCGTTGATCTGACCAGCTATGCCTGCGGAGTCCACAGCGCCTGTAGCCTGCTGTACCATCTGCTGTAGAGACTGAGCCTGTGCAAAGGTAATCTGGCCTACCTGACCAAAGTTAAACGGCTGGAGCACCTCACGGGGGTCTCCGTTCGTCAGGATCATCTTACCGGGGCGTACCTCTGGCTTAGCGCCTCTGGGTAGCCTAGTCGCGTCAATGGCGAGCATGGGGTGGATAGTGAGGGACAGGGCGTCGATACGAGCGCGTAACTCAGTGTCTAGTGCCTTCTGGCTGTTGTAGCCCTTCTCGCACACCCCACGGCCCCAGAACCTAGAGGGTACAACGTCCCACGGGAAAGCCACTACAGGACGGTCTTGCATCATGTAAGGGTTAGCCTCGGCCTTCAGGAGAGTACCACCGTTAGCGATAACTACCACAGCCTCGACGTACATAGAGTCTACCTCTACTTCTACTCCCTCGTCTTTCAGAAGCTCTGTAGGTACGAGTCCGTAGTACTTCGTCAGCCTAACTTTGTCATCTCCGTACATGGTCAAGTCGTTATCTGGCTCTAGGTCTGCGTCAGGAGCCGCTGTACCTACGTACACATCGTTGTAAACCCCCTGCTCCTGCAGTAGCTCTACAGAGTGCTTAGACACAAACTCGTCGATAGCAACACCCATAGCATCCTCTACAGACGTAGCTACGGGGTCAATCAGGAAGTTCTGAGGCAACACGGGCTTGAGCTTGACTACAACCCTGTCTTGGATGTTAACGCCTACGGCAGTCAGTTCACCGCCCATAATAGGCTCAGTAGCTGGGGCCATCTCCTTGATCTCCTCAAGGACAATCTCACCAATGCCCGTACCAAAGACTGCTGAGTTAATCAAACACTCCGCTACAGCCTTACGCACTTTAGTCTTCTCAAAGTCCTCAGACAGCTTCTGACGGAGGTACATAACGTCTTGGCTTTCTTTGTCGTTTACATCGTCTGCAATGTCAAACCACTTGCCCCTACCAAACGTGGCCTCCTCAAGCTCAGCTACGTTCGACTCTACAGCCTGCTGAAGCGCAGGAGAGACAATGCGAGAACGCTCCGATGCTCGCTGAGTGTTAGCAGGGTCCCATTGACCTCTCCATAGCCGATAGTACTCCTCAAAGCGTTCTTCGTAGTTCGATTCATAATGATCTCTCCAGTTTCCACACTTAGTCATCACCCACTCTTCCAGAGACTCCTCTATCATGAGGGCTTCTGGGCTTAAGATATCTTCTGCCATAGTACTATCCTTAAAGTAAAGCTATGCTGTAGCCTAGTGTAAAGAACACTATGGCGCTGATTAAGTAAATCCCGTATGTGTTTAGGGGCCTAAAAACTTTCTTGTTCATCGTTTAGTAGCTCTGTCACTGCGTCAATAATTTCCATAGACTCTGCGTAGGTCTTAACTTGGTCCTCGACAGCCCCCACGAGATCAGGGTGTTCACCGATACCTACGGACCTCTCGTACACGTTAATGTTGGCTCGGGCTTCTAGTACCTTGGCCTCGTGTTTAGCCTTAATTGCTTCTAGTAGCTCTTGCTTCATGATCTGGCTTTTCCTCAGTTGGCTCTAGTAGCCTGCTATTACGTCTAGAACTTCGTGCTCGTCAATCTCGTAGTCGTAGTGGTACGCTACTTGTGCTAACTGGTCAATGTACGCTAAGGCGTCAATCAGGTCATCGTGGGTCAGTGGGTCGGGAAACTGAAACAGTTGATCTAGGAACCTGTTGTTCCACTCTGCCTTCTTAATAGATATGTAGCCGTTCTCAAAGCGCCCTTGTAAAGCCCACATAACCCTGTCAGTCTTCTTCTTGTTACCGTGGGTTAGCTCCTCGACCCTAAAGAATCTACCGTTACGCTTCATCATGTCGGTCAGAGGACTCATTACTGCCTGCTTTGCTATTCCTCGCTCAATACCAACGCTAACGGGTCTGTAGTCTCTAACGGCCTGAAATATCTTGGCGGCAGTCTCGTCAAGGCTCCACCGCCCATGTATAATGTTATCAACGTACCAACCATCAGGACTAACCTTAACAACAGCGATTGCAGTTTCATCTAGTTTACTATTCTTAGTCCGTTTCTTGTTTACTTCCTCAAAACCAGCGAGGTCAACAGCTATGTAGTAGTCACCTACGTCTGGTTCCTCCCCGTACTGTATCCAGTCCTCCTTGAACATCTCAGAGCCTCGGGCCTCAAAGGACGCCATGAACTCCTGACGGAACGCGTAAGAGGACATAGACTTCTTAGCCATGTCGATTTCTTCAGAGTCCAGCAGGGGGTTGTCGTAGCTCGTGAAGTGCCACCCCTTGTACGTAGGGTCGTTCCCTAGCTCTGCGTACTTGTACAACTCATAGAAGTGGTTACGACCCATAGGCGTACCTATGAACATCGCTTCTCCCTTCTGGTCAGCCAAGGCGGGTCTCAGGATCTGCTCCCATACATCGGGCTTCATATCCGCGTACTCGTCCATGACTAGAAACTTCAAGGACACACCACGCATTGTCTCGGGCCTGTCGGCTCCCTTGAGACTAATCGTGGCCCCGTTGACCAGCTTGATCTGGAGATTATTGATGTGACTTCCAGATATTACAGGGTGTCCTA
>WLWG01001417.1_pt1 | contig 21665 bp, 20 predicted proteins | sample 6712871 | NCBI WGS metagenome assembly WLWG01 (sample SAMN12718693, study PRJNA515312) | sponge metagenome | isolation source: marine sponge | host: Mycale hentscheli | place: New Zealand: South Island, Marlborough, Capsize Point | collected 2003-05-01
GCTTCAGCAGACCGGTGTCACTTGCTAGGGAAGCAAGCACCGGGCTGATGATTCGCTGTGGGCAACAAAACCGCCCAGTTAGCCAACCAGCCTCTTCTGTGGCGTGGGGGATCAGCGAGCCGCAAGCGTGCAGTGAATGCCCAGTGACGGAACAGTGAGCGACCAGTGACGGAACAGTGAGGACGTTCATGCTTGCCGCTCCCCGCTGCATATCAAAGTTGCTTGATTCGCAGTCGCCGATACTCAAGTTGCCCACGATCCCCCTCAAGGCCAATCGGTCCTGACTCAGGAATCTTCAGAGCCTCTTCGATCACCTCGCCGTTACAGGTACAGTGTGCAATCGAATCTTTGACGGTGACCACAAGTTCGTTCCAGCCCCCCGAACGAAATTCTTTCAGACTCTTGTAAGGCCCTGCAAGTGGGAAATCACGACACTGCAACTGGGGCCCCCGAAGGAAGACCCCACTATCGGCATTCGGTGTGGCACGGAACTCGAGTTTCAGGACAAAATCGCCCGCGAACTCTCAGCCGCGTACACCGAGCTGGCTGAGGTGAAGATCCAATACAACTGGCTCTACCTGCGCGGCTACAAGGATTCGACGGCAACCTCGGTCTCAGGTCGCGAGCGCGACGCGGAGATGGCTCGCGCCAACCAGGCAGAAATCGACAACGCTCTGGACACCATCAACCGAATCGCTGCCAACACTCAGTTTGGCGATTCTAACCTGCTTGACGGATCTTCAGGACTACAGGGAACCGCGAGTGATGCGGACGTTACCTTCCTGAAGGCAACTTCAGACACTTCAGCAGGCTCTTACGCTGTAGCAGTCACAACTGTTGCTGAGCGAGCGAATACAAATGCGGGTACAGACCAAACTGCAGCCCTAGCTGCAGCAGAGACACTAACTCTTAACGGAGTAAGTATTTCGCTCAACGCTGGCCTTGATCAAAATGCCGTTGTTGATCGAATCAACGAATTTAGCGGACAAACCGGAGTCGTTGCCGACGTAGACGGTACTGCTACACGTTTGCGAACCGAATCTTTCGGAACCGCAGCAACAATTGACGTCATTTCTGATACCGCTGCTGCCGGCACAAGTTCTGGCTTTGGAACCACTCTTGTTCAAGATTCTGGCGTTAACATCGCTGGTACCATCGGCGGTAACGCTGCAACAGGTAGCGGAAACGTTTTGACTGGATCTGCTGGTGCTTCACAGGGCGTCATGGTTAGCATCGCAGAAGATGCTGCTGACCTTACGTCGACTGTAACTGGTGCTCAAGGCAACATTACAATTGCAGACAACTCATTGATCTTCCAAATTGGTGCTAACCAAAATCAAACCGTTTCAATTTCAATTGATTCAGTTGATTCGACCGGATTGGGAATCGGTGTGGCCGGCAACCAATTCACCAGCTTGAATGATATCAGCGTCACTTCGGCTGCTGGAGCTCAAGACTCGCCTCTTCCGGGGGCACTGCGGCCGGGGGTGGCCCGCAGGGCGGCATACCACCCTCCACGGAGTTTATCAGAGGTTCCGAGACGGTCTCAGGGTCGACAACGGCGTGGTCCCTCGTCGCGGCGCCGACGTCGGCAAACTCAACGGCGTCACTGCCGCCGAGGACAAGCTCTGCCACAGGCCTGGGAACGTGCATCTCACCATGATCCTTCACCGACAACTTTTCTCGATAGATGCTCGCGCTCACCGCGACCACGACGACAAGCGCGACGGTGAAGACCTTTTTGATGAGGGCAACTAGGCCGCCAGCTGCTGCCGGCACCGCCAGATCCTCGCCGCGCTCGAGGCAGACCTCGAGCGCCTCGAGCAGGGAGGCCCGCCGCTCGGCGATTCGGGTCCGATGGGGCTCCAGCACCGCTGCAAGCGGTAAGCAACACAACACAGACAAGGCTGAGGAGCGATCGGAGCGGAACTTGCAACGGAAAGCGCATCGAATCGTTCATGAATCGGTTCCATTCTGCCCGGAGATCTCCCTGCCTAGATTTCAGAGACTTGCAGAAGAGTTCTGAGCGGCTTCACCCGACCGCTAGCACGGTTGATCGACCAGTTCGAACGTCTTCCAGGCATTGGTCCACGGACTGCGCAGCGACTGGCCCTCCATCTGCTGCGCCAACCCGAAGAGCAGATTCACAGTTTTGCTGACGCTCTCTTGGCGGCAAGGAGTCAGGTGGGGCAATGCCAAACCTGTTTCCATCTAAGTGCAGAACCCACCTGTGAGATCTGTAGGAATCCAGAGCGCTCCATCGGCTTGCTTTGCGTCGTCGCCGATTCAAGGGATCTGCTCGCCCTCGAACGCACCAGGGAATATGCAGGTACATACCACGTTTTGGGCGGCCTGATCTCTCCGATGGACGGCATCGGCCCCGAAATGCTGCAGGTCAGCAGCCTCGTTCAAAGGGTGGCAGCAGACGAAATTAAAGAAGTGATTCTTGCGCTCACCCCCAGCGTGGAGGGGGATACCACCAGCCTTTACCTGGCTCGCCTGCTCAAACCATTTACCGAGGTCAGTCGGATCGCCTACGGCCTTCCTGTTGGAAGCGAGCTCGAGTATGCCGACGACGTCACCTTGAGTCGCGCTCTTGAAGGGCGTCGAGCAGTTGAATGAAACGCCATGAGATGCGGTCATGAAAACGAGCATGAGCCGTTACAGCGAGATTCGCCCCAGTGAGCGCTTACCTGAATGGTTGAGACGACCAATCGGGAATGCCTCGGCGATTGAACAGGTGCAAGGCCTGGTCAAACAGAATGGGCTCAACACGATTTGCGAAGAGGGACGCTGCCCTAATCGAGGCGAGTGTTACGCCGCCGGCACCGCAACTTTTTTACTAGGTGGCTCCATCTGCACCCGTAGCTGTGCGTTCTGCCAAGTTGATAAAGGCCGTGCGCCGGAAGCGGTAAACCCTGAGGAAGGGGAACGGGTGGCAGAAGCCGTGCTTCGCATGGGACTGCGATACGTGGTCCTCACGGCCGTCGCCCGCGATGACCTTGAAGACCATGGAGCCAGCTTGTTCACAAGCGCAATGGCGGCGATCCGTGCCCGCAATCCGATGATCGCCATCGAGGTGCTCACCCCTGACTTCTGGGGCGGTGTGACCGATCAAACCAAAGCAATCGAGGCTCAACAGCAACGACTAGCCAGCGTTCTCAAGGCACAGCCCGTTTGTTTTAACCACAACCTTGAAACGGTAAAGCGACTGCAAGCCGAAGTCCGCCGTGGGGCGACATACACCCGCTCGCTTGGGCTGCTTGCCGCGGCCAGAGAACTTGCCCCATCGATCCCAACCAAAAGCGGCCTCATGCTTGGCTTAGGCGAGAGCAAAGCTGAAGTGGTCGACACCTTAAAAGACCTGCGCAGTGTGGATTGTCAGCGCATCACACTCGGCCAGTACCTCAGACCATCCTTAGCCCATATCCCTGTAGCGCGTTATTGGCACCCCACAGAGTTCGCGGAGCTTGGAGCGATTGCTACGGACCTTGGGTTTTCGCAAGTACGCAGTGGCCCTTTAGTGCGCAGCAGTTATCACGCAGCAGGTGACTGAGCTGACCAGCGCTGCGCAGCACGCTGCTGCACTTCGGCACAATCCGCCGTCATCAATGCACCTGCACCACCCCAAACCATGCGCAGAGGCAAGTCCCAAACTGCTGCCTCCACCTCATGCACCGTGCTGAAACCACGTTGCTGGAAATAACGCACCAAGCGCCGATGCTGGCCCTCTGCATCGCGGATCGCCAACAACCTGGCCCTCAGGCATGGGGTGGACTCAAGCGCCCAAGCCATGGTGGCGGCCCAGATCAGATCTCCCGTTCCAGCAGGAGCTTGAGGCCGAACTCGCATGGTGTCGAGCTGCAATCCAGTGGTGGCGCCATAGGCCCAAGCTTTCATCTCGCCCTGGAGTTGCAAGCGATCACCAGCCAACTGTTCAGCCACCACCAGACGCAAACTCCACAGCCCTAAGGGGCGTCCCACCTTGAGGCGCAACAGCAAGCCGCGCTCGCGCGCCTGAGCTTCTAAGTCATTGAGCATCAGCACGTGGGCAGGGAAGAGAAGGGACTCACCTCGACCACCGAGGCAATGGGAAGCGGGCCATACAGATGCGGGAAAAGCACGCCTGTGTGAATGGCATCTGCTCGCAGGGGGGCCGACACCAGCTTTGGATCGATTCTGAGCGATAGGACGGCACCAGCGTCGGCATAAAACCGATCAAACGTGGCTTGCACCTGCTCTTGCCAAGACAAATGAATGAATCCCACCTGCTCAAGAGAAAGGCCGCGGGTTGAAACGCGATAGTCGCCGTGCTGCAGCGCAGCCTTCCAATCGGATTCCAAGGCGAGATGAAACAACGGCTGATCGATGGGAATCGCAATGGCATCCGCCGGGAAAATCGGTTGCATCGCGCCTGGCAACCAAGGATCTGCCCGTTGCATCAACCGCTCCATCATCGGGTCATCGAGAAAGCGCATGAGCCACTCCCGCAATGGCGCCAAGTGATGATCGGCATCAAATCCAGCTTCATCCGCCAGACGCCATTGCCGTACAAACGGCCAGAGGGCCGCATCCGCCAAAGCCAGCCGATCCGCCAGCAACCAGCCGTTCCGACGGATGCGTTCGCTCCAACGGCGCAGGATCTCAAGACCAGCCTGGCGATGGTTCTCCTTTAAGGCTCCTGGATAGCGATCGGTGTATTTGAAACGGTCGAGATGATGCTTGAACGGCCCATCATTTTCTTCGATCAAAAAGTCCGAGCCCTCTCCCTCCAACACGCCTCGGGGATCGGCCTGCTGCAAAGCCCAGCGCATGATCGCCAAGCTCTCATCGATCACGCTGCCATCCGGGAGGACCAGCACAGGAACCGTGCCCTTCGCCGAGACCTCCAGCATCGCTGCAGGCTTGGCTTTGAGCTCAATCTCACGCCACTGCACCAAGAGCCCTGCCTGGAGCAGGGCCCAGCGAGCACGCATCGCGTAGGGACAACGGCGAAAGCTGTAAAGGATGGGCAGCAAGTGAAGCCTGAAAGCAAGTCAGGGCTACTGAAGCACTAGGCCTGAAGCTGGTCGATCTGTTGTTGGCGCATCGCAAATCTGCGGCGATCGGCCTCTGTGAATTGATCGATGCAATGCAAACACTGCACGCCCTTGATGTAACTCGGCAGGGTCTGCTGCTCAGAGGAAACCGGCAGGCCGCAAGCATGGCAAAGGCAGTAGTCGCCCCGTTCCAACTGGTGGTTGAGCGCAACGCGTTGGTCAAACACGAAACACTCCCCTTGCCAACGGCTGTTCTGCTCAGGAACCTCTTCGAGATAGCGAAGAATGCCTCCGCGCAAATGATGGACTTCGCCGAATCCCTGCTGCTGCAGAAAACTGCTGGCCTTTTCACATCGGATTCCTCCCGTGCAAAACATCGCAATCCGCTGAGGTCCCTCTCGCTCCACACGGGGACGAAGCTCTTGATCCACCCAGTGGGGGAAGTCTCTGAAACTCTCCGTTTGCGGATTCAGGGCCCCGGCAAAACTACCGATCGCCACCTCGTAGGTGTTGCGCGCATCGATCACCAACGTGTTGGGATCATCGATCAAGGCATTCCAGTCTTGAGGGTCCACGTACGTGCCCACACTGTCGCGAGGGTCCACTTGGGGCTGGCCAAGGGTGACGATTTCGCGCTTGCTCCTGGCCTTAAAGCGTCGAAACACTTGATCCGGATTCCAGCTGCGCTTCACCTCCAAACACTCGTAATGGGCATCACCCAGCCGAAGTTCGCTGCGTAGAAGAGCGAGCAATCGCTCCACTCCCAGCGAAGGACCGCACACCGTGCCGTTCACGCCTTCAGCAGCAATCAGCACTGACCCGAGAACGGCTTCGGCCTGAGCCAGGGGGGGAAGGGCGCTGAGCAGCTCCTGTTGATCTTCCTCAGCCAACGGGGTAAAGGCGTAAAACGCCGCCACCAACAGATCGCTCTGGACTCCATCAGCTCCCATTGCCGGTTCCATCAGGCAGCCGCAGGGGAGTGCCAGTTGGCCTGCACTCCGGCCGTACGAAGCAGGGCACGGTCAGCCTCCACAGCGGGGTTTCCCGTCGTGAGCAGCGTTTCACCATAAAAAATCGAATCTGCACCAGCCTGCAAACACAAAATCTGAGCCTCCTGGCTGAGCTGTTCCCGACCCGCGCTCAGACGAACCCGACTGCTTGGCATCAGGATCCTCGTGACAGCAATCATGCGCACGAGCTCGATCGGATCGATGGGAGGGAGTTCTTCGAGCGGAGTGCCCTCCACTGCCACCAAGGCGTTGATCGGAACGCTTTCTGGATGGGGGTTGATCGACGCCAGCACCTCCAGCATGGAGGCTCGATCCTTCACGGTTTCCCCCATGCCAATAATGCCGCCGCAGCAAAGGGTCACACCCGCTTGACGCACCCGCTCAAGCGTCTCCAGACGTTCTTGAAAGGTGCGGGTGGTGATGATTTTGTCGTAGTGCTCAGGACTGGTATCGAGGTTGTGGTTGTACGCCGTTAAACCCGCTTCAGCGAGGCGTTGGGCCTGGTCATCGGTGAGCATTCCGGCGGTCACGCAGGCTTCCATCCCCAGGGCACGCACGCCACTCACCATCTTCAACATGGCGTCGAAGGGGGCACCCTCGCGGATTTCACGCCAAGCCCAGCCCATGCAAAATCGATCCGCACCTGCCTGCTTGGCTGCTTTGGCACGCTCTAAAACAGAAGCAACCTGCAATTCGGGCTGCCCCGTGACATCACTGCTGTGATGCATCGATTGAGGGCAGTAGGCGCAGTCTTCTTCACAGCCTCCGGTTTTGACGCTCAAAAGCGAGGCCAACTGAACGTGATATCCAGGGTTGGACGCACGATGCACCCCCTGAGCACGCCAAAGCAAATCCATCAGTGGAAGATCCAGAAGCGCTTCGATCTCGCTTCGCGTCCAGTCGTGGCGCACTTCAACCGCTTCCGTCATCACCCTGAGAGAAAACCTCGAACCCTCAGGATCCCAGAGCATCGGCGATTAGACCACTAACCCCCCAAAGCGACGGGTTCGGCTTTGGTAATCCACGAACGCACCCACTAAGGCATCACGATCGAAATCGGGCCAGAGGACATCGGTGACATGGATTTCGGCATAGGCAAGCTGCCACAACAAAAAATTGCTGATTCGATGTTCCCCACTGGTGCGAATCAAGAGATCGGGATCGATTTCACCGGCGGTGAACAATTCGCCTGCGAGGGTCTGCTCGTCGATCTCAGCGGGGTCAAGCTCCCCACTGGCTGCCCGTTGAGCCAGCCGTCTGGCAGCAATCACCAGCTCATGCCGTCCGCCGTAATTGGTGCAAACGTTGAAATGAATTCCATCGTTGGACGCCGTGCGCTTTGTCGCCTCCTCAATCAAGGACTGAAGACGGGAAGGCAGGGGCTCAAGATCACCAAGAAAACGGATCCGCACCCTCTCCGCCTCTAAGGCCTGAAGCTCCCGTTCGAGCACCCGCTCAAACAGCGTCATTAAAAAATTCACCTCGTCGCCAGGGCGAGACCAGTTCTCCGTGGAGAAGGCGTAGGCGGTGAGAGCCTTCACACCCCAATCGCTACAGCGACGCAAGGTGGCTTTCAGAGCCTCAACACCTGCCCGATGCCCCATCACCCGCGGCAAACCCCTTGATTGGGCCCAGCGTCCATTGCCATCCATGATCACTGCTACATGGGCCGGCAAACGCTGAGGATTGATCTCGGCAGGACAAACCTCAATCCGAGCGTCATCTGAACTAGTGACCAAGCGTTGACTCAAGGCGATGAGTCCTGGGAAGCACTTTTCACGCTACGTGAAGACCCGGTTTTCGCTGGCGTTGAAGTCACGGGAGCCGCCATCAATTCGGTCAAGAGATCCTGAAGACGCGAACTCGTGATCGGACGTTCGAGCTTGCCCTGATTCGCGAGCGACAGCGTGCCTGTTTCTTCCGAAACCACAACGCAGATGCAGCGGTCAAAGCGTTCCGTGATGCCTAAGGCCGCGAGGTGTCGGGTGCCGTAGCGGCTAATCCCTTGCCGCGACAGCGGCAAGATCACGCCAGCGGAAATAATGCGATTTCCCTTCAGCACCACAGCACCGTCATGGAGAGGGGTGTCAGAAGCAAACAGGTTGAGAAGGAGTTCACTGCTCAATTGAGCATCGACGGTCACCCCTGGATTCAGGAAATCCTCGGGGCGCAAATCACTACCCAAATCCACCACGATCAAGGCACCACGGCGCGATTTGGACAGCCGGCCTGCCGCATCCGTGAGTTGCGCAACGGTGCTGGCGGTCGCTCTGAGCTTGCTTTGAGGATTCCCCAACAAAACGGCAAGCCTTCCGGTGCCGAGAAGCTCCATCAGCCGGCGCAATTCCCCTTGCCAAAGGATGGCCAAAGAAAGCGAGCAGGCAAGAACCAAGGCATCGACCAACGTCGATGTGAGCGGAAGATTGAAAAACCGTTTAACGAACCAAGCGAGAGCAACAAGAAACAGGTACCCCCTTAACAGCCAAAGGGTTCGCTGCTCGTTGACCCTCGTAAAGAGAAGAAAACCAAGAGCAGAGGCGCAGAAAACGTCGATCAGCAGGCGAAGTTGCAACACCGCCATTCCGTTTATGCACCCCTCATACGTTCAGCTCACTTTAACGAGCGCAGGCGATCTGGCATCAGGTCATAACGAAGCAGATCCTCTGGCTGTTCTCGCCGCTGAATCAGCTCCGCCTCGCCTTGATGCACCAGCACGGCCGCGGGTCTTGGAATCCGGTTGTAGTTCGAGCTCATCGAGAGGTTGTAGGCACCCGTCGCCAGAACCACGAGCACCTCCCCACTGCGGCAAGTCGGAAACGGCAGATCCTTGAGCAACACGTCACCGGATTCACAGTGCTTTCCGGCCAAGGTGATCGTTTCGTCTGCCGTTGCCAGGGGACGATCAGCAAGACAGGCCGTATAGAGCGACTGGTAAGTGATCGGACGCGGGTTGTCGCTCATCCCACCGTCAACGGAGACATAGGTGCGAATGCCAGGAACCACCTTGCGTGCGCCCACGGTGTACACCGTCACCCCACTGGATGCCACCAGAGAACGACCCGGCTCGCACATCAAGCGCGGCAGCTCAAGACCACGCTCCCTGCAGGCCAAGGTCACGGCTTCAGCCACCACCTTGACCCAGGCATCAATCGACGGTGGATCGTCGGATTCGACGTAGCGAATTCCCAGCCCCCCGCCGACATTGAGATCACGCACTGGATGTCCGAGCTCACGGGCCAACTTGAGGGCATCTGCCATCACAGCCGCCAAATCCCGATGCGGATCCAGTTCAAAAATCTGCGAGCCAATGTGCGCGTGTAGGCCTTCCACACGGGCCCAAGCACACCCGGCCAACGCTGTCAGCACGGGCTGCAACTGGTCGGGATCAAACCCAAATTTGCTGTCTAAATGTCCCGTACGGATGTACTCATGGGTGTGGCATTCGATGCCCGGCGTGAAACGCAACATCAAGCGAACCGGTGCTCCACCCTTAGGAACGAGCTCAGCGAGGCAATCCAGATCGTGCTGGTTATCAGCCACCACCATCACGCCATGGCTGTAGGCAAGGGCGAGCTCCTCCACCGACTTGTTATTGCCATGCAGCACCATGCGTTCTGGCGGCATCCCTCCATCGAGTGCTGTGAGCAACTCTCCAGCTGAAACGGCATCAAGACCCAGCCCTTCTGAGGCCACGAGTCCGGTTAAGGCCAAGGAGCTATGGGCTTTTGATGCATACACGGCAAGGGAATCGCCGGGGTAATGACGCTTTAGGGCTTCGCGGTATTCCTGAGCCGAAGCGCGAATGCTCTGCTCATCAAGGACGTAAAGCGGGGTTCCGTATCGCTCTGCGAGTTCGCTCAGACGGCAACCCCCCACCATCAGACGGCCCTGATCATCAAGCTCAGCCGAGACGGGAGCGAGATTTCGATTGGGGCTGACGGGATCACAGCCGGATTCATAAGGGGTGGCCATGGCTTCGTCAGGGGCAGGCAATCAGGGCAATGTAAGAAGCGACGCTTCTCAACCCTGACTCCCAAAACAATCAGGCTCAATCCAACGCATGCTTTGGCCTGCCTGAAACTCGATGCCCGAGCGCTCAATGGCCTTTGGAATGCCGACCATTGGGAGCGTGAACTCTCCGATCCCAAGCGCATTTGTGTCGGAATTGCCGAGGGCTCAGACAACGTGTCTGCAGTGGCCTGCGGCTGGGTTGTCCTCGATGAGCTCCAAATCACCGTGGTTGCCGTTGATCCTGAGCAACGGCGCCAGGGACTGGGCCGAACTGTTTTGAAACAGCTGCTCGTGGACGCCAGCAGCGCCGGGGCAAGGCAGGCCTTTCTTGATGTGGCCGAAGACAACCATGGAGCCCTCGCCCTTTACGGGGCTTTGGGCTTCCACACCATTGGTCGCAGGGCCGGCTATTACCGCAACGGCAAGGACGCCTTGATTCAGTCCCTTGAGCTGCAAACAGACATCAAACTGAATTGAATCAATTCAGCACGCAATCGGTAGGGATAACCGCACTGATCAAACAGAAACCCGCACTACATTTCTGCATTGATTAACACTTTTTGGGATGCTCACCCCAAATCACTACTGGGATCTGAGTTGGTATCGAGAGTGATCACAACAACTCTTCATCCCTGATAGCTTGGTTTCACCATTAACGGCCCTCAAGATGTTCGAGCGGTTTACCGAGAAGGCCATCAAGGTGATCATGCTGGCCCAGGAAGAGGCCCGTCGCCTCGGCCACAACTTTGTTGGAACAGAGCAGATTTTGTTGGGTTTGATCGGTGAGGGCACTGGCGTCGCCGCCAAAGTGCTCAAGTCGATGGGCGTCAACCTCAAGGACGCTCGGGTTGAAGTTGAAAAAATCATTGGAAGGGGATCAGGCTTCGTTGCCGTTGAGATTCCTTTCACTCCCCGTGCCAAGCGCGTCCTTGAACTCTCCTTGGAAGAGGCGAGGCAGCTGGGTCACAACTACATCGGCACCGAGCACCTGCTCTTAGGCCTGATCCGCGAAGGCGAAGGGGTTGCGGCACGCGTGCTCGAAAACCTCGGAGTCGACCTGGCGAAGGTGCGCACTCAGGTGATTCGCATGCTTGGCGAAACAGCTGAAGTGGGAGCCGGAGGTGGTGGCGGAGCCAAAGGGTCCACCAAAACTCCAACGTTGGATGAATTCGGCACCAACCTCACCCAACTGGCAACTGAATCCAAACTGGATCCGGTTGTTGGACGTCACAAAGAAATCGACCGGGTGATCCAGATCCTCGGCCGACGCACAAAAAACAACCCTGTTCTTATTGGGGAACCTGGTGTTGGCAAGACGGCCATCGCTGAGGGCCTTGCTCAGAGAATTCAGCAGGGGGATATCCCAGACATTCTTGAAGAGAAGCGCGTTCTCACACTCGATATCGGCTTGCTCGTTGCAGGCACGAAATATCGAGGGGAATTTGAGGAGCGGCTCAAGAAGATCATGGAAGAGATCAAATCAGCCGGCAATGTGATCTTGGTGATCGACGAGGTTCACACCTTGATCGGTGCTGGAGCGGCTGAAGGTGCCATCGATGCCGCCAACATCCTCAAGCCAGCACTGGCTCGTGGCGAACTCCAATGCATCGGAGCCACCACCCTTGATGAATACCGCAAACACATTGAGCGCGATGCGGCCCTGGAGCGTCGCTTCCAGCCCGTCACCGTGGGCGAACCTTCCATCCCAGACACGATTGAAATTCTGAGGGGACTGCGCGAGCGCTACGAGCAGCACCATCGCCTCAAAATCACCGACGCGGCCCTCGATGCAGCAGCAACCTTGGGGGATCGTTATATCTCCGATCGTTTCCTTCCAGATAAGGCCATCGATCTCATTGATGAAGCTGGAAGCAGAGTTCGTTTGCTGAATTCCAAGCTTCCCCCTGCCGCCAAGGAAGTGGACAAAGAGCTCCGCGCTGTCCAGAAGGAAAAAGAGGATGCTGTTCGCGATCAAGACTTCGGTCGCGCAGGAGAACTCCGCGACAAAGAAGTTGAGTTGCGTGAAAAGATCCGCACGCTGCTGCAAAGCAGCCGAGAAGAGTCCCCTGTTAACAGCGGGGATGCCGGCCAAACCAGCGAAGGTGCGGTGGGAGAGGCTCTGTCCTCCGATTCAGCGGAAGGATCAACAGCCCAACCTCAACTCCTCACCACTCCGATTGTGGACGAGGAAGATATCGCTCACATCGTGGCCTCCTGGACTGGAGTCCCCGTTCAGAAGCTCACCGAGAGCGAGTCCGTCAAATTGTTGAACATGGAGGAAACACTCCATAAGCGTTTGATTGGACAAGATGAGGCGGTGAAAGCGGTTTCCAAGGCGATTCGTCGGGCACGCGTTGGCCTGAAAAACCCCAATCGTCCGATTGCCAGCTTCATTTTCTCTGGCCCCACCGGCGTTGGTAAAACCGAGCTCACCAAGGCTCTCGCCGCCTATTTCTTCGGTAGCGAAGAAGCGATGATCCGTCTCGACATGTCGGAATTCATGGAGAGGCACACGGTCAGCAAATTGATCGGTTCACCTCCTGGATATGTGGGATTTAACGAAGGAGGACAGCTCACCGAAGCGGTTCGCCGTCGTCCCTACACCGTTGTTCTCTTTGACGAGATTGAGAAGGCCCATCCCGATGTCTTCAACTTGCTTCTGCAACTTCTCGAAGATGGTCGTCTGACCGATTCCAAAGGAAGGACCGTTGATTTCAAAAACACCTTGATCATCATGACTTCGAACATCGGTTCGAAAGTGATTGAAAAAGGTGGTGGTGGTTTAGGTTTCGAATTCTCTGGTGAAAATGCCGAAGAGAATCAATACAACAGAATCAAATCTCTTGTAAATGAGGAACTGAAGCAGTATTTCCGCCCTGAATTCCTTAACCGTCTTGATGAAATCATTGTCTTCCGTCAACTCAACCGTGAGGAGGTGAAAGACATTGCTGAAATCATGCTGAAAGAGGTCTTCGCTCGTATTGGCGACAAGGGAATCACCTTGACGGTGTCCAATGCTTTCAAAGAGCGGCTTGTGGAGGAGGGTTACAACCCTGCTTACGGCGCAAGACCTTTGCGTCGTGCCGTGATGCGTCTTCTCGAAGACAGCCTGGCGGAGGAAGTCCTCACCGGGCGCATCAAGGAGGGTGATTCCGCCGAAGTGGACATCGACCACGACAAAAAAGTGGTTGTTCGACACCTCAACACCACCACCCCAGTGACACCTCAACTGGCCAACGCTGGGGTTTGAGGCAAGCATGACCACGTCGTTGGTTTGCCATACCCATGCCATTGCTCCTTCCCGGGTGATCCGGGGAGAGCAAGCCTGGCAACAAGGTCTCCCCGCTATTGCTGATCTCTGTCAGCGACCTGCCCTACTGGGACGCAGCCCCGCAACCCAAGGCATTCGTGCTCGATTAAAGGCCGATCTCATCGGCTGTGATCTGGCCGTTGTGGAGAGCGAACTCCAGTTCGACTGCTGCGAAGACGACCTCACACGCCTGCAGGCCCAACTGCAGGCAACAGCCTGTGACGCCGTGATTGCAGCTGGTGGAGGAAAGGTTTTAGACGCAGGAAAACTCCTGGCCCATCGACTCAAACTTCCATGCATCACGGTGCCGCTCAGTGCCGCGACCTGCGCCGGGTGGACAGCGCTTGCCAACATCTATTCCCCCGATGGAGCCTTTATTGCCGACGAGGCACTCGCCGCTTGCCCAGATCTTTTGATTTTTGATCACGGCCTGGTTCGCCAAGCCCCGAATCAAACCTTGGCCAGTGGCATCGCCGACGCCCTCGCCAAGTGGTACGAGGCCTCTGTAGGAAGCGGATCCAGCACGGACGGAATCATCCAACAGGCCGTACAGATGGCCCGGGTGCTTCGCGATCAACTTTTGATTGATGCCCGCGAGGCGATGGCTCAACCGGAGAGTGAAGCCTGGGTTCGGGTGGCTGAAGCCTGTGGTCTCACCGCCGGGGTGATTGGTGGCCTTGGAGGTGCGCAATGCAGAACGGTTGCTGCCCATGCGGTCCATAACGGCTTAACGCAATTGCATGCCTGTCACAGCAAGTTGCACGGAGAAAAAGTGGGCTTCGGCATTCTTGTGCAGCTCCGGCTAGAAGAGCGTCTTGGCGGCAATCAATTAGCCGCCCAATCCCGTCGTCAACTTTTGCCTCTGCTTCAAGAGCTGGGTGTCCCGGTCACGCTCCAAGATCTTGGACTTGGAGAAGCTGGGTTGCATGAATTGCGCGCTATTTGCAGCTTCGCCTGCCGGCCAGGCTCCGACCTTCACCATCTCCCCTTCGACGTCACTGAGACCGATCTGCTGGAAGCTCTCGTGAGCACCGACGCAGACAGTCGCTCCTTCAGCACCTCGCTGGAGACCGAAGCTTGACCAACAGGCGCATTCTCGAGAACGCTGCATCCACCCTTCTCGATCCTCTGGCCCGTGAACAGCTCCAGGGCTTGGAGTGGTTGAAACTTGCCTGCACCGATGGGGAGGCAGACCACTACCCAGTGGTGACTGTGGGCAGTGGGCCACCGGTGTTGTTACTGCACGGATTTGATAGTTCCAATCTGGAATTCCGACGTCTGGTGCCCCTGCTCAAAACCACCAACACGCTGATCATTCCCGATCTGTTCGGTTTCGGGTTCTGTCCAAGGCCAGAACAAATCAGCTACGGACCTGAGCTGGTGCTCAACCATCTCGATGCCCTGCTCGACACCCTGCCAACAGACGAAACCATCGGTGTGATCGGAGCATCGATGGGTGGATCTGTCGCGATGGAACTGGCGCGGCGCCACCCCGAACGCATCGATCGCTTGCTGCTTCTTGCTCCAGCAGGACTCGACGGCAAACCGATGCCCCTGCCACCGGTGCTGGACCAACTAGGGGTTTGGTTTCTAGGCAGACCTGGCGTGAGACGCGGTTTATGCAGACAAGCCTTCGCCGATCCCGACAGCAACGTTGGAGAACCAGAAATTGAGATTGCATCCCTGCATCTCAAGGTGCCTGGGTGGGCCCGTTCCTTAGCGGCCTTCGCCCGCAGCGGAGGGTTTGCCGGGTGTGGTGCCCCCCTTCCCCCTCAGCCCCTGCATGTGCTCTGGGGTGAACAGGATCGAATCCTGCGCGCTCCTCAAAAACGTTCCGCTCAGGAATTATTGGGAGACAAGCTTGAATCGGTTGCCAATTGCGGGCATCTTCCCCATCTCGATCAACCGGAGTTGGTGGCGAAACGCTGGCAAGCATCAGAATGATTGCCATGAACGCAAATAGCTCTGGCCCGCTGCTACAGCTGCTGTCCAATGGTCTGCAAATTTGGATCCGAGGTCAATGCGATGACGTCGGTGAGTTGAAGCTGAATCTCCAAGGATCAGCTTTGCAACTTCTGCGCGGCAAGCTGGAAGGTGTGTCCTTAACCGCCCGCAAAGTGAGTTTTCAGAAACTCCCCCTTCTGCGGGCTGAGCTCAAATCCGGTGCCCTTCAAGCCCACATCAATCCCTCCAATCCTGGCCAACCGATTCAGCTTTCCCACCCCTTCACCATTGATGGAGAGGTGGTCCTCAGCGGAGCCGATCTCAACCGTGCCCTCGCCAGTGATCGTTGGAGGTGGTTAGGAGATCTCATCAGTGAGCAATTGATGGGGCTCACACCTCTGCAAACCTTGAGCATTGACGACGACTTGCTGGAATTGCAGGCAGCCGTAATTGCAACCCAAGATCCTGTTCGCGCTCGGTTTGGTCTTCAGGCCGCGGAGGGCACCATTCAAATCACCCAGCTCGAGACAGGAAAATCGTTTTTATTGCCCATGGATCCCGGCATTCACATTGACAAGGCCAACCTCAAAGCAGGTCAATTAATCCTTCAAGGGAAGGCCACTGTCAGTCCCTGATCAGTCCTTGATCATTCCGTGACCTGCAATTTTGAAGCGCTAGTTGCCGAGCAAAGGCATGATCAAAATCAAGGCGTAGTACACCACCGCTGGGGTGAACAAATAACTATCAATCCGATCCAGAATCCCCCCATGACCTGGAAGAGCATCTCCAGAGTCTTTCACTCCTGCATCGCGTTTCATCATCGACTCGGTCAGATCACCGACAAGAGCAAATAACGCCACCAGCGCTCCAAGCAAACCACCACTTAGCCACCCCAGGCTCCAGCCCATCAGGCTTGCCATCAAAGCCCCCACCACAACAGAGCACAAGGCTCCTCCGATCGCCCCCTCAATCGTCTTTGACGGAGAGATTGGAGACAGGGGATGGCGTCCGAATCGACGACCAATCATGTAGGAGCCAATATCACTCGCAACCACCATCAAACAGGCAGCCAGAGTGATTAATAAGCCCGATGAAAGCCAGGAATTATCAATGCTTAACCGTTGCAAAATGGGGGCAACTTCAAAATCAGTCAAGTTGCGAAGTCTCAACCAATGGCTTGGAAGAAAGCCGAGATAAAACAAACCAAAAATGGAAGCGGCGATGTCCGCAATCGATCCTGTAACCGGCTGCAAGAGCAACCAACCACAAATGGCTGCACCCGATAAGGGCAGCACGGCATCAGGCAAAAGAGCCGGAAGACCTCCTGAATTGGCCCACTGCGTGCTCAAAAGCAAGAGCTGACATGCCACAAGCGTGGTTTTCGTGGCGGGCCTCATGCCTTTGAACTGGGCCATTCGGAAAAATTCCAACAAGCCCAGATGCACGATCACCCCCAACGCGAGCGTGAACCACCAGCCGCCAAGTCCCACCACCAGCAACCCAAAAGCGCCAGCCAGCAGTCCACTGAGCAAGCGCTTGCGATCAAAACCCGTCTTGGTTTTGCCTTTGCTGCTGCTTGCTCCTTCTGAAATCACCCCAGTTGCACCTGCGGCTCTTCAGCCAGAACTTTCACCTTACCGGGCACCAGTTCCGGCCATCTCCGGTGCTGACTCAATAACCACTCCAACCGATCCGATTCAATTCTTTCTCCAGGGATCAGCAATGGAATCCCTGGCGGATAGGGACAAATCATCTCGGCGGCAATGCGCCCACCACTGTCCTGAAGAGACAGCTCACAGGCTGGGGCCCGAACGGCAAGCGCTGGAAGCAGTTCAGGCGTTGAACTGGTCTCCAGAGGCGGCACAAGCAACGGCTCCAAGCGCCCAGAACAGGGTTGGGACAGCTGGAGCTTCCGCCAAAGCTGTTGCATGCGTTGAGCCAACCCACGCTGAGACGCCAAGCCAAGGCAAAAGGTCAAACACAAAGGTTCTGGGAGCTCGGCGATCAATCCCCGCTGCATGAACCAGGCATCGGCATCCAAACCGCTCATTCCCTGCTCTGCCGTCACCAAAATCAAACGCAAGGGGTCATCACTGCTGCCCAAGGGCAGTCCTGCAGCACGAAGGCGAGCGGCGATTTGATGCGCTTCCTGCAACCTTCGCTGCAGCAAACGCTCCCATGCTGAGGTCAGCATCCAATGCAACGTTGCCTCACAGGAAGCCAACAACAAGGCACTGGGGCTGCTGGTCTGAAACCTGAGCAACGACGCTTGCACCGCTTCAGCGCTGACACGCATTCCTTGCAGCCAAAGCACGGCTGTCTGCCCGAGACCAGGCGCTGATTTATGCAGGGAATGCACGACGAGGTCAGCGCCCGCATGCAGGGAGGAGCGCGGGAGGTCCTCCCCGCCAGAGAAAGCGAAGTGGGTGCCATGCGCCTCATCCACCAGCACGGGCAAGCCGCGCCGATGCAGGGCTGCGATCAACGGCGTGGGGTCGGACGCATACCCGTGATACGTGGGATGCACCAACACGGCAGCCACGATCGCCTCGGGGATGGAAGGCAAAGCCATGAGCGCTTGCTCCAGGCATGGCTCAGACATCGCACCGGGATGTCCACGATCCGACAGGAAAGGAACGGGTAAAAACACAGGCCGGATCCCTCCCATCACACAGGCAGCAATCAAGCTGCGATGCGCATTGCGCGGCAACAACACCGCCTGCCCAGGTCCTGCCAGGGCCGAAAGCGCTGCTTGAAGCAAACCGGTGGCTCCGTTCACACCAAACCAGCAACCCTCAACACCCAAGAGGGAAGCCAGTTGTGCTTGCGATTCAGCCACAGCCCCTTCGCTCTCAAGGGGGCCACCAATCTCTGGAAGTTCTGGGAGGTCCCAACTACCGGGTGCCTGCCGCAGCAAACGCTTCAAAGCGGGCGGCAAGGCTCTGCCCCGACCATGCACTGGCAAGTGCAGAGGCTGCCGACGATCAGGCCGCAATAACGGAATTAAGGAGTGCATAAGGGCCTGCGCTTCTTCAGTCCAGCCACAAGGGGCAGGGTCGCCCAGAAAGCGATGGAACGAAAAGACAACAACACGACAACGATGGCCATTCAATCGCCCATGAAACGAGTTGAAGGAACGATCTGCCTAAGATTCACGCTCTAAAGATTCGAAGTGTGTTGGATATGGCAGAGCGAATCAGTCTGGCCAACAACACCCCGCCTAAAGACGCTTCTGAACAACGCATGCGTTACGCCCCTGGCAAGGATGCGCGCTGGCTCTTACTCCGACCCTGGATCTATTTGCCGCGGGTGCTCCAAATCATCTGGGCACTCACGGGGTTGGTCGTCAGCTTGCTGCTTCGCGGCAGAAGCAAGGACGCCGAGGTGCAGCGAAAACTGGCCAGAACCCTGCTTCGCACCCTCACCAATCTGGGGCCTTGTTTCATCAAAGTGGGGCAAGCCCTGTCCACACGGCCTGATCTGATCCGACGCGATTGGCTCGATGAACTCACCAAGCTTCAGGACGATCTCCCCCCCTTCAACCATGCGATCGCCCTGCAAACCATTGAAGAGGAGCTAGGCGCTCCGGTGGAGCAACTCTTCGAAGACTTTCCAGGCGTCCCTGTTGCTGCCGCCAGCCTGGGGCAGGTCTACAAGGCGCGTTTGCATGGTCAGCACTGGGTTGCCGTGAAGGTTCAACGGCCCAATCTTGCGTTTATTTTGCGTCGCGACATGGTGCTGATTCGCACCTTGGGCGTGATCGGAGCACCTTTCCTGCCTCTCAACTTGGGCTTCGGATTGGGAGAGATCATCGATGAATTTGGTCGCAGCTTGTTTGAAGAAATCGATTACTACTGCGAAGCCGACAATGCCGAACGATTTTCTGCGCTGTTTGCTGATAATCCAGCCGTCACGATTCCAAAGGTTGAGCGCCTGTTATCCGCCAGGCGTGTGCTCACCACCTCCTGGATTCATGGCACAAAAATGAGAGATCGCCAGGAGTTGAAATCTCAACGTCTCAACCCCCCAGCCCTGATCCGCACGGGGGTGATTAGCGGCCTCCAGCAACTGCTCGAATATGGATACTTCCACGCTGATCCTCATCCGGGCAATCTGTTTGCCCTGAGTGGACAAACAGGGGATCTCGGCCATGTGGCCTACGTTGATTTCGGAATGATGGATTCCATCAGTGATGCCGACCGCTTAACGCTCACTGGTGCCGTGGTTCACCTGATCAATAAGGATTTTTCAGCGCTCGCTAAGGATTTCCAACAGCTGGGATTCTTGGCACCCAATGCCGACCTGGAGTCGATCATTCCTCCGCTGAGAGAAGTGTTGGGGGGAAGCCTGGGCGACTCCGTTGGCACCTTCAATTTCAAGGCGATTACCGATCGCTTTTCGGAATTGATGTACGACTATCCATTCCGCGTGCCAGCACGCTTTGCTCTGATCATCCGCGCCGTTGTGAGTCAGGAGGGTCTTGCCCTGCGTCTAGACCCAGATTTCAAAATCATTGCCGTGGCCTACCCCTACGTGGCGAAGCGACTCTTGGCGGGAGACACCAAAGAAATGCGCGAAAAGCTTTTGGAGGTCTTGTTTGATTCCGAGGGCCACCTACGCCTCGAACGACTGGAAAGCCTCCTCGACGTTGTGGGAAGCGATGCACCCACACCGGGTGCTGAGCTCATCCCAGTTGCGGGAGCCGGTTTGCGCTTACTGCTGAGCAAGGATGGCGCCGACCTGCGCAGACGGCTGCTGCTCACCCTCGTGCGTGACGATCGCCTCAGCACAGCAGACATCAGATCCCTGACCTCCCTGCTTGGACGCACCTTCAGCCCGCGTCGCATTGCAGGGCGCATGCTCCAACAACTGAATCCACTAGCTGCCGCTTAGGGTCCCCCCAACGCTTTCACCTCACACTCTCAACCTCACTGTTATGGGATTAGCCCCTGACCTCATGCCCATCGAGTTAGACCAAGCCGACCTCGATGCACTCAGTGATTTCTTTGGTGATCTCGATCCCAGTGAAATATTGCTGGAATACGCTCCGATGAGCCAGCCGCCCTATCTCGTGGCGGGGCTGGGGCTAGCCATTGGCGTGTTGTGCGGGCTCACCTTTGCGCGTCTGATCCAGATTCGCTTAGACGGATGGAAGCAAGATCGGCTCGCCCTTTTGCCCCTTGGGACGGCAGAAGTCACGATGAGTTATGCCGGAACCCTGCTCGGCATCACCCTGTTCATCGGAGGGTCACTTCAAGTGTTTGGCTTCGCGTCTGGGGCTGGATACCTGGTTGCCATGCTGCTTTCCCTTCTCACGGGTGGAGCGTTATGGGTGCAATTGGAGCGATTAATGACTCAAGTGGAGTCTGGCAATTTCAAAGCCGTTGATTTCGACAACTTCGACGAATTCTTCTGAATTCAGGCTTAAACAAGCACATAGGCCTGGAGTTGTTCATCACCTCGGCGCAACATCTCTAGGCCTTCACGTTCGAGCCTGCGCGTGCGGTCTCGACTCATCTTCATGGATTTGGCAATGCCCGTGAGGCTCATCGGCTCTTCCCCGTCCATCCCGTAGCGCATTCGCAATACTTTTCCCTGCAATTCAGGCAGCTGGCTCAGCAGATCACGCAGATCTCCCTTCAAGCATTCGCCTTCCACCTGTTCAGACGGCAGCTCACCATCACCGGCCAGCAGCTCCAGCAGTTCGGTGTCATCGCCATCTCCCACCTTCATCTCCAAGCTCACAGGCTGGCGGGCACGGCACATCAAATCCTTCACTTCCTCTTCTGGAAGCTCCACAAACGAGGCCAATTCCGTTACCGAGGGGGTGCGGCCCAGCTCTTGGCTTAGCTCCCGCTGGCCTTTTTTCAGCTTGTTCAACATCTCGGTGATGTGAATCGGCAAGCGAATCGTTCGGCTCTTCTCCGCAATCGCACGGGTGATGCCCTGACGGATCCACCAATACGCATAGGTGCTGAATTTGTAGCCCCGGGTGGGATCAAATTTCTCCACACCACGCACCAAACCAATCGTTCCCTCCTGGATTAAATCCAGCAGTTCCATGTTCCGCTTGGTGTATTTCTTGGCGACGCTCACCACCAAGCGCAAATTGGCAGCCACCATCCGCTCTTTGGCGCGCCGGCCCGCCTGCAGCTTGCGCTTGAGTTGCGCTGCACTCACACCAGCGGCTTTGGCCACTTCTTCTCGGGCCACCTGGTCTTCGCCACGCTGATCCTTTAATTCCGCTTCCAACGCCTCGAGATCCATCAGCTCCTGCACCTGACGGCCCAGCGTGATCTCCTGCTGATGACTCAACAACGGCACTCGGCCGATGTCTCGCAAATACGAACG
>WLWG01001418.1_pt1 | contig 21655 bp, 10 predicted proteins | sample 6712871 | NCBI WGS metagenome assembly WLWG01 (sample SAMN12718693, study PRJNA515312) | sponge metagenome | isolation source: marine sponge | host: Mycale hentscheli | place: New Zealand: South Island, Marlborough, Capsize Point | collected 2003-05-01
TGCAATATCCTTACGCACGGAGTGATAGCCTGGGAAGCATTCGTGGCAGTTGGTATTTGGTTTACATGCTCACAGAAAATTGTTGCGAGAGCAGGCCTTGTCGTATGGCCAATCGTCGGTGTCTTGACGGCTTGTCCTCTGTGGGGATTGGCGATGGCTACGCTAACTATTCCACTCACGCAACTTGTTGAGGAAACTGAGTCATGAATGTGTACTCTGCTGAAATAAATCAGACTATTGCAGCCCTAAGAGCTCTTTGAATTGATCATTATTTAGGACGGTGACGCCGAGTTTTTCTGCCTTGGCAAGTTTGCTTCCGGCTTCATTGCCTGCGACGACATAGTCAGTATTTTTTGAGACACTTGAGGATGATCTGCCTCCTGCCTTTTGGATTGCTTCCTCTGCCTCTTGTCGTGTAAAGCTTTCTAGTGTCCCTGTTACAACGACGGTTTTTCCTGAAAGTTGTCCATCACGTATCTCACTGGTTTGTGAAACTTGCATAGTCACTCCTGCGGACATGAGCCGATCGATCACTTGCGTGCCGTACTCACTCATAAGCCAGTCATGAACACTTTCCGCAATGACGTCCCCGATTTCATGCACAGCAGCGAGTTCTTCAACAGTCGCTTTTCGTAAGATGTCCACCGTAGGAAATTCTTCCGTAAGAAGTGTCGAGACGCGAGGGCCCACATGACGAATACCCAGAGCATTGAGTACGCGGACCAGACCACGATTACGGCTGTTTGCTATTTCAGCAACTATTTTTTCAGCAGACTTCTTTCCCATTCGCTCAAGTGATTGCAACTGTGAGACATTGAGTGCGTAGAGATCTGCATAATCCTGTACCATGCCAGTAGCGACGAGTTGTTCTACAAGTTTGTCTCCAAGACCACCAATATCCATTGCATTGCGTGATGCAAAGAACTTGAGTCGTTCTCGCTGTTGTGCAGGGCACTGGTTATTTGGGCAGCGTATGTAAACGCCATTTTGCTCACGAATGAGTTCTGTGTTGCATTCAGGGCAATGCTCTGGAAAGCACCATTTCGACAACTTTTTTTTCCGAAGGTGCTTTTCAACACGGACAACATGAGGGATGACTTTTCCAGCCTTCTCAACCACCAGTACATCACCTATCCGAACATCTTTTCGTGCAACCTCATCAGCATTATGGAGGCTTGCACGGCGAACCGTGGTGCCAGCTAATTGAACAGGGGCAAGATCAGCTACCGGTGTCACAGTGCCACCCCGGCCCACCTGAACTCTAATGTCAAGTAACTGAGTCGTCGCCTCAAACTTTTCGAATTTCCAGGCAATTGCCCAGCGAGGACTTTTTGCTGTGTTTCCAAGTAGCTTCTGCTGGGAGAATCGATCAACCTTTATGACGAATCCATCAACCTCGAAGTCGAGTTGGTGCAGCCCTTCAATAAGAGCTGTTCCAGCATCGATAAGGTCATCGAGTGAATCAAAACGCTCGGTTTTGGGTGCAATAGGTAAGCCAGCATTTTTCGCCCACGTGTAGAACTCAAATTGAGAGTCAATGTTCAGGGACTCCATGTTGCCAACACCGTGGCAAAAAAAACGTAATGGACGAGCACCGCATTCTTTAGAATCAAGTAATCGAATACTGCCGGCAGCTACATTACGAGTATTCGCAAAAGGGGGAAGCCCGAGAGCGGATTGCGACTCGTTGAGTGCAACTAATGCAGAGTTTGTCATGAATACCTCTCCCCGCACCTCAACCCGCGGAGGAGGGTTCTGGAGTCCAAGGCGAAGAGGAATTGAATTAATTGTTTTGACATTGTGCGTAATGTCATCACCAACAATCCCATTCCCTCGTGTCGCGCCAAGAACAAGAAGGCCTAAGTCATAGATTAGAGACGCTGCAACGCCGTCAATTTTTAGCTCTAGCACCCAGTGAATAGGCTCATTATTTCCGGACTCTTGTAGATGCTTTTTGGTCCGAGTGCCCCACGCCTTAAGATCTTGCGTGTTGTATGTGTTATCGATTGAAAGCATCGGTATGTGATGCTGCACAGAGTCCAGAGACCCAATCGCTTCGCCACTAACACGTTGAGTAGGGCTATCGGGAGTAATCAGTGAGGGGTTATCAGCCTCAAGTTGTTGAAGCTCCTCAATGAGGCGATCATATTCCAGATCAGATATTTCAGGTTGCGTTTCACTGTAGTAAAGCCGGTCATGGTGCCGGATTTTTTCACAGAGATTCGTGATGTGCTTGGCAACCTCGTTCACAACCGTTTTGTTTCCAAAGGTGAATCACTTTCAGAGTTGCTGTCATCTGTCAGGTGTTGGGGATGACGAGAATTTTGTTTTTTTTGACCATTCACATGATCAACGGCCACTGCACCAACTGTAGCAATGGCAAGAACAATTAATTGCCCTGTGAGAAGGCTTGTTCCGTAACGGTCCATAATCTCTTCGAGAGGGTGGGATTTTTCGGTGAGAGTTGCTTGGGGGCGAATGCCGCGTAGCACAGATAGACAGTAACTCGCGGCAGTAATCGTGAAGGTAAATCCGATTACCCCTAGCACGATATAAAACGGGTTTTTTATTTGTCGACTCATGGCCTTAGTATAGCTTCTCAAGCAAATTGATCAGGCAACGTTTGTCACGTACGATCCAAGATTCAACCACCTAGAACCCCAGGCAGGTGGCAAGGTTGATTCAAACCAGCGGTATGCCCTGAATAGAAGGTTGTAGGATCAGGGAAAGTTGAAAAGTCTAATCATTGATGCGTTTGGGGCTTTATTTTCCACATTGGAGATTAAAGGGAAATTTGGTTTGGAAGCACTTAGCGACACTCTTTTGCTACGCCTTGGACGGAACGCCGGTAGCCTTGCCACCCGAAAATTGCCGTTGTTTTGATAAGCCGAATCGCTCTTAAGGCACTAGCGGTTTCAGGATGTGTTTATTGAAGGGCCATCAGCACGATTTTGGATTCCTGCAAAGTCGCATAAGAGAGACTCAGTGACAGATTGTGGGCAACTCCATACCAGGAAAAACATGGACTCACGTATGAGGCGTTCGATTGGATGCCCTTGTACAAAGCCGGCTCCTTTCGATGCAGTGAGTGCGGCCTGTGATGTTCGGGTGACCAATGTGTTTGCTCGTTGCCGAAGTAGATTTCGTTCTTGAGTACGAATGCCGTATGTCGCGGCTTCAAAGAGAGTAGCTTCAATCTCGCAAGCTTCTTTCTCAAGTTCCGCCGTAATTGGTTTTAGGGCATCTCTTCGGAAGGATTCTTGCTCAAGTATCGCGAGTGAGGCTCGAGTACTTCCTACGGCTAAGGCGGTTGTTCCCAGCCCTCCAGTCTGAGGACCAGTTTCCTGAGGGCCAGTTTTAGTTTGTGGTGTGATCTCGGCTTCCGTTGATACATCTTTTAAGTCGATGCTCGATGTCCGGCTCCCTGTCAAGGCAAGCAAGTCCATCGGAGGAGCCACTTGCATGCCGGAGCCATTCATTCTGAGGATGAAGAAATGTGGAGTCGCTTGAGAATCTTTTGAATTCATAGGTACCGCACCTGTAACAAGAGTATGCACACTGTCGGCGCCAGTAACCCAGGGACACTTGCCATTTAGGGACCAGCCCGTGTCTGTTTGTCTCGCTGTCAGGATTGGCCGTCCTAGATGCTGTCGGCTGGTTGTGAGTTGAGATATGCCAACAGTTGTAAATTGTCGGCCTGCCGCGAGGTCAGGAAGAAAACTCGCTCGAGTTTCCTGACTTCCTCGAGAGACTATACGAACAGCGCTCGCCCATTGCGTGAGGGCTAATGCAGTAGTGAGACAACAAGATGCAATGGAAACCAGAAGTCGCATTATTTCTGTTTCTGAAGCCTCTGTTCCACCATCATTTTTCTTAATCCAGCCCGCCAAGCAGCCGTGAGAAGCAAGTTTCGCAAAGGCGCCACTTTTCCAGGGACCTAATTCTCTAGTTTTTTCATCAATCGATTTGATCTCCTGGCAGAGTTCTGCGAGTGATGAACCGGTCGGAAATTGAGGGGGAAGAATCGACATGGTTTTCCCTATTCTATCCTGTTTTGTGAAGGCACGAGCGATTGATTCTATAGGTTTGCCCCGGCACTTGCTGACCCAAGCAGTTTGCGGCGTACCACGATATACTATTCATCCCTGGCTGGTGCCCTACCATCTCCTCCCCTCACTTGGAGTTACACCGTGAGCCGTATCGACGACATAGTTGATCACACTGTAGAACCGAACAGTCCGAACATCACTCAGCAGACGCTTGCTCTGGATGAACTTTCCCCTCAGTCACTGTATGCAAAGTGCACAACGTTGGCTCAGAATCTTTGGTGGAGTTGGCATCCAGAAGTTACGAATCTATTTCGGGATCTAGATCCAATTCGCTGGAGACAACTCGATCATAACCCGATTGCATTACTAGCAGAATTTACTCCCGATCGTCTCGAGTCTCGCGCAGCAGAACTCGTCTTGTACAGTCGAATCAATCAAGCACATAGACGACTCAAAGAGTATCTATCGGCTGATTCAACATGGAGTAACGTGCACGCAGGCGTGCTCGGTTCAAATCCGGTTGTTTATTTTTCTGCAGAGTTTGGTATCCATGAGTCAGTGCCAATTTATTCGGGAGGCCTTGGTGTCTTGGCTGGTGACCACGTGAAGAGTGCGAGTGGCCTTGGAATCCCTCTCGTTGCAGTTGGTCTTTTCTATAACCAGGGTTACTTCAGGCAACAACTAGATTGTGATGGATATCAGCATGAAGAGTATTTGGACTCTCGAGTTGATCTGCTGCCAATCGAGTCGGCCACTGATAAACACGGAGCGTCCATTACAGTTACAGTTGAAACTCGGTCAGGCCCGATACATGCGAAGGTTTGGCAAATGGCTGTTGGTCGTGCCAAACTCTTTCTTTTGGATTGCGATATTGATGGGAATGATTCGGAAGATCGAGAGTTAACCAGTCGCCTTTATGGTGGTGACACAAGGACTCGGATTCGACAGGAAATGGTTTTGGGCATTGGAGGTGTCAAGGCGATTCGAGCGCTTGGGATTGTTCCTGGCGTGTATCATCTCAACGAGGGCCACTCGGCATTCGCTACGCTCGAGGCCGTTCGAGGTCGCATGGACCGAGACGGATATTCGTTCGATGACTCAGTCAGTCAGGTGGCTCGTCAAACCATATTTACAACGCATACGCCGGTACCAGCCGGTCATGATCGATTTGATAGTGGGCTGATCGAGGAGCATCTTGGCCCAACTCGTGATGCACTTGGTATTTCGCATGATCAACTGATGTCGTTCGGACGCGTTGAACCTCATAATCACGAGGAGCCATTTTGCATGACTGTGCTCGGGCTTAAGTTGTCACGTCGTGCTAATGCTGTGAGCGCTTTGCATGGTCATGTAAGTCGACGAATGTGGTCAGGTCTGTGGCCTTCACGAGCTGAAGAGGAAGTGCCGGTTGGTCATATAACCAACGGTGTACATGTACAAAGTTGGCTTTCGTGGCAGATGCTTCAGCTTTATGATCGTTTGTTTCCCTCTGGGTGGGTTGGTCGGATGGGCGAGCCAGATGTCTGGCAGAAAATCTACGATGTTGATCCTGGGGAACTATGGGAAACTCACTATGCTTTGAAGAACCTCTTGCTCCAATTTGTTCGGCGGCGAGTAACAAGGCAATGTAATCGCCGCGAAGAGAGTAATGAAACGATCGAATCCGCTCGTACGGTCCTTGATCCAAATGTGCTCACTATCGGATTTGCGAGGCGTTTTGCAACCTATAAAAGGGCAGCACTGTTTCTCACTCAACTTGATCGGCTCCATGAATTAGTTTGTGATAAGAACAGACCGATTCAGATTATTTTCGCAGGAAAAGCTCATCCTGCGGATGAGCCAGGGAAAGCCCTCATACAAAAAATTGCAAACTTGCGACACGATTCACAGATGGCAGGCAGAATCGTCTTTGTCGAAGATTATGATATCAATGTGTGTCGGCATCTTATTCAGGGTGTTGATGTATGGCTCAACAACCCAAGACGTCCCCTCGAAGCCTCTGGCACCAGTGGCCAAAAAGTTGTTCTCAATGGTGGCATCAACTGTTCGATTTTGGATGGCTGGTGGGCCGAAGCGTTTAATGGCCGGAACGGTTTTGCGATCGGCCGTGGAGAGACACACGCCCAAGATGACATCACCGATCAGCGGGATGGAGAGGCCTTATTTGATGTGCTTCAGCACGAAGTTATCCCACTATTTTATGAACGAGACGTGGATGGACTACCTCGCGACTGGATAAAAATGATGATGCACTCTATTTCATCATTAGCGTGGAGGTTTAGTGCACATCGAATGGTGATGGACTATGCCAAGAACTGTTATGTTCCTGCAGCTGGTGGTTTGTCCTGTGATATGAATCACCGCTAGTAGATCAGCAGATGTTACGCTGCCCGGATGCGACGTATCTCGTGGTACGGTGTGGACTTTAGAAGAACACATCCACGAAGTACCTCAGGCTTTCCAGGACTACCAACGGCAGCTGTTGGGCAAGCGATAATGCCACCAAGTTGATCCCATGTTTCTCGGAGAGCGAAAGGAACTGAGCAGGCACTGACATTCCCAGCTCGTTCAGTCAGTCCGTTTATAAGCTGGCCACCGATCCCGTACTCTTCAAGTTTCATTCCTGTGAAACGGACAATGCCAGTACCCGCTTGGTGGGGAACAACATAGTCAACATCATTTCCGGAGAGACTTGAGGCTTCAAGTGCTGATGCAACAGCGGCCGACATTTGACGGGGAGCCGTGTCGGCAATAGCCATGCCATCGAGTGTGTAAACAATTCGGTTATCCGCGTGTGCAACTCCACCATTTGGTAATGGTATTGGGACGTTTTCTCGCCTCTCGAAGTTAAACGCAGGGTGCTCAATCTGTTCACGACGAGCGTCTGCGTGTAACAGTTCGAAGTGTGCGGGGTGCCGTTGACTTGTTAGTGGAGCAAGGAGCGTTGCTGAGGCCATGTCGCCAAAGAGGCCAGCAGTTTGGCTACAGCTGTAATCTGTGATTCGACTTATACGACTCGCTGCTACAACGAGTATGAATTCATTATTTTGTAAATTAAGGTGAGGAGCCCAACGCTTTTGAATCAGGCTCAAGGATCGACTGTAGCCGCAACAAAACCAGTTGATACCAAGTGTTCGTATATGTGGCACATTCAGCCGCTTGGTTAATTGGCGGGCTGCATGTTGCGGTCGTTCAAGTCTGGCTTGTGACTTTCCAAGAAAACGATCAGCAATTGATGGCGGTAAAAATGAGGGTGAGGCAAATAAGATGCCCCGGCAGTCGGCGAGGTTGCAGCCGGTCTCAGCCTGCAACTTACGAACAACTCGTACTCCCATTGTTACTTCATCTTCTAAGGAAATGGCTCTTGACTCAATGCCGGTATGACGGCTGAATTTCCTTGGCATCGTCTCGCCAAACCAGGCGTTATTCAATATCCAAGATGGTCGGTGTACGGAAACAGCCGAGATACCAATGCGATTTGAGTCTTCGTGTATGTCCATCAGGCTTTCTGACCCTTGTTGAAACGTAACGCGGCTAGATACTGGCAATCCGGAACATCTGGTGCTAGCCGAAAAAACATGTATTTCTTTGATTTAGGCTGTTTTCCATGCATGAATGACCTGAAACGCGTGCAATACTTACTTCGGGAATACTTCCGATTCTTCAGTGACGCAAGTTTTCCAGCAAAAAGGTGTTTTTTCACGGGGAAAATTGATGGTTCGTACTGTATTGACTGTATTGGTAGTCGCTGGATTCTTCATTACTGGAGATATTCCATCGGTCATGACAGGATGCCAGCGGGGGTTGGTGGCTGTTCAAAATCATGCTCAGTCCATGTGCAGCCCAACGGAATCAAAGATGTCTCCAGGACGTGGCGAACAAGAACAGCAGCATCGTCTCGACAAAGACTTACCTGCTGGAATTAGAAGCTCGCTGACACCTTCATGGGAACAGCTTCCACCGGAGACAATGCGGTCAATTGATCAAAAAGATTTAGTTGCCGGGAGTCGTCTGGTACTGTGGCTCGTTAGGAAGAACAGAGTTTCTGCAACGCAGGTCGATTTCATTGATCCCCAGACAGGGGAGGTCTTACTTACGCCAACAGACACCCCTTCCCGCTCACCGAAAAGAGCCCGTATTGACATGGATGCTCTTCGAGAAGGCGGTGAAGTCTCAGTGAGTTATAACCACAACCAGCAGTCGCATCTCAGGAATTCTGCCACTGTGCCGCAGCATGAACCTTTGGGGGCAGTCCTCGGAATTGAGCACAGTCGTTCCAAACAGAAATAAGTCAGCAGCTAAAGTTAGCCGTCGCTCGATGTCTCTGTTTGTGATGTTTCTGCTGGTGCAGCTTCGGTAGGTGCTAAAGTTTCGGAATCAGAAACCTGTTTCTTAGAGAGTCCAATTTTTCGTTCTTCGATATCAACACGAAGAATCTTGACATCAATTGGATCACCGACCTGGACTAATTCCTCTGCATTTTCGATTTTATCATCGGACAGTTCCGAAATATGCAGGAGTCCTTCAAGGCCGTCTTCAAGGCCAACAAAGACACCAAAATTGGTAATCTTGGTAATTGTTCCATGAACAACATCATCAACCTTGTACCTATCAGGAATATCAGCAGTCCACGGGTCATCCTGCATCTGCTTCAGGCCCAACGCGATGCGCCGCCGCTGTTGATCAACAGATAGAACCTTGCACTCAATCTCCTGACCTTTGTCAACCATTTCACTTGGATGGGTAACTTTGCGTGTCCAAGACATATCGGTGACATGGAGGAGGCCATCGATCCCCTCATCAATTTCAATGAAGGCTCCATAATTTGTCAGATTTCTCACAACGCCTTTAACGATAGCGCCTGGTGGATAATCTGCAGCCACTTTTTCCCAAGGATTTTGCTGCGTTTGTTTCATGCCGAGTGAAATCTCTTGTTTGTCCTCGTTAATAGCAAGAACAACAACTTCGACTTCATCACCTGGGGAAACAAGTTCACTGGGGTGGCTTACTCGCTTCGTCCAGCTCATTTCACTAATGTGAACGAGTCCCTCTACGCCGTCTTCAAGTTTCACAAATGCGCCGTAACTCATTACGTTTACGACGGCACCCTTACAAATGGTTTCAACAGGATATCTCTCAGCAACCTTTGCCCATGGGCTCGGTGTTCGTTGCTTCATGCCCAGTGCTATTTTCTCACGATCACGGTCAATGTGTAGCACCTGAACTTCGATTTCCTGATCAATCGAAACCATCTCACTTGGGTGACCAATTCGTCCCCAACTCATGTCGGTAATATGAAGAAGTCCGTCGATGCCTCCGAGATCGACGAACGCACCGAAGTCAGCAATGTTTTTCACAATGCCTCGGCGGATCTGTCCAACCTCAAGTGTTTCCATGAGTTGCTTCTTGCGTTCAGATCGTTCCTGTTCGATAAGCGCTCTACGGGAAACAACAATATTTCGACGAGCTTCATCGATTTTCAAGACAAGGCACTGGATTGCCCTGTTGCAATAGTCGCCTATGTCAGCAGGCCGCCTGATATCAACTTGGCTAGCTGGAAGAAAAACATTAACTCCAGCGATATCAACGAGGAGGCCACCTTTGATCTTTCGGAGGACAAATCCCGTTACAACGTCATCTTCCCGAACACTCGACATGACACGCAACCAGTCTTCGATTCGACGGGCCTTGCGTTTCGAGAGAGTTATGAGGCCTCGGTGCTCATCAACAATATTCTCTTCAATGTCTTCCAGAAGAACCTTGATGACATCCCCGACTTCTGGGGCAGGTTCTGTTTCATCCCATTCGTTTCGTGGGATATGGCCTTCACTCTTATACCCAACATCAACAAGAACGAATTCATCGTCAACTCGTAAAATCTTTCCTTCAACAACACTATTGATTGCAAGAGAGGGAGCCTGGCCAACATCAAAATCAGCGGCATCACTCCCGCCCATTGCCAGATCAATTTCTTGTTCGAGTTCATCTCCTAGATCAAGTTCACGGATAAGATTTCGGTTGACCATACGTTCGCGGGGTTAGAGGAATGAATTGGGTTCAAATGCTCTTAGAAAGAACCATTAACGACAACAGCCGAAGAATTTCCTTTCAGATGCAAGCCTCGAAGTCTAGCAGGAGGACCAATGCTGAACAATTGATGTGTATTCCGTGCGATGAAAAGACAAAGACTCATTCCCTAGACTTCCCAATCGCACCCATACAGGATCTTGGTATCGAACAGGTCAAGACTTGCCGATTGCTCAAATATGACTCAATTTCCTCATCAAAGTCGCAGTTTCGATCATCTCTACCGACGAGATATTCTGCGGGTACTTGCTGCGACAGTTGGAGGAGCGATTTCATTCAGGCCGCTTCTTAGTCAGTTTCAAGAGACGTCTGTGGATAGTCATGCTCCTCAATTTGGCGTTACAGGGATTCAGCAATATCGGGTGGGTGTTCGCGTTGTAGCCCAAGGCGGACGATGTCGAGATATTTACGCGACGTTGCCGGTGCCGATGGATTGGCCAGAGCAGGGAGTGCGAATAGTCGATCAGGACACCACGACCGACATTCGACGATTACGGTTCCGGGACCTTAATGGTGCAGCTCGACAAATGATTGTTGAGATACCCGATCTTGCTGCAGGGAGGGAAGCAAAAGCAATAGTGACATATGAACTCGAGCGTTCTGAGATCTTGGCACCGCAAACAACGGATGATTTACAACTGCCATCGAAGTCTGACCATGACCTTCGAATATTTCTTCGACCAAGTCCCTACATTGAAAGCCGCAATACGTCGATTGTACGGCTCATGCGCGAGACAACAAAAGACGTAGAAGGATGGAGCAAGGTAGAGGCTATTTATGATGTTGTACGCCAGCGTGTCGAATATCGTAACGGGGAATTGAAAGGCGCTGCTCGTGCTTTGGCAGATGGGTGGGGAGACTGCGAGGAGCTCACCTGCTTGTTTATTGCGATGGCAAGAGCAGCTGGTATTCCCGCGAGGACGGTTTGGGTTGAGGGGCACTGTTACCCAGAGTTCTACCTTGTTTGTTCTGATGGTAATGGGTACTGGTACCCATGTCAGGCAGCCGGAGCTCGATCCTTCGGCAGCATGCCTGATCTCCTTCCGATCTTACAGAAGGGCGATAACTTTCGAGACCCCGATCGTCCTGGCCGAGGACTTCGGTATGTCTCAGAGTTTATTCGAGGCTCCGCAATTGGGGGCGCGGGCTCTCCTCGCGTTATCTGGGTCCGTGAAGGAGCCTGACCACTGACGGAACATTTGGGTCAGGCATCAGTGGTTTGTGGTGCAGTTGATTCCGATGATTTGTCTGATTCTTCTTCGCTAAGGCCCAAAATTTCTGCAGTATTTGGTTCCTGCTCATCAGTAACTGCTGGAGCAAACCACCGCGGCACGATGGGAAGCCCAGCGTCTTTCCAGAATGTTTCAAGGCGATCGCCGGCCAAACGTACAATTCGTTCGCGGCCAATACCCTTCATTGCTTCTCGGGTGGCCCACGGTGTCACAGGCCCTTCGAAGCCTGCCTGCTCGGCAGTATTGAGCAGTTCTACGCAATTAATCACTCCGGTTTCGCCGGGCATAAGTCTTTGGTTCGCAACAAGTTCATGTGCTGCAACGTCTGTTGGAGCATCAGAGATTCGCAATTCGACAATACGATTTGCCGGTAGTTGTGAAATTATAGATGCGGATTCACCGCCAACGTGAAGTGCCCAATTATCAAGAGCCACACCAATTGAATCATGAGAGCTGGAAATGAGTCCGAGTAGTCCTTCATAGTTATGGATAAATTCATGTGAAAAAGTTGCTCTCCGCTCGGCCTCGGGAACAATGGCAAGTCCAACTTTAACATCATGCTTCGCAGCCATGCTTCCAATCTGATCAAGACGACTTCGATGAAGTTCAAAAAGATCTTTGAAGGCATGCTCATCTGACCCAGGAACTACCGTTGCTGTGGCACGGCTACATTCAGTTGCCTGGGCCATCTCAAATAGTTTGGGAAGTTGTTCGGCCTCTGTGGCAAATGTCTCATCGTCCCCAGCGAGCGTAATTGGCAGATGAATTGAGGACGCCTGAAGTCGCGCACTCACCATCAGTCGGCGAGCATGTTCCACACCGTAGATCTCGGCTTGTTGGCAGAAGTCAAGGATATCGATATCCATGCCGTCGAAGCCAAAAGATAAAGCGAGTTCAATAAGTTCACTTGGACGTCCTGACAGCGGAAGACCAATGGTACTAAGGTTCCTGAACACGGAGGGGGGGCTCCTCTATCAAAAGGGTTGGGAAATGAATGTTTGACAAAATGGGAACACACATGACTCGCTGCATGTACAAGCAAATCAGATTATGCACAATTATGAGTCATTTTAGAAGCGGTCGCATTTTGATACGACCTGCTGCCCGAGTATGAGCATTTTGCAACGTAGCGAAGCATTTTGCGTCATCCCACCCCCCGTTCGTCTCAATCTGGGCGCGAACACTGATGAGTTCCAACAATGTCCCGAAAATTTTTAAATCAAAAGACTCTTTCGGTAGCGCAGCAATTCTAAGTCTTTTGGGTGACTTGCCCAAAAGGGTATGGGAAATGCAGTGCTTCAAAATAGTTTCGAAAAAGACTTAATTCCACCATGTAACGCCGTTTTCCTTCCTACGCACGGTAGAGCAGAAAGGTTCTTCAAAATGAATACTCTTTTTCCGAATCGCAATTCGGTGAGGACTCGCCTCTGGCGGCGACGTGGTCAAAAACGGCAGATTCGAGCATTTCTTTCGTGCAGCCAGTATCGCGTTGAGCAACTTGAACCACGGCATCTTCTTACGGCTGCTCCGTCAAGCTATGACACAGTTTCGGCTGAATGGTTTGAAACAATCGCTGAGCCAACCTATTCCGTAGAGTCATCTACGGGGTTGTCTGCTACCGATTCAGTTGGTGGTTTGAGCGATGATAGCGGCTCGACGAATTCCGAGCCAAACGGCTGGATCGTGCGGCTTTCGCCGTCTGTTTTGCAAACTATGTCGCGGGTTACTGACGCCATTGGGCTATTCTCGTCCGCGCCTGGTCTTCGAGTGCTTGGTGGCCTTGGTTTGCCCGGACAGCTTCTGTTGGAATCTTCTGCATGCTCATCTGAAATATTGTCGTATCTGGAAGGCCAGGGATTTGTTTCTTCGTTTGAGCCTGATCTTCCAATCTCTGTTTCGACGTTTTCAGCTTTATCGGCACCAAATGACACTCGCTACGGTGACCTCTATGGCCTTCATAATACGGGGCAGAGCGGTGGCACGGTTGACGCAGATATAGATGCACCTGAAGCCTGGCAAGTGAGTACAGGCTCTCGGGACATTATTGTTGGGGTTGTTGATACTGGAATCGACTACAACCATCCCGATCTTGCTGCGAATATGTGGGTGAATCCAGGTGAAATTGCTGGTAATGGAATTGATGACGATGGGAATGGCTTTGTTGACGATGTGCACGGGTATGATTTCGCTAACGATGACGGTGATCCCTTCGATGACGAAGGACACGGGACACATGTTGCGGGAACTATTGGTGGCGTAGGGAACAATGGCCTCGGAGTCACTGGCGTCAGTTGGGAAGTCTCTCTCATGGGACTGAAGTTCCTTGATGCCAATGGATCAGGTTCAACATCGGACGCAGTTCAGGCCATCAATTACGCAACCATGATGAGGAATCAATACGCCCAGAATGTCAGGATTACGAATAATAGCTGGGGAGGTGGTGGGTCGAGCAATGCAATGCGGCAAGCGATCGAGGCTGGTGCTGAGGCCGATATTCTCTTTGTCGCAGCAGCTGGGAATGATGGCTCGAATAACGACACCAATCCACAGTTTCCAGCCTCTTACACAAGTGATGCTGTGATTTCAGTTGCTGCAACAGATCGAAATGACTCACTAGCCGGCTTTAGTAATTATGGCGCGACAAGCGTTGACTTGGCAGCACCTGGTGTTGGTATTGTGAGCACTGTTCCTGGCAATGGCTATTCGTCATTTAGTGGAACCAGCATGGCTACCCCTCATGTTGCCGGGGCTGCTGCGCTCGCCTTGGCAGTCGATCCCACCCTGACTGTGTCCCAGCTAAGGACAGGACTTCTAGGAACGGTTGATGCAGTAGGAAGTTTGTCGGGCAAAACCGTGACGGGTGGCAGGCTTAATGTAGGCCGCCTTGTTGAGAGTCTTTCGAGTGAGCCAACGATCCCGCTGTCACCGTCCGGGTTAAATGCGAGTGATGGCACGACGATCGGTTCAGTACAGATTTCATGGGGATCGTCACTATTCGCCGATAGTTACACATTGTGGAGAAGCGGAACGGATGATGTTTCGGCTGCGGTGATAGTCGTGGATAGTCTTTCGGCCACAAGCTATCAGGATTTCGCGACAGATGTGAATGAAAGCTATTTCTACTGGGTGTCTGCAACAAATGAGCTCGGCACAAGTCAATTAAGTGATTCTGACAGCGGGTTCCATTCACCAAGCCGATCACCGAACGATGCTTTCGTTGATGCAATTATTCTCGAAGGCAGTCAGCTGACCGCCTCAGGAACAAACCTTGATGCTACGGAAGAGTCTGAGGAGCCAACGCATGCTGGGGTTGGGGGTGGCAAGAGTGTTTGGTGGACGTGGACATCACCAGCTTCTGGAAGTGTTGAGATAAATACGGTTGGAAGTGGATTTGATACCGTGCTCGCTGTGTATCAAGGATCACGTGTAGATGACCTCACACGAATTACGAGCAACGACGATATTGATTATGGAGTTGTGCTGCAAAGCCGCGTTACCTTTGAAGCAACGGCCGGGCAGGCATACCAAATTGCAGTCGATGGATGGAGCGGAGCTTCTGGATCTATTGCGTTGGCTATAGCGACTGATGCCTCAGAACCAGTCGTTCCAATTGATGAGATTGCTCTGAGCAACACAACCATCGCTGAAAATTTTCCGGTTGGTACTGATGTTGGCATGTTTACTGCAACCGGAGGAACTGGGGGCGTCGCTTTTGAACTGATTGCTGGGGCTGGTGATTCGGGCAATGAATTCTTTGAAATAGCAGGTAGCCGACTGCGCACAGATGCGGTGCTTGACTATGAGTCTGAGCCGATGCATTCGATTCGCGTGCGGGCGACTGATCAAGCAGGCCAAACGTCTGAGCAAACATTTTTGATTATTGTAGAGAATACGAGCGAAACCTCTTTTGACTATGGATTTCGCCATATTAATCAGGAAAACGCTGAAGATTTTCTGGTGTCTTCGAGTGGGATGAGAAAATATTCGGAATGGCAAAGTCCACCAATTACATACTGGGGACCATCGAGCAATGATCAGGAAGGACAACTTGTTTACAAATTCCCATTTAGCGGATTGACGACTTCGGCAAGCCTTTACGCAAGTTCTCCAACGTGGGACTTCTTCACAGAGCCTGGTGGTTACGGTCGTGGTGCGTCGGCTCTTGAGGTATCCAATGATGGCGAAACCTGGGTAAGCCTCCACAACAACCTTGAGCCACGCAACTGGGGTGGTGACTGGACGTTTGATGGCGCGTTGCCAGCGGAGGCACTCGGCACAACGGAACTCTGGGTTCGAATGCGGTTCTACGTTGAGAATGCCCCAAATTCGTCATACACAGTGGCACAGTTTGGTCGCTCGACATCAGCAGCCACTAGGCCAGCGTTTGCCATCAACATCACCACGACTAACAATGCACCACCGAATGCACCTCCAGCTGGTGAGGTACTCATCGTTGGAACTGCTGCTGAGGATCAGATCCTTACAGCGAAAAACACATTGGCTGATGCTGATGGCCTAGGAGCCATTTCGTACCAGTGGTCGCGAAATAGTGTGCCTGTTGGTGGTGCCACAGATGAACAATATATGCTTACACAAGCGGATGTTGGATCGCAGATCACATTGACTGCTATGTACACAGATGATCGTGGGACCGTTGAAAATGTTGACTCGGCACCAACTGTCGCTGTGCAAAACATTAATGATTCGCCGACCGGCGATCTATTAATTACTGGTGCCGCCATTGAAGATTCTGTTCTGATCTCCAACACCTCAGGCATTGCCGACGAAGACGGCCTCGGAGCGTTCTCGTATCAATGGATTCGAAATGGTGAGCCAATCACAGGAGCAACTGGTTCTACCTATCAACTCGGTCAAGATGATGTGCAGTCAAACCTTGCTCTTACCGTGAACTACGTTGACGGATACGGACACAACGAGTCATTGCACGCAGTTGTCAACGACCCCATTGCTAACTTAAATGATAGACCCGTGCTCTATACTGATCCGTCACCAACGTTTAATTCAATTCTTGAGAATGCGGGTGCCCCGACTGGCCCAGTCGGAACACTCGTCACCTCACTCATTGATAGCAGGGGCCCGCTCAATAATTACTTTGACGAGGACGGTGATCTCCCAGGTATCGCCGTTACTGCGACAAATCTAAACGGTGGCACACTCTGGCAGTCCCAAGACGGTGGCACCACCTGGAATCCAGCGGGAATTTTCTCCGAAACGGCCCCTCTACTCCTCGAGGCAAATGCAGATAATCGCCTTTATTTCCAACCACCAGAAAACTTCTTTGGCACGATCTCCGACGTCATTTCTTTCAAGGCATGGGACAGAACCGGAACCGGAACTGGAGCATGGCAGCAGCTTGGTGACGACTTTGACGGCGAGGCCGAAGGTAATCTTGCCGGTCGTTCAGTTTCAGTCTCAGCAGATGGGAACACGATCGTTGTCAGCGAGCACGGGAGTGACGCACTCTGGGAAAATTCTGGTCAGGTACGCGCTTACCGCTGGAACGGAAATGTGTGGGAGCAGCTAGGCGTTAATATTCTTGGTGATGGTGGCGGATTTGGATGGTCAGTGTCGATGTCAGACGATGGCAACCGAATCGCTGTCGGATCACCGTGGGCAGCGTTAGCAGGCCACGCGAGTGTCTACTCATGGACGGGTGAAGAATGGCAGCAAATAGGACAGAGCGTTGCTGGGATAAACAACCTTGATAGGCAGGGCTGGTCGGTTGCACTATCAGGTGACGGCAACTCACTTGTAGTCGGAGCAAACGCTGATGATACAAGCGGAGAAGATGCCGGCAGAACAACAATCTACCGTTTCCAAAACGACGAATGGGTGCAAGTTGGAAGCCCAATTACAGGAGAGGCAGCTGGTGATCAATCAGGTGATACCGTTGCTATTTCAGAAAACGGTGGAATAGTTGCAATCGGTGCCCGCCACAACGATGGTAATGGGACACGCGCTGGCCACGCTCGGGTATTCCAGTGGAATGGAAACACATGGCATCAGCTTGGCAATGACCTTGATGGTGCATCTGAATTATTTCGGCATGGCGATGCTGTTTCTCTGTCATCAGATGGCCACACTCTCGCGGTTGGTGCTCCTCAGGACGACGCGGCTGGTACAGGTGCTGGCCGAACATTCGTTTATGACTGGAATGGCGTAGCTTGGGAACATCGTGGTACACCTATTGACGGTGAAGAGCGTTGGAGCTTATCTGGGCAGACTGTTTCACTCTCGAATGATGGAAATCGTGTTGCAATCGGAGCACCGTACAACGACGGTGCTGGAAGAAATGCTGGGCACGCTCGAGTTTACGAATGGGCTGGCGACACATGGTTACAAGTGGCTGGTGATCTCGACGGTGAATTCAGTGAAGATAAATTCAGTCAAGGCCTTGCACTTGCAGGCGATGGAAAAACACTCATCGTTGGAACACATCTCAATGATGGAACAGGCCCAATCGGTGCTGATACTGGTCACGCCCGCGTCTTCCGTCTAGCCACGCTCGATGCGTCACTCTCTACAGCAACTGATACAATAAGCATTGAAATTTTGTCTGATAACGTGGCTGAGGGACTTCTCGTTGACCAAATCGTGACTGGCCGGGACGGCGTCACCGTTAGCTTTGATGGCCCACTCGACCTGCCAAACCTCGACCTCCACAACCGGGCGGCGGACCCCGAGAACCTCGATGTCGCCCTCGTTGATGCTGCCGGCGGTCTCGTTGATGCAGCCTTGGCCGTCAACGCCGCCGGCGACGGCTTTCGGCTGGTGGTAAGCAATGGGCTGCTCACAGCGGGTGACTACACCTTGACAATTCGCAGCGGTGAAGCGGGAGTGGTAGCGGCTGATGGCCGGCTTCTTGATGGTGATGGTGATGGTGTTGGTGGGGACGACTTTGTTTCCAGTTTCACGGTTGAGCCGTTACCGAGCGGGACGGCTATCGTCGGGGTGCCTGGCTTCTTCGAGGATGTCGGTCAGGAGGTCAGCTTGCCTGCGGTCGCCGGCGGCGGCATTCCGGTGATCGTCAACGCACCTGAGGGTGTCATGTCCCTCGAATTAGAAGTATTTTACAATCCAGCGTTGCTCGAGGTCAGCGGAGTGGAGTTGGCTGCTGGTTTGCCCGACGGATCATTGACACTGATCAACGTCCTCACTCCGGGGCATGCCGTGGTCGGTTTCTTCTCACCGCAACCACTTGGTAGCGGCAGCTATGCAGTTGCCCGGCTACTGGCGACGGTGCCAGCTTCTGCTACGACTGATCAGACCCATGTGCTCGACGTCAGCAATGTAAGCCTCAACGAAGGACTGATCGCGGCGGTTGATGACGACGGAATTCATGTGGTAGCAGTTGGTAACAGAGCGCCTGCAGGCATTAATCTCTCGTCGAACACTGTTGTCGAGAACAGCCCGGTCGGAACAGTCGTCGGAATGTTGGAAGCAATTGATTCTGACTTCGGAGATTCATTCACCTTTGAGCTTGTGGCCGGAGAAGGCGACAGCGACAACGCGTCATTCTCAGTTGATGGTAGGCAATTGATTACAACCACATCCTTTGATTTTGAGTCTGGTGCAACTCGAGGAATCCGTATTCGAGTGACTGACGGTGAAGGAGAGTCCTTCGAGGAAATCATTTCTATTCAGATTGAAAACCAAGTCGAGACGCTTTATGTAACTGAATTAGTAAGTGCCACTGATGGTTTTGGGATTTCATTTAGTAGGCCAATCAATGTGGGTGTTGTGAATCTTTATGACGCTATGGATATCTATGGTGAATCTGATTTAACACTTCGTGGAGCGACAACAGGGGATGTAAGCGGGTCTTTAGTCATCGCTGCTGATGGTCGTAGCTTGCAGTTCGTTGCGAATGCCCCACTTGCCCTCGATACATATTCGGTAGTACTACGCAGCGGGAGTGATGCATTCCAAACAGTGAACGGAGAGTTGCTCGATGGCAATGCCGATGAGGAAGCTGGTGATAGCTACAACGGCACGTTCACGATTTCAGAAGTGCCGACAGTTCGGTTAGCAATTCCAAGTTTTGCGAGGGGGCCTGGTCAGGACATTCATGTGCCAGTTGGGACTGAAGCAGGGATTCCACTTGTTTTGAAGTCTGATGGATCCGTTCGTTCGCTTGATGCTATTTTCAGTTTCAACCCGGAGTTGCTAAATGTTTCAGGTATTGTGCCCGCGGTTAACTTGCCGGAATTTGTGACTTTTTCAACAGAAGTTCTAGAGCCGGGGCGAATTGCCTTGAGGTTTGATGCGACGGAATCTTTCCCAGATGGCGGAGGGGCTCCTGCAGGTCAATTGATAATAGCGAATGTAATGGCTCAGGTTGCTACGGCAGCTGAAAATGGATCATCAGCACTTCTCAGTTTAGAATCAGTTGTGAGTAATAGCACCGTTCCTGTCAGTGGTAGTAATGCTGTTCAACTGGTAGCAGCGCTCGGTGACACCAGTGGTGATGGCGAGTACAGTTCAGCAGATTCAGCCCTCGCAGCGAGACTCGCGATCCGGCTGGATAGTGGGCTTGTCAATTATCCTGTCGTGAATCCTTCGCTCGTGGCAGATGTGAGTGGGAATGGAACAGTTTCAATGCTTGATGCTGCAATGATCGCAGGAATAAGTGGTAGAAGCCAAGGCCCTGATAGTGGCTCTGCGTCAGCACCAAGGCAGATGCTGTTGCGGCACGAGGGAAGTTACCGAAGAGCTGATGTAATCGACGTCTCAGGTGTGCTTTCAGATGATGAAACAAAAATCCTCGCTGAGTCGCGAAATTCAGCAACCGCTCGAGCACAAGCATTTGCCGATATTGCTGCAGGATGGGCTGCAAGTGCAGCAGCAAATGAAGGCAGTATGTTTTCCTTCGCTGAAGACACTGATGAATCTGGGGATAGCATTTTTGTAGACCCGGGACTCGCCTAGAGTTAGTTTAGTTAAAGAGGCACGTCACAAAGATCTAAAGAGATCTGGGCTTGTTTCGACCTATTCCGGCGAGGTCAACACCAAGTCTCTTCGCTTTTTTGTAGAGAGTCGTTCGATTGATGCCGAGCGCTTTAGCCGCGGCATCCCTGCGCCAGTTATTTTGACGAAGCGCGTCTAGAATGAGCCGCCTTTCGGGGGCAGCCATCTGTGCCTTGAGCGAGTCATCAATGGTCTTCTCAGGGCTAATTTCTGGGTTCACGATTCGTCTGCTGCTTGCCCCCTCTATTACTTGAAGTGGGAGGTCCGTCACGTCTACTTCCTTGCCTGACCCAAGGAAAGCAGCTCGTTCGACGGCATGAACGAGTTCTCGAACGTTTCCGGGCCAGTGGTGTGCCTCAAGGCACTCGATAGCGTCGTTCGTAAAGCCCTCTATTTCTCTGCCAGTTTGGACCATGACATTTTTAAGAAATTGCTCAGCGAGAGGTCGAATATCTTCGCGTCTTTGTCGGAGAGGTGGGAGTTCTATTTTGATAACGTTTATTCGCCAAAAAAGGTCTTCACGAAATTTTCCGCTGCGAACAAGCTCTTCTAGATTTTCATGCGTTGCAAGAATGACTCGAGCATCGACTTGCTTTGTTTGATCGCCACCAACAGGTTCGAATTCAAAATCCTGTAAAACCCGTAACAATTTCACCTGCATTGCCGGAGTCGCAGTCGCAATTTCATCCAGAAATATTGAGCCTTTATCTGCCCGTGTAAACATTCCATCTCGTGAGGTAGTGGCACCAGTAAATGCTCCAGCACTGTGCCCAAATAATTCACTTTCGAGCAGTGATTCTGTCAGGCTTCCACAGGCAACCTCAACAAATGGGTTCCCTGAACGAGTACTCCTACGGTGGATTTCTCGCGCGAGTAAAGACTTTCCTGTACCGCTCTCTCCTGTAAACAAAACAGTTGCAGTGGTCGGAGCAATTTTCTGAATGACTTGTGAAACGTCGTGCATCGCCGGGCTGGTTCCAAGCACTTTTCGGTTTTTGCCTACGTTGCAACGTGTTGTCGATGGGTATATTTCTGACGCTACTTTCTGTTCTCGAACCTTATCAAGGGTTTTCAGCAGGCTTGAGTCATTAATAGGTGCAGTGAGAATCGTATCTGCATGAAGAGAAAGAATTTTTTCCTGGGCAGTTGTTGTTCCAAAAGCAATAAGGTATGCCTCATCCCAGATCGAACGAAGTAAAGTCGCAAGACGAATACTCCCGTTATCGGGAAGTTCCCCATCAAGGATGCAGAAATCATAACGATGATGCCCGAGCTTTTTTATGGCATCTGTGATGTCAC
>WLWG01001419.1_pt1 | contig 21654 bp, 18 predicted proteins | sample 6712871 | NCBI WGS metagenome assembly WLWG01 (sample SAMN12718693, study PRJNA515312) | sponge metagenome | isolation source: marine sponge | host: Mycale hentscheli | place: New Zealand: South Island, Marlborough, Capsize Point | collected 2003-05-01
CCCTTCGCATGTTGCGACGTCTTTTTGCTGCCGATAGCTTCACACAACGCCTCGGACCGGTAGCCCGATGTAATAGTAACTGGCTTATCAAAGTGTGCACGTAGAGGTTCTAAAATTTCATAACACAGATCACCTAGACTTTTAATCTCACCAGACCCTGGAGTATTGTCTATACCCTTTCGTGTGGCTGTCATACTTTTGGTCATCTCTTTTAAAGTAAAGTGTTTTGAAAGCTGCATAATTATTTAAGCATGTTTAATAAGAGAGCAACTACAATTCCAAACGCTCCACCTATTATCATCTTCTCCATACGTTCTAGTCTTTGTTTAACTTCTTTGATCTGATCAAAGGTTTGTTTCTGCATAATCCGACACAATTTTTCATGGTCTTCTATTTTCTGTAATGCTGATTTTTTTGCCATTATGTTCTACTCGCTATTACTTGTTCTTCTGGAGATAATAACGCCTGCTCTGTTCGTGTCAAGTTGGTATTTGGATCTACATTCTGTGTTGTTTGTTGTACGTTTGGCATAGGCATTTGTGGTAATGCAGAGGTATTACCTATATTCATTTCTCTTATTAAACTTGGGTATGTACCATCTAAATATACTCTGTATAAATCTTGTAGAACAGAATTTATTTCTCTAAATGTTTCATTATTTAATGGGTTTTCATAACCGTTAACTCTAGCATTTCTTATATACTCATCTATGAGTCCTTCAGGTAATTCAAAAGGTTTAAATTTATTTGAACGTAATGCGTTAAAATCTTTTCCTAAATTACGTCTATCAAAGATAACTCCTATCTGTTTGTCATTAAAACCTAAATCTCTCATAGCACCTATATCTTTTTTCATTTCTTTTTGTGCTTCAAACCATGATTGATTTCCTTGTATAAGACCTTCTATAATATCTTTTGATTGTACATTTCCTCTTGGTCTAGGTAAAAATTTTCTACTATCTCTAAGTGCTCCATTATATTCTGATATTTTGTAACCAAGTGATTCTGGGAAATCAAACTTTTGATTTCTAAAACCAAAGAAACCACCAAGTTCACCACCGACCTGTAAGTCTCTTCCTGATTCTGGATCTTCACCAAAGATAGCTGCTTGTCCTAATCTTTTTATTTGCGGATATGAAAGTGGTGCTAGTGCTTCAACTAAATGTTTTAAACCTTTATACATCTTATCTCCTTCAGGTTCTCTTGGATTCCATATTTGTGAGCCTGTATCTGTTCTGCCACCTCTTGCATATAAATCTTGTAAAGCTTGTACCCAAATAGATTCACTTATAAATGGATCAACAAGTCTACCTAATGCTTTTATTGTACCATCTGTAAGTCCTTTTATTAATGGTGCTTCATCATTTCCTTCAACGTTTGCTATAACAGATTGTATAGGATTAACTATTGTATCATAAGCAAAACCATGACTAAAATCTGTATAATAGTAATTACCTTCTTTATCTTTTTGTGGAATAATTGTAGATTCTTTTGACCACTCAGGTAAAAATCTTCTCATGGCAGATAACTCGTCTCTTGTAATACCGTACATACCTCTAAACATTTCAACTAATGTTGGTGGTATAACAGTCACTGCTGTACCAAAACCAAGTAATCTTTTTGCACCAATACTTCTTAGTGCAGGATCTTTTACTTCTTTAATACCTTGTTGAACAATATTGTGTGATGTTCTAATTATTTCCGCAGGAAAGGATACGAAGTTACCGAGAGGAGATCTACGTAAACCTTTAATAAAATCTGATACGTAAGAATAGTTTGGAACTGTATTTCTAACAATACTTGCTGCTTCTCTAGCAAGATCTATATCAGGTTTTGCACCTTTGTATGCATTTTTTAAATTATCAAACTCCGCAAGATAATTATATATTTTATAAAAGTCATCCTCTGCAACGTATAAATCTTGTGATGTTCTAAACACTTTATTTAATTTTTTACCTAACTTACCAAATACTCGTTCGATAACATCTCCACCTTTTGCTATATCTTTTAATAAACCTTGTACATCTTGAAACGTAGAACTAGAATTAACAACACCTTCTTCTAACATAAACTGATAGAAAGCCTGGTCCTTTGGTTGATTCCTGTATAATAGTTGAGGCTGTATAGTGTTAAAAGATTGTTTAAAACTATCTAAAACAAATTTAGGGTTTTTAAATAAGTTACCTGTACCTAAACTAAATGCTACAGCACTCGTAAAATTACGCATGTGAGTAAAGGGACTTAAAACTGTTTTAGCAACTTGAGCTATTCCTTTTGGAACTGCAATACCATATCTATAAATGTTTGTTTTCATTAAACCTTCAAGAGGTAATTCTTCTGCAAATTTTATAGCTGCTTCATACTCAGAAGAAGTAAACTTACCATTTAATGGATTAACATATGCTTCTTCTCCAAGCGATGATTTAATCTGCATACCATTTCTACTCATAGTATACCCAGGTCTATTAGGTAAATTTAATTGTGCTTGTGTCGGATTATCAAAAACAATTTTACCGCTTTGAGCTATCTTATTATAAAATTTATCTCTTGCACCAATCGAAGACATAGCCTGCATATTATTTACAATAGTTCTTCTTGCATCTTTTATTTCACCAAACAATTCTCTAAATGCCTTAATATCTTTTTGCCCCGTAATTAAATCTGTTGGATCAAACTTATTAGCAGATATTGATTTTGATATATTTATTTCTTGTACTACACCATCATACAAAGCACTTTTACTTTCAAACTTAAATACTGGAGATTTTGTTACAGGATCCATTTTTACATTTTCTAAAACCTTGTCTACATCCAACATTCCATCTTTTTCTGTGTAGTTTTTTACTTTGTTATTTTTTGCATAATTCATAAACAACTGTGCAACAGCTTCTCTTTTTTCGTCAGTTGGTATGTAATTTGTAGTTTTATATAATTTACTGTTTTCAAATATTTTGTAATCATTTGATAATGTTGATTTTAATCTGTTACTAAAAAATTGTAATAACTCTGATTGATTTGAAGCAGTTAAATTACCACCACCTACAAGATCAGATTCTAATCTATTAAATGCTTTTTTAGAATTAGTAAGAGCTGTAACTAGTTCTTCTTGTTGTTTCTGCGGAACTTTTATATTTTCCATTGATTTGTAAAAGTCTTGTAATTTCTTTTTATCAAAGTTGTTAAATATAACTTGATTATCTTTAATAGTATCTTTTCCAGATTTTAAAAGACTATCCATTTGTGTTAGTAATTCATCTTTGTTTTTTATTTTATCTGCTACAGGAGATGATTTATTAAATACTTTTTTAAAAGAATCATCGATGTCTTTTACTAAATCTTTTGCTACTATAGCTGCAGCTCCTTCTTCACCTTCTACTCTCATTTGTCCTTCAAATAATTCTTGTGATTTTTTACTTCTAGGTCTAAATTTTGATGCAAACTTATCAACTAATCTTTCAAATGTAGAATTACTAAATGCAAGTTCTTTACCTTTTTTAGCCACTAGACCTCCAAGTTTACCTGCACCGTATGCAACAGGAGATATCAAAACACCTTCACCAAAAAATTTAAATCTGTTTTCTAATTTTCTTATTGCGTCATCATCACTTTCATTTCTAATATCTCTGTCTAAGTTTGTACCTTTTTCAAATAAATCACCAAAGGTACCTATATCTTCTACATCATAAACTAAAGCTGCACCTGCTGCACCTCCTGTTGAGATCACACCATATCTTGCATATTTAGATGCTCTATTTAATTTATTTGCTGCTTGCTGACCTTTTTGCAAATTTTTTCCAGTCTTCCCTGTTAGTCCAACTCTTCTACCTTTTTGTATTGCACCAATAGTTTTTGTTGCAATCTGTCCAGCTATTTTTGCACCTCTTGCAGCTGGTATACCTACTTGAACTAATGCTTCTGTAATTCTTCCTGCTGCTGTGTCTCTTGCTTTATCTTCTAGACCTTGCATAACATCACCAACAACACTGTCGTCAATAAATTTTTCTAATCGTGCAACTGCACCATCATCTATATTTACACCTTCACCATTTACAGCGTCATAAATTTCTGCTGCAACTGATGCTAAACCTACTGGTACTTTAATTAAACCTGAACCTATACCTGAAGCTATTGAAACAGCTAAATTAGTTTCGTTCTCTGGCTCTTGTATGGCGTATCTATCGTACTTTTGTACCATAGTAATTCCTAATTAATTTGAACTTCTACGAAACCTTGAGGAGTTCCTTCACTTGCCTCTGCTCCTGAATCTCTTCTAAAATATTTTTTTCCTACTGGATCATAATATACAACACCTTCTTGATAACTAGATCTTTTAGGGTCCCAGAAAGGATTTTGTACATCAAAGTTAACATCTGGATTTGCTTTTTCTATTCTATTATAATCAACGTAAAACTCTGCTTGTCTATCAGCTTCAATTGGTGATATTCTTTGACTTGTTTGTAAATTTTCAGATATTGTTGCAATTTCTTTTGATCTTTGTTCACCTGGCATATCTTGAACACCAAACTCTTCTTTTTGTAATTGTCTTCTAATACCTTCATTTACATCTTCATAAAAACCAGCATCAACACCTTCTTGAACTTTTTTCATCAATGCAGTTCTTGTATCGTCATCTAAATTTTTTAACATTTGTAATTCAACAGCTTGTTCTTGACCTATATCAGATTGTACTGCAGCTAATTTAATTTGTCTCTCTAGTTCAGCTTGTTCTTCTTCAGCAGAAAATAATTCACTTGTTGGATCTCTAAAAGCATCCGCAATTGAAGCAAGAGTTCCTCTTCCTCCTCTACCTGATACTAAATTTAAACCACCTTGAATTAAAAATTTTGAAAAATCTCTACCTCTATCTCTTTCACCCATTGCTTCTCTCATTCTCTCCTCTGTAGACAATCTTTTAATACTAGGTGTTATATCTTGATTCATACTTAACGTAGGTGTTTTTGATCCTTGGGCCACGGTTGGTTGTTTCATAGCATTCATTCTATTAGGAAAAGCATTAATCATGTCTAATGCACCTTGTGAAACTCTATCTCCTTCACCATAAGGAAAAAATGTATTACCTACAGTTGTACCTTGTCTATATCCAGGTCTATCAAGTCCTGATGTAATACCAGTCCCTGTAGAACCACCCATTCTAAACATTGGTCTTTTTAATGTTCTATTCATTATGCGAAAGGTCTACCTCCTAAATATCCGTAGATACCAGCAAGTGTTGATCCAACACCTAATGCAGTTGATAATGGTGAAGGGTTAGGAATGTTTTGTGTAGAAGTTCCTGTACCTCTCATACCACCCATAATACCTGTTGTAATATCTGCAAATCTATTTAACTCTTCTTGTGGTTGGAATGCAGCCATTCTATTTGCTTCTCTTGTTGCATCTAATCCAGCTTGTGTTTGTGCTTGGTTAATCGCGCCCAATTGACCTAAACGTGCAATATCTGTTCCTTGTAACTGTTGTTGCTGTGCTCCAAGTTGTGCTTGTTGTCCACCTAACTGAGATCTAAATGAACCTAAACCTTGTGTTGCTCCTGCTAGCGCTCCTCTTTGACCTGCAAATCCTGCTTGTTGACCAGCCATTGCAGCTTGTTGACCAGCTAATCCTGCTTGCGCTTGACCAAGACCAAATCTATTTTGTATATCTTGTTGTCTAGCTTGTTGTGCTTGTCCGAATCCTTGTTGCAAGAGACCGGCTTGTAATAACGCTCGTTCTCTCGCAGCCCCTGTGCCAAACTCTGCGAGTTGCACTCCCGCTCGACCACTGCCGAGCGCACCCAAAGCTGTTTGTTGATCTCTTATCTGCTGTTGTTGTATAGCTGTATTACGATCAAATTCTGCTAATGATGCATCAATCACTTGTGATTGATAAGGGGACATAAATTGTTGAATTTGTGCAGACGTTGCTGCTCCGGTAGGAATACCACCAAGTGTTGTTCCTGCAGTTCCTAAAGCTTGTTGTGCTCCTCCAAGAGAAGTACCTGCTCCAGTTAACTCTGTTCCTGCTTGTCCTAATTGTCCAAGAGCCAAAGTTCCTAATCCAGAAGCTAATCCTGTTTGTGCTTGTGCTTGATTTAAAAATGGTTGAAAAGAACCTAAACCTGCTATTGCTCTTTTTTGAGCTTCTTGTTGTAATGCATCCTGACCTGCTACTTGTGGTGCAAGTCCTGCTAAATTTTGTTGTCTTGTTGTAAATGCTCTTGCAGCATCTTGTCTTGATTTAAAACCTGCTGCAGTCTCACCTGCTTGTTGACTAAGTCCTCCAAGACCAGTTGATACAACTGGAACGTTTTGTAATGCTAAAGCTTGTTCAGATAACTTTTTACCTATATCTTCTACAAATGGTGCGGGTCGATTTATTACGGTTTCTGTTGCCATTATATGACTTCTCCTAGTCTTTGTGATGTTTGAAACATTTCTCTAGCGCCTTCTAATCCTTGCGATTCTTCTGATACGTCCCCTCCGGATTCGAGGTTCTTCATCATGTTATACATAACTTCTGCGCCTTTGTCTACATCTCCTTCACCTGCATTTCTTACAGCGTCAGCTGTAAATACAAACTCATTCTTTGATAATCTTGCAGGCACATCGTCCGCTTTTTCCATACGTCCAATAGGCACAAATCCACCTTCAGCTCTTAAATCCATTTCTTGTCCATCCATATCTAATAAAGGCATAACCTCTTTTGCAACTGGTTCTTTAGATCCTTCTGCATAACCTGTTCTCATTAAACCACCATTTGCTGCAAATTGACTTCCTGCTATTCTTGTATTTAAAGGTGCATTAGGGTTTAATCTATTTGCTGCATAATATGCTTCAATATCAAATTCATCTTCTTCTTTTTGACCCATTAATAATGGTAATATAGATGCACCACCTATTATAGATGCAATACCTCTACCTGATAAATTACTTAAAGCAAATTTTTCTGCACCTTCTTTTAAAAAGAAATTTTTCACTCCTGCACCTTTTAAAAAACCTGCACCTTTTACTCCACTAAATAATCCTTTTAAAGGTCCAAAACCTCCGTATCCTGCACCTGCTGCAAGTAATGCAACTTTACCTATTGGTGACTTTGCAATTTTCTTAACACTTCGTGTAACTTTCTTAACTAGCTTACCTAAGAAATACATTTGTCTTCCTGATTCAAGGTCCATGATCCCACCTTCATAAGGCATACCACCTTCTGCAAGTCCTGCTCTACCACCCTCTGCAAGATTAGAAAAATCAAACATGGATCCTCCTATTCTAGGACTTAATCCATAAAAGTTTGTTCTTGGATCTGTAGGATCAGTTGGGTCATTGTTTACGAAACAATAAGCCGGTGGGTTGGGTCCTAAACATGGGTCTGTTTGTTGTTGGTTTCCTCCGTCATTGTCTGGTAATTCAACTTTATTTCTATTCATGTAATCTGTAAATTCTGATTGTGAAACCGCATCATCTGGATCAGGACTTAAAACTCTATCTTCAAATTGAATATCTTCTCTTAAATCTGCTAATGTATCTGCTTGTGATTTTGTAATACCTGTTTTAGATTTACTTAAAACACTACCTATTTCTCTTATTGAATCTTCATCAAAATATTTAGTACTAGGATCTATTGTAAAAGCATTTGCAGCTCCTGTAATAAAACTTGGAACTTCAAATTTACCAATTTTTAAACCCTGACTATCAATAGCACCTAGATCTTCTAAATTTTCATCTTTAGTTCTTTGAATATAACCTAGCTTATTAAATAAATTTTTTTTATTTAATGCAGCTTCTTCTAATCTTCTTTTATTTCTTGCTCTTCTTTTTCTATCGTTTTCTAATGACTCTTGAAATCTTCTAACTTCTTCTCTTTTTTTAGCGTTATCAATAGATTCCTGTGTAGCGTAACTTTGATCTTCGTATGCTTTTCCACCATATTCTTGTTTAACATTTACGTTACCACCATAATTTCCACCAGCTGATGCTCCACCTGCTGGCCCTTGACTTGGTCCAGTATCTCGTCCACCTCCGCCGCTAAAGTCTCGTCCGCTTCCACCCGCAGTCGCACCTCCTCCAGGAGGTCCACCTCTTGAAGATGCTCCACCTTGATATCCACCTGGTCCACGATAACCTGGACGTTTACCATTCGCTGGTTTGTTTACAAGTTGTTGGTATTGTTGTGCGTTTGTTATGGCCATTGTAGTATTTTATTTGGTTTTTTCTACGTCGTCAATATGTTTAAGACTCAATAATTCATCAAAGAAACGACCCTTGTATTGATACTCCCCAACATGGGTTATGTATTCAGTAACAAGAGCATGTATCTTACCATCCATATCTCTCCATCTTTGACAGAATCCGAAGTCTTCACCAAAATATCTTTTGGTTTTTATGTCGTGTAGTGTATCAAATAAATTAAAAAAATTCTCCCTTTTTATTTCTTTTCCGTTAATAATTGTTGGTTGAAATATCTCTAATTCTGGGTGGTTTTTAATCATCTTTTCTAGTACATGTCGCTTGATTAGCATACATCCTGTAGGGGCATGAGTTACTTCCATGATACCTTTGTCTACTTTTATGTTCTTCTTATCCTTTACCTTCATTGGATACATCAGACCATTAGCAAGTAAGTCTTCTTTAGTCTTAACCATGTCTGTCTCTTTTAGTCTTTTCCAAGCCTTATCTACATCATAGTTCTTCATAGGGTAAGGACAGGCAATAACATCTTTGTCTGCTTCTATCATCTTCATAATAGTATCAAACTCAAAGTCTATGTCAGAGTCTATAAATAACATATGCTCATAGTTATGTTCGTGGTTCAAGAAATCTGATACACATAAGTTTCTACCTTGTGTAACTAGTGATGACTTCAACATTGTAAAACTAACTAGTATGTTCTTCTTTAAACACTGTTGTTGAAACATTAATACTGATTGACAATAGTGCATAGAAACATCGCTATGACAAGGTGTACAAACCATAATCTTATACTTAGGTTTGTTATCTAAACTTATCTCTATTGTGTTAGGTTCTTCTTTGTTAAACCATATAGGTTCATTGTTTTGCATTGATTGCTCCTTTTAAAAAATTAGTCCAGGCCATAGCTTGTTTGTCCCAGTTATAATATTGATTAGTATACTTTGATTGAAACTTTAAATGATCTTGTATTACTTCGTTATCTAAAGTTATTGCTGCAGCTTCTATTGCATTTGCAAAGTTCTTAGCTAGTTGTTTACGGTCCGTTAAGTATGGTACATAGATTGGAAACTCTGCACCTGTTTCAAACAATGCACCTAGATTAGTTGTAATACAATACAATCCACCTGCCATACATTCTAGTAATGATATACAAGAAGTCTCTTCCCATATACTAGGATACGCATACATCTTATAGTCTTTGATATGTTCTCTTATGTATTCGTTTGATTTATATCCAATGTAATTTACATTAGGTAATACTTCTGCTTGCTCGTAAAGTGTTTCATAGTATTTATGATTAGAGTTATGAAAGTCTTTACCATAAACTTCTGTAGATGAATAAACATCTAAACTTATCAACGGATTCTTAACTAACTGCATTGCACCTAATAAAACATTTAATCCTCTCCAAGGTGTGTTTTGATGTATAATCTTTATAGGTTGACCTTTTATATAAGGTGTTGTTGGTTCTATCTTCTCTATACCATTCTTTATAACTACACATTTACTTGTAGGTAAATCAAATGCTATTCTAAACTTCTCAAAGGTCCAATGACTATTAAACACATACCAATCATACTTGTTGTGATTGCCGTGGTCCGTGAACCATGGTGCTAGATTCGGTTGATCGTATGAATTCTTTTGCCATAAGATATTTATCTTATCTTTATCCAGCGGTATTTTTTCAGGGATCGATGTACAAATAGAAAATTTATCAAGTAGAGTTTTATCTACATGGTTTTTTAAAAATTCTAATTGTAACTCCGTCCCACCTTTAGGTGTTTGATTCATTGTTTTGATTCATTACTTTCTTTAAAGCTTCTAATCCTTTTGGTGATACTTCTACAGTAACATCTTCTGCAATGTCGTTAATAGTTGTATCTGTATTAGGATCAGCAACATCTAAGTCTTTCTCTTCTTTAGTTGCATAAACACGTTCTGTTTTAGTGTTTCTTATAACAACTGTAGTTGTACAATGTATTTTAAGTAAATCATCAGACACTAGCCGTTCTCCTGCGATCTATCTATTAAAGCATAACTAACAGAACCTGTTATTTCATTTGCAGTTCCTGCCTGCATTTTTATAGCATCTCCTGCTTCTAAGTTTAATGGTCCTGTTAACATACTTTCTGTATTTAAATTAACTTGTTTATAACCTATTTTAACATCTGATCCACCTGATTTTTTTAAAATCAAATGTGCATTAACATTACTTGCTGTATCATGGACCGCTTGTACAGTTCTAACAATAGCAATAGCTGATGTTGATATAGACAACACTGTTGTTGCATTAGTAGATGTTAAGTTAAATGTAGCGCTTTTATATTGTATTGTCATGACATGAAGTAGTTAAATATATCTTGTTCTTGTTTTAAGTCTTGTTGAAAAGAAAAATTAAGTTGATTTTTTACTGTATCAATAGACTCTAATATTTGTCTTTGGTTCTCGGAACTGTATTCCTCTTGTGGTTCAGGTATGTATACACTTATCTTTGCCATTATCTACGTCCATCTGGTTGTGCGTCTAGTCTAAATGTACCATAACGCCATGTTTCACCTGTGCTATCATTCTCTATTTTAAGAGAAACTAATCGACCTCTTGCACGTGTATCTATTTTATCAGTAGATGAAGTTACTGTAAAGGGACCAAGTGGTGAGCTGGTAGCTGTGTTGTTTGGATAATCATTTATAAATAATGTAACTTTAGAGTTACCAGTAATTAATTGATAGTCAGGTATAAATCTTTTAACAGACATAAAGAACTCGCCATCTCCTTTATAATTAACAGCTCCTGTTGTTTTACCTGCTCTATTTACTCCTGCAGTAATATCAAAATCTCCTGATCTAATAAATGCATCTATAGAAGTTGTCCCTGAAGTGTTAATCTGATCTGTTCCTTTTTCGTGTTCATAGTATACAGAAGCACCAGGTAAGTTTGTAATACCTTGAATAGGAAATACTGGGGTTGCTGTTAAATTAAATTCAGTTGCAAAAGGTAAATCAAATACACCTTGATCCATATAACTAGATCTAGCTAAAGAACTTGTTGTCCAACAGTTTTCGCCATAGTTAAATGTAACACATCTATCTATTTGTGTTGAATTAGCTTTTGGATAAAACCAATTTATTTCATTATATAAACTATTGTGTTCTGCATAAGTGATACCTGCTGTACTGTAATTAATACCTAGATTATCTCCTCCTGTTGTAAATACAAAATCTTCAACAAGACATGGTAACATCTTAACTGTTCCATCATAAACAAAGAAACCACCTTCTCCTGACATCCAGAAAATCCTACCATTAGAATAACTCAAAGCATTTTGACCAATCAAACCACAGTTAGTTCCAACCTGTCTTACACTAAATGTAAAAGGAGCTCCAATAAATTGAATTATGTATGCAGCACTATCAGTTAAAACAAGAGTATAGTCTTTACCTTGCACTGCTCCTCTAATTTCATTACCAGTATCTAATCTAAAAGTACCAGATGTATTAGTTGCTGTTGGAGTATAGTCATTTAAATTTTCTTGATCCGAGAATCTAATAAACATTGGGTCTTGTGTCCCTGTGCTTCCAATTGTTGTCTCTGTTCCAAAATGAAATACGTGTCTATCTCTATCAGATACTAATGTAAATCTAGATGCTGTTGGGTTTGCTGATGTAGAAAAACCAGATGTAGATGTAGAAGCTCTAATTGTTCTTGCATTAGTTGCTCCTGCATTCCAAGTAAATGTTTTACCATTACTAATAGTTGCAATAAGGACTTCACCAAAATTATCTAAGGACCATTGGCCTGGATCTAATGTTACATTACTAGTTGATCTAGGTGTATTCCATGTGCTTGCTCCCCATGTAGATGTACCCCAACCATAACCAGGTGTTTGAACAGCTGGACCAATTGTTACATAAGGGTTTATTGTAGCAGCACCTGTTGCACTACTAGCTCCTGCAGAATTAGAAGGCATTGTAATTTGAAATGTACCAGACTGAGAATTTAAAACTTCAAAAGTATTATCTGTAAAATCTGATGTTGAATAACCAGAGTTTGTTGGAATAGTTACACCCGTAAAAGTTATATACTCTCCATTTATTAATCCATGACTTGATTTGTTAACTGTAACTGTTGCAGAACCAGATGTTACTGTAAAAGTTGCACCTGTAATAGCAGTATCTAAAGGAGTGATGTCAAAAAAATCTCCACCATAATATAAAAACAAACCTTTATTAGTTCCTATAGCTGAATATTTTTCTCCGGCTAAACTAGTAAAAGCATGTTTAGCTCTAGCAGCACCTGGTAAAGTGCTAGATGTAAGTTGAGACCAACCACCTATTTTTTCAGGTAATCCGTATCTAAATCTTACAAAGTCTCCATCCACCCATTGCGATTCAGCTCCTGAGTCTGTAACTTGTTTATTAAATCCTGGTTTAAAATTAAGTTTTTGTAACATAATTATTTTGCCGTTGCAGGCACTCCTTCTGAAGTTACAAATGGATTTTCTGCAAAAGCCATATACACATATGTATCACCACTATTATTAATAGCAGCATTACTATTTCTCCATTTAAAACCGTTGCTTAAAAAATCTATCGCATCATAGTCTCCTTCAATTGCAGTATCATTTGGAAATAAAGCATTATCCATTTCATTAAATGGATCTCTCTTGTTATCGTAAATTCTCCATGAGTTTCCACCTGTTGAACTTCGTTTCATTAAAACAAAAGCAGGTTTAAATCCTGTCCAAACAAATGGACCATTATTACTACCATTACCTGTATAGGTACTACATTTTGAATAACCTTTTATATCGGTAAAACAATATGCAATATAATTATAAGCTTGACCAGAACTTAATTCATCACCTACACTAAAAACAGAACTAGTTGGTAATGTACTGTTCCATACTGTATTATCTGTTGCAGCTGCTGCTGTTCCGTTTAAACGTAAACTTTGATTAGCAGCTAAACCACTATGCCATGTTACCCAATCTCTACCATGTCCCCCACCAGTTGTTGAGTAGTTTCTATTTTTAACAAATATTGCAGTAGGTGTTGCACCTAAACCATGTCCAATTGTTCTAGCAGCTGCTACACCTGTATAAGATACAACACTAAAACCAGCTGTTGTATTTACAGAAACTGAACTTGTTATACTTCCATTACTATTTGATGATGCACTTCCACCAGCTCTCCAATTCCATGATACATAACTATTAGAAGAAGTATTAGTTACAGAGTCAGAACCTAAACTAAAACCATTACTGCTAAAAGCAGTTAATCCTGTAGAAGAAGTTTGTTCATATAAATCTGTACTACTTTGCACATATTTTGTTGCACCAGTTACTACATTATATAAGTTATGATGTGCTACAGCTCCTCTATTTTTTAACCATACAAAGTCAGGTTGAAAATTAACTCCTGAAACTGCTAGTGTTCCACCATTACCAGTGTATAGAACTGTATTAAAATATTCGTCTGGTTTATCTATTGTTGTGTAAGCCATTATCCAAACTCCGCTAAATTTTTTGTATTTAAAGCATAAAACCCTGAAGGCACTGCATATTCAAAGTTTCCGTAACCATTACCATCACTATTTCCTGATGAAATAGCAACAGCAGCATTACCAAAATTAAAATAATCTAATTGTAAAGCACCATTAGCTATACCAAAAGAAGGCACATAAGTTTTTCCTGCACCCCCACTAAACAAAGTTCCTTGAGAAACTCCGTTTTTATATGCGACTAAAATACCATTATCTGCATCATAAGAAAAACTTAAAATATCATTATCTGTGTATGTATCACCATAAGAGCTAGTAGTTGAATCTATTTGTTTAAGTCCTTGATTTGAATACCAAGCAGTTCCTGTACCACCATTATAAGGGTGTTGACCGTCTGTAAATATGCCAAAGTTAGCTCCATTACCCATATTTGCTCCTACCTTTACTTCCCAATACCATTTTCCTGAGGACATTCTAAAAGTAGCTTCTCCTCCCCAGTTATTAGTAGTTTGTCTGTTACTAGCAGCTAAAGCTCCATCTTCCCAATCAGAAGGTTCACCACTAGTAGGTAAGTACAAAGGATTTCCAGTACACCAATTGTTAGTTGGAGCATCTGCTGATTGATTAGTGCTACTTATATTAACAGCAGTCCAATCATTGTTATTTCCAGAAGTATCGTCTCCAAGAACACTTGCATTTTCAAATTGAAGATAAAAACCAGTAGTTCCAAAAGTTAGCCCTGATATTTCTTTAGGCATCCAAATTCCTGAATTTGAATCTGTTTCTCCAAAAGAAGAAGGTGTTAATTGTTGTCCATCTATCAAAACAAATTCTGCCATGTAACCATCAAAACCATGATTAGTGTTATTAGTGTCCATACCAATTCTATGTAAACCATCATCTGTCATATCTCCAGTATAGTTTTGAGAAGGATAACTTTCTGTTGCAAACGAAGTAACTTGACTTCCATTTACATATATTTTAGCTCTATCACTAGCTGTTCCTTGAGTAGTATCAACGGCAACAACTATGTGATACCAAGCAAAAGGATCTCTAAATACCGCATTGGTTATTAAATTACCTGCAGAAGTTCCACCAAACATATATTGAAGTTTATCCGTTCCACTAGCAGCAAATCTTAAAGCATCTGCTGTATTATTATTTGGATTATCTGCAGCTATAATAAAATTTTCATCGCCAATATCAGATCTTTTTACCCAAACAGATATTGTATATTTAGTTCTTGTTCCTGCGCTTGAAGGTGTTCTATTAAAATAGTCTGTAGAAGTATCATCAAATCTACAAGAATTAGGTACATTAAAAGTTGTAGCTCCGTCTTGCCCTGCACCAGCGATTATAGCCATTCTAAGCTACCTCCTCTGGCCACTCTCCTAAAGGTCTAGTAACGTTTCCATTACCGTCATCTGTGTAAGTATATAATGTTTTTAAAGCACTTATACTTCCTGCTGCATCAATTGCAGTTTCCATTTCATCTGACTTAGTTCTAATTGATGTTCTAAAATTTGATATGCCTGTTGGTATTAAATATTCTGTAACTTCACTTGCTTTAATTACATACCAATCAGTTGGTGCAAGTAATGAGTTTGCTTGTCTTTTAATAATTTCTTTTTTTTTATTTTTTTCTTCATCTAAATTTTTTTCAACAGCAGTTGTCCAAGATTCTGTTACTTGGCCATTTAAAAATACTATTGTTGAATTTGAGTTATTGTAATATTCTGGATCTTTATAGTTTGAATTATCTATAACTACTTCATATAAACCAATAGCTTCTCTTTCTTCTTTAGTCCATTTACTAAATATGTCAGAAGAATATTGCATATCATTAAACACAAATCCTTTTGAGTTATTAAAAGTTTTTACTATTTGTTCGTTTTCTACTAAAGCCCACATATTATTCCTAACTTAAAGTTAAATTTTGATTTCTACCTATCTCTAACCATTTACTTCCATTATATCTAAAAACAAATACATCGCCTTTACTTGCTGTTGAAGTTAAGGTTGGAGCCGCATCATTTTTAAATTCATACGCAGCGTTCCATGTTAGAGTTCTAGATCCTGTACCATCTTGAATTACTAGTAAAGAAACAAATTGACCAGCAACCCCGTTAGATGCTGCACTTATAGTTCTATTGCCTGCTAAAGTTACTTTAGCAACTGGACTTGCTTGAGCATCCCAAGTAATAGTTGATCCATCTGTTAAAGTAGCTTCTGGATTATAAGCTGCATCATTGAATTTAACTTTACCTGTTCCATTTGTAGTAAAAGCAATATCTCCATTAGCACCATCTGCTAACGTTATATTACCTGCATTGGTGCCATTGTTTGTGTTTAAAATTAAATCACCAGTTCCTTGAGTTGTAAGAGTCGCATCTGCATTATTATCTCCTATTTGAACTGTATCAGAACCAAGATTAACATCTCCTGTTCCATTTGGAATTATATCTATATCTGCATTAGATGTTGAAACAATATCATTTCCATTAACATCTAAATTTCCTCCTAGTTGAGGAGAAGTATCTGCAACAACAGAAGTAATTCCTGCTGTTAAACCTGTGTCAACTACATTAGTTCCATCTGAATAAACTATTTTAGTTCCTTTGTCAGTTGATGCCCAAGTAACACCTGACCCTGAACTGGTTTTAAAAGTTACGGTGTGTGCCCCTGTAGTTGCATTATCTACAATATAAGATTTTTCTATTGAATCAGGTATTGTTACATTAACGTTTCCTGATATAGTTCCGGTTAATTTTAATACTTGATTTTTACCATTTGAAAGTGTTCCATTAGAAAAAGATAAAGTTGCCCCTGAAGTAATTCCAACTGCATCATAACCACCAATAGCTTGTTCTAATATAAGTAGATTAGTATTAGTAATTTGGCCCCATGTTCCAGAGTTATCTCCTGTTGCTTGAACTGTAAGCTTTAGACTTGTTGATGTGGTATTAGCCATATTTTAAATTCCTTAAACTTTTGTATGATATTAAATTTGTTTAGCAGTGTCAATTTATTATGATACTGGATTATAACCCGCGGCAGGAGCAGTTCCTGTATTAACTTCAGTATAAGTTTGCACAGAACCTGTATTTACTTGTGTAAATGTTTGAATAGGTCCAGTTGGAACTTGTGTCCATATAACAACATTTGGTGTTCCTAATGTTGCTGCAAAACTAATTCCAGTTACATTAACTATAGCATTTCCAGTGACTGTTGCGTCACCTTCTTGCATAGAAAGAAGTATACCAGTGACATTTACATTAGCATTACCAGTAGCTGTACCTGTACCCTCTTGCATAGCAAGAGTGATACCAGTTACAAACGCTTGACTATCGTTATTAACTAGCGATGAGAATGCACTTTGTGCAAAAGCGTTTATACCAAAAGCCATTGTTTAGGCTCCTGTCTACGCTACGTAACTTTTACCAGCAGTAACAGCACTATTAGCAGCAGTCATGTCTTCACTTCCCCAATCAGATTTTGCAATCATTAGTTCTAAGTGTTCAACATTTCTATTTACACAATCATTTTTTTCTGATTGTTCTTCGCCAGCCATTCTTGATCCATCAATAATTCCATTGATTAAATCTACAGAGTGACCCATTGCTGTATAGTCTTGAGCTAGTTCTTCAGCTGTTCTTGTATCAGACATATGTTTCTCCTATTGTGTTGCACATGCAACGTTTTTACTTCTATCAAGTTTTTTGTATTGATCAACGATTATTTTGCAATCTACCATATTATTTCTTGGATCGCTATCAATAAATTTAGACTCATCCCACTTTTTACCCATATGAAAATGCAGGTTTTTATTGTGAGAATAACCAAACTGGGTCCAACGAGTTGATCCCCAAATAACTACACCATGTTTTTCAGCCGATGCTGAAAAGTGTTGTAGACAACTATCTATACTGACAAAGCCTTCTGCACCTTTTAACATTTCATGGATCTGTGAAAAATGTAAATCACATCTAATTGTTCCTCGATAATGTGGTTCATTAGGTAAGACACAGTTTATAATAGTTGTATCTTTATATTCTTCCAACAACATATTAACTACTTGTTGAGCTAAGAACGGTTGATAGTTTCTATTTGGATTTATGTTTTGATATTGAACATTGTCTCCATAATTCCATTTAGCTTGACCACCACTAAATTGAATCATAATGTATTTACCTATCTCATTATCCTTTAACCATTTATCAACAGACTCTTTATGTTGGTCTGTATATAATTTAGGTTTCATAGATGAATTGTATTTAACACCATGATGTTCACAATAGCTTTCAATAATATGTTGTTTACCAAACTGAAAGTTAGATTTGTAAGGTTCACAATAATATATATTATCTGATGCCATGATCCTTGGATCTTGTAAAGGTATTGTAGACTCGTAAGCCATCTTTACATTTGGGTTATTTGCAAAGCAATCTATATACGGAGTATATATTTGCACCTCTGATTTTTTTCTCAACTCTGGTAACAGTGCTGAAAAGGCAACGCATTTTCCAATGCCACCTTCAACGATATATGTATTCATAATTATTTCTTTTTATTATCTTCTTTTAACAAATCTATTTCTTTTTTCAAGTCTTGAATTGCATTGACTAATACTGGTATCAAATGTGAATTTGTTACTTTTAAATTTTCTTCATTTTCATTATCTATAATAACATTCTCAGAACCTTCAAGTTCAAGTATGTCTTGTGCTAAAAATCCATACTTTTTAAAACCATGTGGCTCTGGATTTTCTCTTGATTTTTTAAATTTAAAACTAACTGGTTTCATTTGATTAACAAATTCTAAACCAACAGGTACATCTCCAATTTCTGTTTTATCTCTTAAATCTGAAGTTACTGTCCAATCTACTTTTACATAAGAATTAGTTATGTCGTTATGACCAGCTACAAATCTATTAGTTTCGGTGGTAATATTAATCATACTAGCATCAGCACCAGCACAAACACCTATTCCAATATTAGCACTACCTGTTGTTAAATTTCTTAAAGCATGTTTACCAACTCCTGTGTTGTTCTCACCTGTTGTTAGATTTTCTACTGCTTCATTTCCTAATGCAACATTACCATTTGCAGTTGTAGCGTCTAGTGCTGAAGCTCTACCCATAAATACATTATCACCACCTGTTGTTATTTTACGACCAGCTTCCATACCAACTGCCATATTATTACTACCTGTTGTATTAGCATGTAAGGCACATAAACCAACTGCAGCATTACCACCACCTGTTGTATTTGTTTTTAAACTATCTTTTCCAACTGCTGTATTATTTGCACCTGTTGTGTTAGCACATAAAGCAAAAGCACCAGCTGCTGTATTACTTGCACCTGTAGTAGTTTTGCACATTGCTTGTCTACCAAACCCTGCATTACTTGCAGCTGTAGTAGCTGATGTTAATGCTTCTGTACCATAAGCTGTATTGTCTGAACCTGTTTCATTAGCATCTAATGAAAGATAACCAGCTGATGTGTTGTTTGCACCTGACGTGTTACAAGCTAAAGAATTCTTTCCAACAGCTGTGTTGCCAGCACCTGTATTTTTTCTTAAAGAATCTTCACCTACTGCTGTGTTATTAGCAGATGTTACATTACATAATAAAGCATTGGCACCTAAGGCAGTATTACCAGCACCTGTGGTAGTTTTAAAACCAGATCCTGTACCAAGAAATGTGTTACCACTTGCTGTTGTGTTTGAAGCACCAGAATTATGTCCAATAGCAACAAAATTTACACCAGTTGTATTACTAGTTCCAGCACAAGAACCAACGGCTGTATTTTTGTCTGCTGTATTAACTCTTAAAGCAGCAGCACCTACTGCTGTGATTAAATCTCCTGTCGTATTACATTGCATAGTTATATGACCAAGTGCAGTATTGCAAATACCCTCTGTATTTTTAGTCATAGAACCATTACCCATAGAAACGTTTCTACAACCTGTTGTATTTGCATCCATAGCACCATCACCAATAGCATTGTTCTGACCACCTGTAGTAGTTGCACATAAAGCATCATGACCAATTGCTGTGTTTGAACCAGCTGTTGTTGATGTCGTTAAAGCATCTGCTCCAATTGCTGTATTTTGATTTGCTTCTGTATTAGCATCTAAAGCACCTTGACCTACTGCTACGTTAGAATGACCTGTTGTGTTAGAAAATAAAGCTTTAGAACCTAAAGCAGTATTACAAGAAGCTGTTGTGTTAGCTTGTAAAGCATCAGTACCTACTGCTGTATTACAATCTCCTGTTGTAGTACTATCTAAAGCATCTTTACCAATTGCTACATTGCAATCGCCTGTAGTATTAACACACATTGTATTAAAACCAACTGCTGTATTTGAATGACCTTCTGTGTTAACAAATAAAGAATCATAACCAATTGCCGTGTTATAATCTGCTGTTGTGTTATTTGCTAAAGCATTTCTTCCTAATGCTGAATTACCATCTCCAGTTGTATTATCGTATAAAGAACAACTGCCAACTGCTGTATTAGAATTTCCTGTTGTGGTAGCATTTAAAGATAAATAACCAACTGCTGTATTACAATCTGCTGTAGTGTTACTACTTAAAGCACTATTACCGACAGCTGTATTAAAATCTCCTGTCGTATTAGCATCTAAAGCAGTTCTACCGATTGATACATTACAACAACCTGTTGTATTAACAGCTAAAGAATTATAACCTACGGCTGTATTCCTACAACCTGTTGTATTTAATGCTAAAGCACCCGTACCCAATGCTGAGTTTTGAGCACCTGTTGAGTTAGTGGCTAGAGCTAAATTACCTACTGCTGTATTACTTGCTCCACCTTGATTAGCTTTTAATGAATCAAAACCAACCGCTGTATTATTATTTCCAGTATTAGCACTTAAAGCACAATGACCTACTGCAGTAATACTTGATCCTGTAGCATTTGATTTTGCAGCTCTAAAACCAACAGCTACATTACCATTTGGTGTTGTATTAGCATCTAATGCTTCATAACCAACAGCTACACCATGATGTGCTGTAGTATTTGATCTTAATGATTCATAACCTATTGCTGTATTACATGCACCTGTTGTGTTTTGCTGCAATGATATATGACCTACAGCTGTGTTGTTATCTGCTCCTTCTGATTCTCTTAACGATTGAAAACCAATTGCTACGTTGTTATCCCCTGTTATTCCATCTCTTCTTGCATCTGATCCGATGGCAACGTTGCAATTACCTGTAGTTGTACATCTATTAGCTTGATTACCCACTGATACATTTTCTGTACCTGTAGTATTTCCCTGTGCTGATCTAAAACCAATAGCTGTGTTATTACTTGCTGTTGTGTTATTAATTAATGAAGCACAACCAATTCCAACATTACCACCACCTGTTGTATTACAATAAAGAGAAGATATACCAATTGATATGTTATTATTACCTGTTGTGTTATGTTGCAAAGCTCCAGTACCCATTGCTGTGTTTTGACAACCTGTGGTATTATTACCTAAAGCAAGATAACCAACTGCTTGACTATTACCTGCGGTAGTGTTGTTTGATAAAGCACTATGACCTATTGCAATATTTCTAAACCCTTCTGTATTATCGAATAAAGTAAAACTACCCATAGCTACATTATTTGCACCTGTTGTGTTAGTTGTTAAAGAACAAAAACCAAGTGATGTGTTACAAGAACCTGTTGTGTTAGCTTTTAAAGAACAAAAACCTACTGCTGTATTAGAACTAGCTGTTGTGTTAGAATATAATGAGCAAGTTCCAACAGCTGTATTGCTCGCTCCTGTGGTATTAGAAAATTGAGATAAATAACCAACAGCTACATTATTGTTTGCTGTTTGATTAGAATATAAAGTAGCTTGACCTAATGCAGTATTAAAACACCCTGTAGTGTTTGTAAATAAACTTACTCTACCTACAGCAACATTACGACAACCAGATGTATTATTAGCTAGTG
>WLWG01001421.1_pt1 | contig 21636 bp, 37 predicted proteins | sample 6712871 | NCBI WGS metagenome assembly WLWG01 (sample SAMN12718693, study PRJNA515312) | sponge metagenome | isolation source: marine sponge | host: Mycale hentscheli | place: New Zealand: South Island, Marlborough, Capsize Point | collected 2003-05-01
TTAGCTTCAAAAGGATTAACCTTACTGTCTCGTCGCATTCTTTTTGATTTTGTGGTTTATATAATGTAAAAGGATCTAGTCTTTTATCTGCCATTACTTTTTTAAACATTTTCCATCTAAGCGGAAAAGATTCATTTGCTCTACCTTTAGTTTCAATAATAAAGTTTTTACCTATAAAGTCAGGTGTATATTTTATGTTATGTATTTTCTTATTACCTCTGTTTTTATAATCTCCTTTACCATTACCACATCTTTCGTAAGATTCAAACGGAAAATTAAATCCTTCTTGTAGTTCAAATGTTTCGCCTTCATACAAAGCTTTGATTTTTGCTTTTTTCAAAGCCATATACATGTAACGCTCAAGGCCAGACGCGAAGTTAATACCATCATATGATATCTTCTTCGACTGTACTGGACCTTTTTTGCGTTTATAAGACTTCTTCCTCATTGACTTCTGTATAGTGTAAACCGTCATTTCCGTTTTGGCCTATTACATTCATACGATTAAGCATTGATTCTTCTATTTCGTCAGTTAAACAACGTCTAGCTGCCTCAATGTATAATAACGCATCCATTAATTCTTCTTGTACGTCAACTAAAAAACGATCAAGATCTTTTTCTTGACCTTCAATTTCTTGCATCATTGTAGCTCCATACTTTTTTTGGCCTACTAGACTACGTTCGTCCATCTTCCTTAGTACTTGTTGTACTATCTTGTCTTCAGTTTTAATTTTCATCTTTTACAAATGTTCCGTTAATCATTTTGCCTTTTCTATTTGCTATCTCTGTGTAAGCAGCGTCTATACAGTCTTCAATTTCAAATCCTTCTTGATAAGCTAAATTAGTTAACACAACAACCATATCACCAATAGCATCTTGTATTTCTGGTTTATCTTTTTCAAGCAAAGCTTGAGCAAGCTCACCAGCCTCTTCCATAAGTTTAACATATTGTGTATGTGAATTACCTGTTTGATATATACCTCTTTTAGCTGCCCAATCACGTATTAAATCAAATCTTTCTGTTAAAACACTTGGCGTATGATGAGGGTTAAAAAATGCCTCATAAAAAGCTTTATTGTAAATATAACTTCTATTTTCGTTAAACATTGATGTTTTAATGTTAGTCATTATCCACGGAATATTTTGTTTTGTAATTTCAAACTGGCCAAAATCCGTTTGCCATTTTAAACCTATGTTATCCGTTAGTCTACCTTTTAATTTATTAATAGGTACTGGAAAAGTTGAGGTTTGCTGCGTTGCGTTTATTTTCATTTTATTAAATAAGTTTTTATATAGTTTTCTATCTACTTTATAGCCGTAAGACTTTTGAAGTTCTATTTCACGGTCTGATATATAACTTATATCGTCTGACTGTTCAAGAACTTCATACTCATTCTCCTTATAACCTTGCATAAGGGTAACCCTGCTATTAAGATCACGTGTAACGCCGATCTTTTTACCTGGTATGTGGTATAAATAATACATATTTTTTAAAGTTTATCGTTGTATAAATGCATGTTGTGAGCATGGTGGTAGTACCAACCAATTTCAAAATTTAATCTTTCTGCAATCATTTTTTGTAATGATGAAAACTGATACTGATCATTACAGAAACCGTACCAGATGTCATTAGAACGCATATAGACAGACATACAGAGCTTTTTGTTTATAATTGTAAACTGAATAGCATAAGTACAAGGCGTATCTTTCTTATATTTATCATATTCTTTACCATCATATATACTAATAGCTGCATGACGTGTATTAGGATTTGTTTTAAGCTTTGCACAGACGTAGTCTATTTGAGCTTTACGTTTCCACTGGTAACCGTAGTTACTGTTAACTTTACGATCACTGTCAGCCATACGCTCCCATATTGGTGGTATTTTACCATACAGTTCACCAAGCTTATCAATACTAGGATCACCAGATAAATACCATTGCCACTCGGCTTCAGCATATTCTAAACTCCATTTACGTTGTTTGTTGGTTATATGGTTATCCAACGGGTTACGTATATAAAACCCACAATTAAACAAAGCTTTAGTATTATCAAAGTCTATACCATGTAATATGGCTTCGTTTAATAATGCTTCATAAGCTTCATTTGCGTTATTATAACTATTTAGCATATTTGTCGTAATAATATTTATAAAACTCATACATCTTGATCCATATAGTATCCTTGCCATATGTAACAGGTGATCTATTAGTTTTTTTGTTAATCTCTACATCTAAGTACCATGTCGCTTCGCCAGTTGCAAACGGGGATATATGTATTCCATTGTTTATACACCACCGATATGCCGTTAGTTCTTCCGACGTAGGCAAATAGCTTCCCATTATGTTCTTTTTTACTCTTGGCATCTATTCCCACGGCATTGGCTCGTTATTAATACCTATTGGTTCGTGTGGTATAAAACAACCTGATTTATGTTCCCATTTAAAATAAGCTTCAGCACCGTTTTCACCAAGGTTTTGAAATTTAACTTTTAGAACTTTAGCTTTAACAGTCTTAGCTTCATAATCTCTGTGAACTAATATACCATGATAACTAGCATCATACCATTCACCACCACCTTTAATATTATACATTGTTGGCTCTTCCATTTTACCGTCTTTGTCCTTATACATTTTAGTTGGGTGCGCTACTATAAATACTAGTACATCAAACTTTTTAGCAAATACTTCTATTTTAGTTAAGTATTCCATTGTATATCTATTAACGTCTTCTGTTTTACAATCAACGTCTCTTACTTTATTAAAAGGATCAATGACTAAGCATTTAATACCTTTACGTTTTACTAGTTCAGCACCTTTTCTAAGCACAGACTCTAGTGTATAACGTTCCATGTCAATATGAAAGTAGTTGCTATTACAATGATCAGCTATTTGATTCCATTTATCCCCATGTATATCCGCTGCTGTTGGCATACCTTCCCATGTTTTACGCATTAGCTTGTGAGCATGTAAATACGTAGGTGCATTTTCTGGTGACGCAAATGCTGTTTTCCAGCCATAGTTACGATTATAACCTACAACCATCTGATCAACAAAATCAGACTTACCGCTACTAGGTATGCCAGTAACAGTAATAAACTGACCGGTGTACGTGCTAAAAATGTTATCAAAGTTTTCCAAACCAACTTGATATCCTTTTTTAAATCCATTACGAACAAAGTCTGTAACTTCGTCTTCGATGTCTTTGAACGTTGTAACGTTTTCGAGCGGTACTGGTCGTGATTGAGAAATACGCTCTGCCAGTTTTTCTTTGCCATATTTTAAAAGGTATTCATTAGCATCTTTACAATCATCAAACGACGCTAGATAACAAACTTCAGCTCCAAGTCTACGGACTAATTCTGATTGTAATGCTTGACCTGCTTCATCTGAATCAACAGCTAATATTACTTTTTCCTTATCTTCAAAATAATCAATACAATTATCAAGATAATCTAAGTTATTAGAATTTAATGTAGCACCGTTAGGCACTGATATACTATTAGGCATACCAGCTTCATGCAATGCTAGTACATCCATTTCTCCTTCAGTTATAATACAATAATCATAACCTACAATACTATTTATATTATAGAATACTTTTTCAGCACCCTTATATAGTTTAAAGTTTTTTCTACCATCGCGATACTTAACATTAATAAGTTGGTCACCCATGAAATAGTTAAACTTTATAGTATTCTCGGACTTACCGGTTTGTGGCATATACTCAAGACCCTCGCTGATTTCTAAATCATAAAGGGTCTGAGTTCCTATACCTCTTGCTTTAAACCACTCAATTACTTTATCACTTAAAAACTCAGGTTGATCAACGTTAACTTGTAAAGCTGGTCTAACATATTCTTTTTCGCTAGCACCTTTGCGTTGATAAGTGTGTAATTGAAATGATGTGTTGCAATTATGACAAGTACCGAGACCACGTTCCCAATCATAAGACGCGCATTTTGCCTTTTGATTCTTGGGTTTTCTATCGTGAGAACAAAGCGGGCATATACCCTGCTTTTTTCCCTCTTCAAGCCTATATTGATTGAACTCGTCAATCAAGAATCCATTGATCTCTGTTGTCTGCATTTAATTTAATTTAAAATGGTAAATCATCTGCCGGTGCTGCAGCCGGCACTGCTTGTGGTTGATCTTGTCTTGGAGCAGCAGCAACGTTATCGCCGTTAGTCCATACAACTTGAACATTACCTAAGTACGTTTTAGCCACTTTAGCTTCGCGTTCTTCTTTTGTCTGTGCAATTACTACAGGTCCTTGATTACCGAACTGATCGACTTCATCATTTAAGGTTATAGTAATTGGTAAGTATTTACCTTTTTTACCATCGATAACTTTTGATTTATCTATGTTAGTAAGGTTTATACTACATTTAATTATACTAGCCATATTATACGTAATTATTTATTTGATTAAACATTCTTTGCATTTGGTCTTTAGTAGCGTTTGTATTTCTACGCATGTTGTCTACTGCTTTAACGTGGTTTTGTCCTGTATAAAAATTATTTACATTAGTTTCAATTCCTGTTACTGTACAAATTTTTGTTTGGTTTTTTCTGGTTCTTGCCATAATTAAAGGGTTTTATTAATAAAATATTGTGAAGGATCAAAGCCTTCAGACTTATAAAATAATTCGTAAGCCTGTACTGCTCTTTCAACTTTGTCCTTGCCACGTTCATAAAATTCTGGTGAGCAGTCAAATATACCTATTTGATGTGTATTTTTATCTATTACAATAAAAATCATTTCATAACCAAATAGTTTACTATAAATATAAGCTTGACTATCGTAGTTGTACTTAGCTGCTGAATATCTAAACTTATTAAGATCTGCTGTCGTCTTTAAATCAATGATCAGCTTTTCATTATGGTTTATTATATCTGCTTTACCTTTCCATAGTTGACCTTCAAGCTCTGTTATACCAGGTGTTTCATACTCTGTATTACTATCACGTATTAAACCTTTACATATATCATTAGCTAACATTTTCTCTGTCATTAACTCTATTGTATCAACCTCGTGTTGTAATAAGCATAGCTCACCACCTGATATCTCTTTATATACTTTAGTATTTCTAGTTGTTGCTTCTATTATCTTAAACTTATTAAGCTTTTCTGGCTCTAATATAGCTGTGTGAAAATATCCGCCAACTAGAAAAGCAGGTCGCGCTGCTTGCTGCTTTCCTAAAGCTAAAGGATTTGTAAGCAAAGTACCGATGTCAGAATTACTTAGATATTTCTTACCGAAAGGTCCATAGTAATGCTCATCATCACGTAGCTTTTCAATTGCTTTTTCTTTGTTCATATTATAGTGTATTTAGTGCACCTTCTACTTCTTGAGAAAGAGCATACTTGGCTTTTATAGCCGATACTTTACCACCCGCTGCTACATATTGAACTGCTTTTTCGTAAGCTGGATCTTTAGTTGAGGTTAAAGTTGGTTTTTTTGGCGTAAATTTCTTTTTGCCGTGATCATTTGTAGCGTCACTATCTGCAGTGTCATCAATTAAGAATAAATTACCTAATGCGTATTTTTTAGCATACGAAGATGCTGAACCAAATTGCTGAGGTGTATTCATACCTTTTTGATTTAAGTCTACACCAACTATAGCTGTAGCTTCTATTAAAGACTCACCGTCAGTAATAGTAGCTGTTGATGTCATAATAGGTAAACCTACTACTTCATCAAGCTTTTCGTTAATTGTAACTGTTACTCCTAATTCTAATAAAAAGGGTTTTGTTGCTTCTAGGATATCTTCGGCTGATCTGAAGTTGTACTTACCGAAGGAGTTAAATCTACTTTTTTTCGATTTGAACTTTGTTTGGATTGTCGCTAATTTTTCGTTTATAGTCATTCGTTCGTGTTTAAATTGCTTATTATTATAATTACATGTTTAATTGTTTGTTTACATTTTTCACTCTACTTAACTTACACTATATCAAGCACTTGCGAGTGATCTACGTTGTCTATTAGTTTTTGTACAGCTTGTTTTTTTAGCTCAGAAACACGCACGTAAGCGCTTGTTCCTTTTATAGCTAATTTACCTGCTATATAATTAGCAGAGTGTTTTTCACAGTCTAAACCGTATGATAATCTTAGTACTTCATATTCAATATCTGTTAAATATTTTTTCATTAAACCTTTTAAATAAATATTAAGTATTTGTATATTGTAAGGTTCGGATTTATCTGCTATTTGATACATCATGTTTTCTTCATCATCATTTGTAACTTGCGCATCAATACTTAAAAACACAGAATTAAAAAACAATTCAACCATTTTTTTGTCTTTAGGATTTTTACGTATTTCATTAAGCTTGTGTTCTGGTATACGCATATCGCCGCGAGCCATGTCGATTCTACGTCTAATATTACCTTTAATTCTTTTACTAAAAAATGATTTTAATGTTTTTTCAATGTCTTCGGATTCATTTAACATTTCCCAATCAAGCTTGTCAACAGCTTTAACCAAGCCTTCATTACCTATTTGTAATAAATCGTTAATGCTTAACACACCTGACGCTTGCTGTGTAGTTGAAAACTTACGCGCTAGGTTTTCTACAAGAGGCATGAATTTAACTATGAGTTGATCTCTACTGTATTCGTTCCATGCTAGATTTTCTATATTTGCTATAGAAGTCTTTAAATCGTTCTTGTATCTTATATAGTTTTGTATATTATATTTTTTCATATTTTTCTAGCTTTTCAAATGCCTGTGACATTAGTTCGTTATCAGCGTAGTATATATTGCCTATACTTGCCATCCATTCGTTAAAATCTTTAATCATATTTCTTCATTTAATATTGCTTTTTCTTTTCTCAGGCAATCGTTTAGATTACGCTGTATGGTTCTAGTAGAACAGTTTAATAAACCTGCTATTCTACTCCACGTTATTGTTTTACCCATATCATTTAAATCTAGCATGCATTGATAAATTGCTTCACCATCTACACGACTAGATCTACCTACAAGCTTACCAACGATACTCATCTTTTCGTTAGCAGTTAAACCACTATAGTCTTTAAATATTATTTTACGTTTTTTGTTTACAGGTGGTTCGCCACCATTTTTAAACACATCATCTATCATAGCTTGTAGCTTTTTATCACTAATAAAGAATGTTACAAAACCATTTTCTTTTTCAGCTATAAACTCATACACATGTGATGATAATAAACCATTCTCTTGATTTAAATAATATAAAACATAAAAATGCCACTTCAAAGATCTATATGTTGTAATCTTTGCTTTACTACGAAACAAGTGATAACATTCGTATGTACCATTTTCATAGTACTTATACAAAGCGGTTTCATTAGTTGGTATATCGTTTATAGGATCTTGCCTATAATTTATTCTACGATCGTTCAACCATTTTATGTTTCTTTCATGTGACATTAGCTAGTTACTTTAATACCTTTACGGGCTTTTGTCACCCTTGGTTTAACAAAATTCTTAATTTTTGTTCTTGTGTTGAAAACATCTGTTTCAACTAAATGTTTGTATAATTTTCTTCTTGTCATCTGGTCTAAATATTAATTGTTCGTCTTTTGTGGCTATTGTATATTTTTCTTGTTCATAGTAATTCCAATATGCTGTTATGCTACAACCTACTACTTTGTATTGTTCTGGCATACATTGTGGAGGTTCGTTAAAATCACCGTCAGGCATACCGAATGGACATAAGTCTAATGGTTTTTTACATTTAATAATAGACATATGTGTTTTGCCATATCGTTTAGTATATTCTTCACCTAACGCTAACATATGATTATATAACCAATAGTATTGCCTAACGTTTTGTCTACACCATATAGTAGACGGGTGATTGTAATGTGCTTTTTTATAAGGCACGTAATCAGGTTTATACTCTAACAGTTCTGCATAATGATGATGCGCAGTACAAAGCATCTGGGCTGATTCTAAGATCATTTTAACCACATGCTTATTGTATTGTATCTGTGCAGCTTTTACAGGGTCTGAGTCTAAATAAAATATATTCATTAGTATCGCCTTTTACTAGGTCTATTGTAATATTTGTCTAATAATAAGTGTACTACTTCTTCGCTTATCATATTATCATTGTATAATTGGTATATTAACTTACTCATAGTTACGTAAACATTTAAACATAGGGTGTCTGTAATTGCCTGATTTAGTACGTTCGAAGTACGTGAAAGTAGCAACTTCACCTATGTAGTCATGAATATTATCTTGAATTTTAGCTAGATCTTTGTACGTAAAGCCTTTGCCTGGAGGACAACCGAACTCTACACCTTCTTCGTCTTGCATTAAGAACTTGCCTAGTGTGCCTTTGCGCTTGCCTTTACCTGCTTCGTAGCCTACAATAACAGCTTCTGCGTCATGAAAGTCTTTAAACTTTTGCAAGTTATAAGATCTTTTGCATTGATAAGGAGCATCTAGACGTAGTATAGAGCCTTCGTAACCTTTTTCTAAAAAGTTTTTGTGTTTCATATTAGCATGACCGTTAGATGTAACCTGCCACGTTGGAACGTATTTTACACAATAAGAATAAAAATCACTTATGCTTAAGTTATGCATTCTACGTGAATACGGCTCGTTGCCATGCGCGTAGTCATAACAATGAAATTGTACTAGTTTTTTAGCTTTAGAACGCATATAACTAGTTGGTTTTTGAGTTCTAACTAGAGATATAATTTGTTCGAAATCATCACGTAGATCATGGTTGTATAATTCACCGTCAAGTATCATATCTGGATGCATGTCGAACCAAGGTTTAAGATCTTTTAGTATGTGTCTTATATTAAGCCACGGTTTTCCTGTGCGTGAATAAGCTATTACTTTTCCTGTTTCGTCGAGTTGTATCAAGCACCTTACACCGTCTAGTTTTGGTTGCATAAACACTTTCTCGGACCAGTCGACATCTTTATTGCCTACTTTGTATGCGAGCATTGGTTTTATCATTTATTTATAATTTTTAAGTTTATTTTCAATTGTTTTAATTTTTTCTTGTAATTCTTTGCATTTTTCATAGTTTTCACGTTGTAACTCAAAATCTAGTTGAGTCATTGTTGAAGCTAATTCTGCAAGTAAGTCTGCTTCATCGGTATTAGAACTAGTTGGTATCACAAACGTATCCGTGTGGTACATTAACTCTGATAAAACTAATTCTGCTACACGTTGAGCTAATTTTTCTATTTCTTTTTCAGTCATAATTAGTTTGATTGTTAGCAAAATCAGTATATTCCATGTCTTGCATATATTTAGATATAATTTTTTCAGGCGTTAACACAAACACACATTCGCTACTATACATATCCCAACAACTTACGTGTATTTTATCTTTATCACCTGACCATATTATATATCTATACTGATGATCTATTTGCTCTGCTTTAGGGTATAAATAGCAACTGTCATAGTACATATCATGAACTAGTTTACTAGCTAATCTAGCGCCGTCTTGACAACCATTGCTTTTAGCAAGCAACCAATTAGCTATTTGTACGCCTTGCCACTCAGGATAACCATCATGATGCATGTACATGTTTACATAGCTTTTGTCTTGCATAAGATCAGGGTGTATAGCAAATCCTTCTGGGTATCTGCTACTATGTTCTCGGTCTACAACCATTAGTAAGTTTCTAGTACTCATTATTCTTCTTCGTCTTTAATGTAACCTTCATCTATTAGTTCGTCTTCAACTTCTTGTATCATATCATTAATATAATCTTCCCAAGCTTGCATAATGCCATCTTCTACATATTGACTATCTATATCGTCTACGTATATCATCTCGTTATAACCATCTGTTATAGCTTGATACAAAACATCACCTAGATCTGATTCGTAGTAATATACATCTTCATTTATACATACATCTCTACCATCGCCACTTGTTGCAACCCATACTTCATAGCCATCTGCTGTAGATTCTGGGTAAATTGAAAAGTCTGGCGTTTTATTCCAGTCATCAACAATTTCAACATTGTAATGTTCTTTTATTTTTTCTAAAGAATTATCTACTTGCTCATACATAGATATACCTCTGTCTTTTAATCTTTTTTCGATTAATTCGTCTGTTATTAATTTTTTAGTTGCCATCATTTCTTTTAATTTAATTTTTGCTATTTCGGTAGCGTTATTAGCGAAGTGTCCCATGGTTGGTGGGTTATCTTCAAAGTATTTTTTTACTGAATCACTCATAGTCTTTAGTTATTAAAATGTTATCACCGTATTTAAAATCCCACGCGGTAACTTTAAGAAGTTCAACGTTGGAAAATGTATATAACGAGCTAACGTCACTAATTTTTAAGTCACTATAAAATGTAGTGCTTGACAAAGCTTCAACTATACCGTCGATAGATGCTTTGTATTTGTCGTTTTCAGAGGAATGTAATGCCTCTTTGATTTCAGGCTTTAGCCTTTCGTAAATTGTAAGTCTTTTCATGTTTATTATTTAATTATATTATCTGTTAGTGTTTGTATTTTGTTTGTAATTACTCACCAATTACAATAACATTACCGTTAATAGATTCATTTTCAATAATAGACTCTACGTCTTGCCAATGATACCAGTCCATTTCTAATTCTGTCATTGTTTGCTTGATTTCATTTACTTTCTTTTGTTTGCCGTTTCTATCACCGACCATATAGCCGCCAATAAACAACACACACGCTAATGCGATTACTTTTTTTCTGTTCATAGTTTATATTTAAAATTAGTAATATTTTAACAGTAGGCATTGCGACTCGGTAACGCTGCACCCTTCTTGTCCAGGCTTGGTACCTACTGTTAATTAGTGGAAGTGGGCGGAATCGAACCGCCGTTTAAGTTAGTGTGATTAGACTTGACTACAATGCTTTCGCTTGACAACAATGTCTTTTCTCCTATTTCTTAGCTTACCTTATCACTCCCTTTGTAACTAGTGAGGGAATCGAACCCTCATACTTTCGTAGCAATGAACTCTGTTTAACTTAATAACGCCTGTTGCATCCATACCTAGTTTAATATTAGCAACTAGTGAGGATTCGAACCTCATACCCGTCGGTAGCCCGAGTCGCGAAGCCTGTCTTGCGTCTCTAACCTGACCTAGTTCCCGCTAGCTATTCACTTATGTAATTTAGGCACCGCTTTCGCGGAGTAGATTTTTATGGCCATTCACCAACCTAAATCCTAATTAAGCTACTAGTCTAGCTATTTACTACAATCATCGAGCCGAATAGAAGGTGATGCAATGATGCTTCTAATTAATCTTCTTTCGCCTTTAATCATGTAGCTATTTACGCCGCCAAGCTCTGTGCACTGATGCACTTACTTCTTGGCTGACGATTTGTATTGTATTGCCTGTCTTGTGCTCGATGATAGGAACATACGAGTACGTTTGAGTTGTTGAGCAAGGCATACAAGTTTTGTAGCCTAACTTTAATCTTACAGGGTGCACTTCTGTGCCGCATTTACAATACATAGTTATTTATTTTATTTGTTACATTTATATTATCTGTTAGTAATATTATTTTGTTTGTAAAGATATTCAATAGCTTTATCCATTACCATACTATGTAAGGCGTTAAAATCATCACCGTCAACAGGTTGATCTGCTATCTGCCACTCTACAGTATCATACATTATTTCTTTACAGTGATCTGCAACGCCTTGCGCTATAAGATCTATTTCTGACATTTTACTCATATTAGTACATTGTTAAGTTTCTCATATTATAATTTCTTTTGCAAAAGTCTACTATATACATAAGTCTTGCAAGTGGATCATGTATCAACTCTCTAGCGTAGCATATAGCTTTTGAAGTTTTTAGTTCACCATTTTGTCCTATAACTGTCCATCTTTCTTCGCGCTTATATACTTTGTTTAGTTGATATATTCTATCACTTGAGTTACATCTTCTAACATAACCTGTTGTATAAGACGCTAGTTGATCGCCATTAGGTAAAACAAATTGTCTTGTACCGTTTTTCTTCTGTCTTTTAGTAGTCATTTCTTTGATATTATATTCTATAAACATACGTTTAGCGAATAAGTCTACTAATTCTACACGTCTCTGTCTCCAGTCCATATTTTCTTGTTCTAGATTTCTCATAGGGTTTTTATTTGTTTTAATTGTTCTGTTGTAAATTTCTTTGATGTTTCTCGCCACATACGGTTGTGAGTGAACTTTCGTGCTTTGCTGAATGTAGATTTCTGCTGATATCGTACTCGATTGTACTCTGCATCGGTGAGTCCACTACACGTGCCGTTGTGAAGAGTTAGACGTCTATGCCCGTCTGCTCTTAGTTTTTTCTGTGCTTTTGCATAGGCACACAGTTGTTTCATATTAGTAACTACCATGGTAATAAGGTTTTTTCGACATAAGTAAGACCTTTGTAGTTGAACCAAGAGCTGATACCTTCTTGATCTTTGCTTTCGTTATAAATAAAAGCAAATTTAGGTGGTAGCTCGCCGACATGATAACCTTTGTAGGTTTTGTTTGATAATTTAATTTGATTGTTGGGTAAGAATTTAATTGTTTGCATAGTTTTTTATTATATTATCTGTTAGTAATATTATTTTGTTTGTAATATAACATAGATTCTAGTGAATCATTATTATATCTTGTCCAATACTGTCGCTCTATTGATTCTATTTGAGCACGAGTTATTCTTATTATTTTATTATGTGAGTGCTTTTTCATCTGTAGTCAACATTAGGTTGTATGCTATTTGCTACGTTTTGACGAAATTGCCACTCGCGCTTGCGATATTCATGGTCAGTACACCATTTGCGCCAAGCTTTGCTTGCAGGTTTTTCACCGAACTTAGCTTCGAACTCTTCGACTTGTTTTAGTTTTGCAGCGATTTGCTCTGCTGGATAATCATTATATTGCATAGTATTATTTATTAGTTGATTTATAGAACTCTATTCTGTCAAGAACATCTTGTCTAGTTATTTTCTTTTCAAGTTGTAATAGTATATCTTTTGACATATCTATTTGCTTGCCGTTTTGGCATGTAAGTATATATTGCATAGTATTAATTTTTATAGTTTAAATAATTTTTGTTGAAATCTTTGAAATACGTATATTTCTTCTAATATACATTGAGGTAAAACCTGTTGTATATAAACTTCTGGATTACTTTGAAGCCATTTGTTTAAGAGCGATATGTATTTTATACGTTTCATTTTATTATATTATCTGTATTAGAATTTATTTTGTTTGTAGACATGGTGAGAATCGAACTCACTTCAACCGTTATGTCTTACTCACGTGTATTTACTCTGCCCAGTTAAGCCTGCTTCAAAGCCAAAGGTTCGGACAGTCACCCGTGTGAGATTTTATTTTGAAATGTAGTTTACTTTACTTCGACTACATTTCTTACTGAAACTGGTACATTATTTGAAGAAGTATAAGATTTATACTTGATGAAACATGGCATAGTTTCTAGTTTACTTTTCATAATTTCGAATACTTTATCATGATTATAAGTACAAGTTTTACCGTTTTTGAAATTGACAGTAATGTTTTGATTTTTACCGATTAAAGATTTTCTGATTACGAATCTTTTAGAAATTAAATTTTGCATAGTTTATTTATTTATTTATTATTATTTATTAGTTTATTATATTATCTGTTTAGTACAGTATTTTGTTTGTAAAAAGATTTTAGTAGAAGTCATAATAGATTTCAATGACTTTAGATTTTTGTTCTTTAGTTAACAAGTTGAAGTGTTTACCGTATAAGTTGAAAGAAATGTTTAAGTATTTAGAAGACATAGTTTTATTTTTTAAGATTAATTAATTGTTTTAAATGTTATATTATTTTTTGTTAATAATTTTGGAATATTAATATTTGATGGATTATTTATAATATTTAGTTTATTATTTAAGAATTTAATATTAATATAATTATTTGTTAATAAGTTTGTTGTTAGTTTGATTTGAAATTTGTTTATTATATACATAGTTTTTTTATTATATTATCTGTTTGATAGAATATTTTGTTTGTAAGAATTATAATTTTGAAATAATTTCTTCATATAAATAATCTTGAATAAATTCATTATATTTTTCTCGACAATCCGTCAATGGATTAAATGGAAATTCTGATTTGATTTGATTAATTAAATTTTTCATAATTATTATTTTATTATTTATTGTTTGTTTCATTTATATTATCCGTTCAACAGAATATTATGTTTGTAAAAGTTGTATATTTATTTAGTTGTTAGTAATGTGTTGAAAGTACTGGTCGTCATGTCATAATGTCATAGTTATGTCATACTGTCATAGTTACGTAATGTTGTAACTACTAGTGACTTAGTGTCATGTCATGTTGTCATAACACTACAACGAGTGAATCAGTGAGATTGTTACACATGTTAGACATGGAATAATGAATAAGAATGTGATAGTTAAACCAATTGTTGTTGGAATGTTTTCTTTTTTGAACATAGTATTGTTATTAATTGTTATTATTTGTTAGTTACGTTAATATTATCTGTGTGTTGTGTTATTATGTCTGTAACTCGTAGTGAAAACGTGAATCGTTACGATATATCTAGGAAAAATGTTAAAATGTTGTGTAAAACATGATAAAAAGTCGCCGGGGCTGGCGAATATGAAACGATTTTACTGAAAAATTGCGAATATCAGAGGAGAGTAGGGACGCTACAGCTCTCTATTTGTTATATTTTTTGAAATAGGACATTAGCCTTTTAAGAAGTATAAGTAATAGGCTAGTGTCACGCTTGTAAAAACTTCACTTTACCTGTAAGTATATATAATATACAAAACTAACTAACTAATATGGCAGAAATACAAGCATATCCACAGGGCACACCGGCAGAAACCACTATGCTGGTAGGGACGCAGATGAACGTTGAGCAATCAGACGGTACTAAAAAGAATTTAACAAGAAACTTTTCAGTGTCAAGCGTGTTAGGTTTAGCCTCTACTTCTTATATTAAAACCGAAAAAGTTACTGTAAGCACAGCTGAGTTAAAAGATTTACATAATACACCTAAAATACTAGTAGATGTTACAGCTGGTAACCCTAAAGAAATATGTCAAGTATACAGTGTTGTTTTTAGTGTTCGTGGTAATAGCTTTTCAAGTAATCTTAGTTTTCCAAACGACTTAAATATACAGTCTAATAACGCAAGCCCTTGGAAATACGTTATACCTCAAGCAACTGCGAACGCTCAACTTACACCTTTTTATGTTCCTTCTCTTACAGCTGGAGACTCTGATTTAGACTCTGACGTAGTTCTTGAAAGCGCTGGCGCTGCTGTTGAAACGGGTACGGCTACAACTACAATGACAGTTTGGATTACATATAGAATATTTAATACACAAGATTAACACATGGCAAGGATAAGTTCGTATCCGTTTGATACCACAGTTACTGATAATGACGCATGGATAGGTAGCGATGCAGGTAATAAACAGACAAAGCAATTCACTGCATCAGCAGTAGCTACGTATCTAAATATTAATGCTAAAGTTAATATAGGTGGCCAAATGTCTTTTAAGTGGTCAAACACACAGAATGGAGGGCATGGAAGTATATCTAAAACTGGTGGTGGTGGAACTGGAGATGGACTTAATACTTTAACAGAGATAAGAATATCTACAACTGAACTAAACGGGCAAAATGTAGTTAAGTTTTTAGAGTACATAACAGGTAGATCTATATTAATAGGTCAAGGTGATGAGATTAGTCAATTTGGTAACTACAGTTTAGATTCATATAGTGTAGATCCGCAAGATACTTTTTACTATATAGCATCATTAACTTATATTGGTGGCAATGGAACCATAGCTCCAGAAGGAACACAATACACATTGATACATTTTGACATAAATAGTGGAGATGTAAATTTAAAACAAAATTTTAGCCTAGCTAATCAATGGATTATAAATAACACAACAGGTAAGGCAGAACCTTCAGTGACGTTAACTGACACAGCTAATCCGCCTAACGAAATAAAAGGAAGTATAACATATACTAACGCAACAACAATAACAGTTGACTTTGACGAAAGCGTTGCAGGGTCATCAATACTAAACTAACAAATTTAAAAAAATAAACTATGCCTATTAATTACTACTGCGCCATTGCAATGAATGGCTCTGATCTGGAAATGAACAAGAACAGTATTACATTGCCGGTCATTGATCCTTTGGCTACAGCTCCCGCATCACCCGTTGAAGGTCAAATGTATTTTGACACATCTGCTAACGATAAAACAATGTACTTCTATAATGGAACTGCATGGATAGAAATGGACGGCTCTGGTTCAGGTGTATCTTCACTAGCTGGAGGAACATCTACATATATAACAAACTCAGTTGATGCATCTACTGGCGCTGTAACTTTAACTAGTACACTAGCTGGAGGATCAGGAAATAATACTCAATTTTATAGAGGTGATGGAACATGGGCAACACCATCTGGATCTTATACTTCATGGACATTAGATGGAGACACTGGAACGCCTCAAGCAATAGCTGATGGAAACACGGCTACATTCGTGGGTGGTACAGGTATAGACACAGTGGTTAGTGCAACAGATACTTTAACTATTGATTTAGATGTAAGTGAATTAACAAGTGTATCAGCTGCAACTGGAGACTTTGTAGCTATACAAGATGTAAGCGATTCAAACTTAACAAAAAAAGCGTTAGTAAGTAGTATTATAGCTTTAGCTCCTCAAGGAGATGTAACAGGTATAGACGCTGGTGATGGTATTAGAATAGATGACGGATCTACAGCAACTCCAGAAGTAAACGTACAATACACAGGTACAAACAACGTTGTAGTTAAAGCTGCAAACGCTGAAGGAACTGCTATAGCTACCACTGATCTTGTAATGTATGCAGACTCAAATGCCAGTGATGCTGTTAAAAGAGGTTTGGTTTCTGATCTACCATTTGCTCCGTCAAGCACAGTGTCTGGTGTAGAAAGTGTAAACTTTAAAACCGACGGTACTTCTTTAAATGTAGTCTCAAACACAATCACAGGAACTGGCACAATGACGGGTGTTTGGCAAGGAACATCATCTCAATATGTAAACGGTGAAGGTGATTTAGTAACGTTCCCTAATATTCCTCAAGGAGATTTAACAGGTCTTACTGAAGGGGATTATATAAGTATATCTAACGCCTCAGGTCCAGTACCTACTATTAACGCTTTAGGAACTGTAGCTTCTACACCTTCAAGACTTGTAGCTAGAGACGCTTCTGGTTTTGGTTATGTTGACACACCGTCTTCTGGTGATAGTTCAGAGAAAATAGCAACAACAGCTTTCGTACAATCTGCTCTTACAGGGTTATTAGAATTTAAAGGTGGTTTCAATGCCAACACAGGTGATTTAGATTCACCGCTAAGTGGAGATTTATATGTTGATGTCGCTATATCAGTGGGTGATTACTATGTAGTAACTACAGCTGGTAATTTCTTTGGTAATACAGCTACTCCACTAACGCCTGGTGATTCTGTTATAGTTCAAACTGCTAAAACAGCGGGTAATGCTACTGAAGCAGATTTTATAGTTGTACAATCTGATACAGATCTTGCAACTAATTCGACACCTGGTTTAATGTTTATAAATCCAAGCGGAACTGGTATAAGCTCAAACATTTCATCAGGTCAAGCAACTTTAACTAACACAGATAAAGGTTCTTCTCAAAACATATTTAAAAACGTAGCATCCTCATCTGGTACAGCCGTAGCTGATAATAACAATGATACGTTAACAATAGTTGGTGCCGGTGGCGCGTCTACTGCTGTAGTTGGTGACACTCTAACTATAACGTCAACAGATACAAACACACAAAGAGCTGCAGGAACAGGTTTAAGTTTATCAGGTAATACTATAAACGCAAACGTAGACGGAACACAATCAGTTGCTGCTAATACTTCAAGCACAACAGCTTCTAGAACATATAAAGTTCAAGTTGATTCAGGAGATAACTTAGTAGTTAACGTACCTTGGTCAAACACTAACTCAGGAGGTACTGTAACTAACGTTAGCGCTTCACACGAAGGAAATGCATTTAGTGTAACAGTTAGTAACGCAAGTACGACACCTGATATCGATATTGATATGCAAGGTGATTCAACTGAGTATGTAAATGGAGCTGGTAATTTAGTTACTTTCCCGTCAATACCACAAGGAGATATAGAATCTGTCTCGGAAGCTACAGCTAATAACAGGTTAGGTATTGACATACTAGCACCTGGTGGTCCAGATGTGACTGTTGGATTAGATGTTGTAAACCTTACAAATATAGGTGCAGCACCAGCAACTAATGATGAGCTTATAATATACGATACAAGTACATCTACTAACAAGGCTGTTACCGTAGCAAACCTTGCAGCTGCAACTCATGATGTTAATTCATACGCTGCTACTATAACTGGGTTTGGAACAGTGACGCATAACTTAGGATCTTATGATGTAATAGTACAACTATACAATGCTGCAAGTTATGAAACAATATATGCATGTGTTGATAGAACTTCTACAAATGCAGTAGGTATTTCTGGAGGTAGTTTCCCAGCAGGAAACATAAGAGTTTTAATTACTAAGGTAATAGCATAATAATAATAAAATTAAATTAAATGGCAATAAATCAATATTGTGACGAAAATATAAACGGTGATCTTACTGTCACCGGCGACGTAGGTATCGGGACGACTAGTCCTAGTAGAAAACTTGAAGTTGCTGGTGATGTGGGTATTGATGGCTATATTTATCACAATGGTGACGATTCAAAAATAGGTTTTGAAGGTAATGACGCAATAAGAATGTACACTGCAAATAGTGTTCGAATGCAAGTTAACTCTTCAGGCGACGTCGGGATTGGAACGACTAGTCCTAGCTATAAGTTAGAAGTAAATGGAACTTTAGGAGTTTCAAGAACAGATGGTATTATTTTTGCTGGAAGCGTAGGTTCAGGGCAAGGAAACAAAATAACCTCCGACGTTAATAATAATTTAATTTTTAGTACTTCTCTGACAAGTGTTCCATATACTACTACCGAAAGAATTCGTATTTTAAATGACGGAAAAGTCGGTATTGGAACAACTAGTCCGAGCTATGAACTAGATGTAGACGGCGTAATTAGAGGTGAGCAATATTTAAGATTAAGAGATACAGGCGGTACAAATAGATTTAGCGTTAGATCTGAGACTACATACAGCACTATAGACAATGGAACCAACGCTCTAAACTATATAGCTAACACCCACGCGTTTTTAAGAAGTTCAACTGAAATAATGCGCATTCATTCTAATAATAACGTTGGTATAGGAACAACTAGTCCAAGTTATAAATTAGATGTTTCAGGCACTGGTAGGTTTACAAGCTATTTAAGCTTTAATGACCAAGGTTATATTAGAGGTGATGTTTCAGGAGAATTAAGACTTCAAGGTGGGTCTACAGCTACTACGTTTTATAACTCGTCTAATTCTTCTGAATTGATGAGAATAACTCAAGCAGGCGACGTCGGTATTGGGACAAATAGTCCAACTGCCACGTTACACGTTAATGGAGATGATTTTAAAGTAACTAATGGAAATGAATCATCTTTAACTGTTGATACTACCCAATACGAATATAAACTTGGTGATATAAGCGGAGGAGAGCAACAATCTTATCTTGGGATTGAATCAGCTAATAGCAAGGCTTATTTTGTAAATTGTGATTTAGGTATAGGTACTTTCGCTCCATCTGCCAAGTTACACGTCCAAGGAAACTCTAATTTCATTGGAGCTATAAACGGATACACAGGATCTACTTCAAATAGATATTTATCAATACTGCAATCAGGCGGTTTAACTTATTTAAGTACAGGTACTACGAACGAAACAATATATTTTGGCATAGGACCTGTATCTAACACAACGAATATAAATTGTACTGGAACTGCAACTGCTACGAATTTCATATTATCTTCAGATGAAAGATTAAAAAAGAATATAAAAGATTTAGAGCCTAAAGCAATAGATGTTAAATGGAAAAGCTTTGAATTAAAGCTGGAACCAGATTATAAAAGAGTTGGTGTAATAGCTCAAGAATTAGAAAAAACAAATCCAGAGTTTATAAGAGAAGATGTAGACGGGACAAAGTCTGTTGCTTATATAGATTTATTAATAACTAAAATTGCTGAACTAGAAGCAAGATTAGAAAAAGCAGGATTATAATGGCAGTGCCAGATACTAATACTTTTTCACTTCAAGATGTTGTAGATGAATTTGTTAAAGTTAGTCCTCAGCCAGATGATTTAGTTGATTGTTTTGCTAATGCAAGTGCTAGTGCTTTTGATCCAGCCTATGAAGGTTCTAAAGATAGATTATCTAATTTTAGAAATTACAACGGGGTTTTCGCAGGTCAATTTAATACTATAGTATCTGGTTCTTTATCAAGCTCTCAATCATGGAGTAATCAAGTTTTTACTCTATCAGATAATTATATAGGTCACACCGTGCAAGTTGTTTGGCACTACATTAGTGGAACTAGCTTTACAGGAGACTTGCAGGTTGGTGGAAATGCAACCTTAGGTACAACAACTTTTGATTTTGATACTTATTCAGGAACAGCGTGGCAAACTAGTAGAAGTAATACTTCTTCTTATTCAAGCGTAACCTGGTTTGATATAGCCACGGGTACAACGGCTTTAAGATGGAACAAAAGAGCTAACAGCGCGCCTCCATCAGGAGGAACTGGTTTGTCGCCACCACCGTATACAGGAGGAGACAGCACTTATTATTACGCTGAAACATCTAGTCCAGGATATTCAAACAAAAATTTTTGGCTAAGAAGCCCTGTGGTAACAATATCAAGTGGAAATAAAAGTATAGACTGGTGGAGAGGTAATTTAGGAGCAACAATGGGTAGTTTAAGTATTTCTATAGATGTAATAACATAATAGTAAAAATGATATAAAACCAGTGATAATAGAAATATACCTGCTCGGTGAGAGCGATAACCAATGTCAAACTAAAACCAAAACCAATGACACTATTTTACCAGACTAATACGTGGACTAGTCAACCACAAATTACGGAAGAAACCAAGAAAATTTGGGAACACATAGTTCAAAAGAAAAACTGGAGAATTGTACAGTTACCAAATGGATTTTACCAAACAGAATACCTTGATCCTAAAAAAGAACATTGTTGGATCGATGTAACGAGACGCGAAACAATGGAAGGCGCTGAATCAGCAATAGATGCTTCTATTAACCATTATGAGAAAAAATTAGCTCATATTCGTGGACCACAAGTCGTTAAGACTTTTAAATAAAATAAATCAAATTAAATTAAATTAAATTATGTCAGACTTAATAGTCAAGAACCTTAACTTTGGTGACAAAGCTAGGGAAGAAGTATTTAAAGGTATAACAAAACTCACAACTGCTGTTAGCTCCACACTTGGGGCTAGCGGTAAATGTGTGATGTTAGAAGACAACGCTGGAAGACCAGTGATTACAAAAGACGGTGTAACAGTTGCGGACTCAGTAATACTAAGAGATCCTGTTGAAAACATGGGTGCTACTTTACTAAAAGAAGCTGCTCGTAAAACAGTTAGAGAAGCTGGCGATGGCACAACAACAGCTACAGTTATTGCTCATGCTA
>WLWG01001422.1_pt1 | contig 21631 bp, 18 predicted proteins | sample 6712871 | NCBI WGS metagenome assembly WLWG01 (sample SAMN12718693, study PRJNA515312) | sponge metagenome | isolation source: marine sponge | host: Mycale hentscheli | place: New Zealand: South Island, Marlborough, Capsize Point | collected 2003-05-01
ACATGGCAGAAATTAAAAACAGTTTTCTAAGATCCAAGATGAATAAAGACTTGGATGATAGATTAATACCTAACGGTGAATATAGAGATGCGCAGAATATATCTGTAGGTAAATCTGAAGCTGATGACATAGGTGCTTTAGAAACTGTTTTAGGTAACACTCTTCAAACTAATTTTGGTTTAAGTGGTTTTGAAGTTATAGGTTACAAAGCTATTGATAATACAAATACTATTATAGTTTTTTTAACTAATAACACTAATCATTATATTTATAGTTATAAGCCTAATACCTCCCCTGTTTTGTTAGTTAGTGGAGCTTTTTTAAACTTTTCAACAAGTTATCCAATAAGTGGTGTAAGTGTAATAGAAGAATTATTGTTTTGGACAGATAATTTTAATCAACCAAGAAAAATAAATATAAACACAGCTACTACTTTTCCAAATACATATTATAGAGAAGAAAATCATATTTCTGTTGCTAAATATAATCCTTACCAACCAATAGGTTTGTTAAGTAAATTATCAAAAACAACATCTGGGCTTGCTAGCGATGTGTTAACTCTTTCTGATACTACAGGCATAACAAAAGGAATGTCAGTTGTAGACTACACTAACAACACTCTAGGACCAGAAGATTATGTGTATGTTTTAGATGTCACTTCAGCAACTACAGTTCAAATAAAAATACCTACTGGCCACACTATATCTGGTGTTTCAAATGGAGATACAATATATTTTTTACAAACAACAATGACTGGTGAAGATATTACTTTTGATTTCAATGGAAGTAGTGATTGGCCAGGTGATCCAGATTACTTAGAGAGTAGGTTTGTAAGATTAAGTTATAGATTTGAATTTGATGACGGAGAATATTCTTTAATAGCACCATTTACTCAAATAGCTTTTATTCCAAAGCAAAAAGGTTATTATCTTGGTAATTTTAATGGAACTATTCCAGAAGATGAAAACGAAGCATATAGAAGTACGATTGTAGAATTTATGGAAAATGGTGTTCAAAATATAGAGCTTTTAATTCCTTTTCCAGATACATTAAATAATGTTCAACCAACACAAGCTGCGTCTTATAAAATAAAATCAATAGATATATTATACAAAGAATCTGATGCTTTAGCTATAAAAGTAGTTGATTCTATAGAATATAATGAACTTAATGAAAATGGCAATGCTTGGACATCTACAAGCAATACTAATATTTATACTTATAATTATCAATCAAGAAAACCTTTTAGAACACTTCCAACAGACCAAACAACTAGAGTATATGATAAAGTGCCTGTTACTGCTTTAGCTCAAGAAACATCTGGAAATAGAATAATATATGGTAATTTTAAAGACAGATATACTTCGCCTGAAGTTATTGATTATATAGTTGGTGTAGGTCCTAAATCATTAGCTAAAGATTATGATAATTGGGTAGAATATCCTAATCACTCTGTAAAACAAAATAGAAATTATCAAGTAGGTTTTGTTCTTATAGATAAATTTGGTAGACAATCAGACGTTGTTTTATCAGGTGTAAAAACAGTGTCTACAACAGCTTCTGACGGTACAATTTATGGTGGTGATACCATTTATAATCCATACAATAGCACAACAACGAATATTAAAGAATTATTTGGTGATTCTTTAAAAATAGATATAGTTCAGCCCATAAGTGTAAACGTAGATACAGAATTAGGTACACCTGGTTTATATGCTAACACTGGTACTGGCTATAATACTTACAATGCTGCTTTAGCAAATCAACCTACTATAAATAGTAACACCTATACTTTTACTTTAGGATCAGGACAAACTGAAATACCAACTGTTAATTCATTTTTAGAAGGTGAGTTTACTGATTACGTAAAAGTTACGAATGTAAACGATTCAAGTGCGCCTGATTATATAATTACAACTGATGGCCAAGCAAGCTCTATTTACTTACAACAATCACCGTCTAATCCTGATGTAAAATATAAATACAGTATCAACCCTACTGGTTGGTATTCTTATAAAATTGTAGTTAAGCAACAAGAACAAGATTATTATAATGTCTATCTTCCAGGTATATTAAATGGTTACCCCGATCAAACAGGCGCAACAGCATCACCAATTATACCTTTTCCTTCAAATGAAGATAACAAAACAGCTAACATTGTTTTAATAAATGATAATATAAATAAAGTTCCTAGAGATTTATCTGAAGTCGGTCCTGATCAAAAACAGTTTAGAAGTTCAGTACAGTTATATGGTAGAGTAGAAAATGCTTTCGATACAAGTAATGTCGTGTCTAATAGACAGTATTTTCCTGGAATAAAATCCAATACAGCTGTAAGTATAAGTACAGCGGATGATTCTAATATGGAGTTTAACAATCTAAGTGCTGAAGGTCAAGCTAATTTATATCAAATAGACACTAATCCTTTAATAGCTAGACTTTCTACTCTTACGCCAATAGGTGTTAGTAGCAGCACTGTTGTTGCATCAAATATGACACCATTTTTAGCTATATATGAAACTGAACCTGTAGAATCATTATTAGATATATTTTGGGAAACACCCACGGTAGGTTTAATATCAACTTTAAACGATGCTATAAACTCTGAGTATGATGGTGCTGTTGGATGGTCTACATATAATTCAAATAATTTTACAGAAGCAAGTACTGGTGATTTTTTAACAGGGTTATCTCCAACTGATCAATCAGGAGCTAATCTAACTAATACTTCTGCTGTTATTAATCAAGTTGTAGATGGTAACGGAAATGATGTTACAGGGCAATTTAGTATTACAAGAACTGGAGCTGGAACATTAGGTAATCCTTATTTATATAACTTTGGAAAAGTAGGAACTAATTTTGTTTATAATCACGATGTTAATCCTAGAAATTACACAATAAAAACTGTTATAACTAATCTTACGCCTAATCCCGACGTGGTTTCAGCAATTGTAGATATTGATATTTCTTTACAAAATGTTCAACCTGTTATAAATGGTGGAGTGGCTTTACCGGCTATAAACAATGTTAATCAAGATTTTGAAGGAACTTTAGCAACTATAACAGGTGAAAATGGAGCAGCAGATGCGTCGTTAAAACTAGAACAATTAAAATGGAGTATTACAGCTGGTAATTCTGCGGGGTATTTTTCTATTAATGAAACAACTGGTGTTTTAAGCAAATCAGGAACTGGTGCAGTTGCTGGAACATATACATTAACAATACAACTAGAAGATACATTTAATAACACTAACACTGCTAGTGGATCATTAAGTATTACAGCTACTCAACAAATAACAATAACTTCATCTATTATAGGAACAGCATTTCAAGCATCAGGAGTTACAGTGTTTAACGGAACTTGTAATGTGAATGGTCAAGTAAGTCCTGATTGTGGAACTGTTACTTATTATAACCAAACAAGCTCGTCACCTACAGTTGGTGATGAAATAAGAACAGGACCTAACGGCGCTAGTTCATCACTTGCTTTATCGGGTTATTATTCTTATAATTGTGGCAACACAGGTGTTAATAATAGAAATTATTTTCAAATAACAGGTAGTGATGGTGTGATAGACGTTGTAGATACATGTTAGTAATAATGCTCTAAAATAAGTGATAATAAAACCATGGCAATAATAGAAGTAAAATATTTCAATACTTTTTTAAATAAAAAGATTAAATCTATTGTAGATGCTACAACAAAACCTGTAGCGCCTTTTGCAAATGTACCAGGAGATTATACAACAAGTGTTTCAGATGATTGGTATGTAGAAGAATCAAGAATTAGAGGAGGTTACAATAATGCTACAGTTGATTTTGGTGTTAAGGCTTATTTAGATGAAGAAAATAATAAACAACAAAATAGATTTAACGCGTTAATATATTCTGGAGTGTTTAACTCTAGAACTGGTGTTAATGACACTAATCAATTTTCAGTTGGTGAAGATATAACTAAATCCGCAGATCCTGCAAATGGATCAATACAAAAACTATATGCCGAAGATACTAATTTAATTATATTTCAAGAAAATAAAGTTAGTAAAGCATTAATAGATAAAGACGCTATATATTCAGCAGAAGGTTCAGCTGCCGTAACATCTACACAACTAGTTATAGGCCAAATAGTATCGTATGCCGGTGAATATGGTATATCAAAAGATCCTTTTAGTTTTGCTGTATATGGGTATAGAAAATATTTTACAGATCAAAAAAGAGGTGTTGTATTAAGATTGTCAAGGGATGGTATAACAGAAATATCATCTTACGGTATGCATGATTACTTTAGAGATAAATTAAAAACAGCAGGTACTGGTAAAATAATTGGAGCGTGGGATAATCATAACAAAAATTATATAGTATCTATATCAACAGACAGGACTGGAACTGGACAAGTTGGTGAAAACGGGCAAGCCGCTGCTCCTGTTGGTAATGATATTACAGTTACTTTAAATGCTCAGATTGGTAATATTCAAGCTGGTGATAAAGTTTATAAGTACACGGCTTCTGGTCAAATAACAAGTGAGTATTATGCTACTATAACTTCTGTTATACAAACAACAAATCCAGCTAAATTTATAGCTAATATTTATAATCAAATACCAGCTTTACAACCTATAATATGTTGGACTGAATCAACAGTAACCGCTAGTTTTGATGAAAGTGTTTTAGGTTGGACAAGTTTTTTTAGTTATGAACCTACATTTATTACTAGTTTAATTAGTGATTTTTATAGCTTTTTTAGTGGTAGAGTTTATTTACATAACTATGGTAATTATGGTAAATATTATGGTGTTAACAATGATTCTAACGTTACGGTAATATTAAACAGAGAACCATCTATGGTTAAAAACTTTAAAACTATAAACTATGAAGGTGCAGATGGTTGGGAATTACAAAGCTTTGAAGCTAGTTCTGGAGACGTTTCTTTACCTATAAGTAAATATGTTTTTCAAACTAGTTTAGGTGCATTAGAATCAAATATATTTGCTAATAGTTTTAAAAGAAAAGAAAATAAGTTTTTTGCAAATCTAATAAATAACTCATCAGCAACAAGTGGTGAAATACTTTTTGGAGCATCATCCACTGGTTTAAAAGGTTTTTGGTCAACAGTAAAAGTTAAATTAGTAAACGCTGATTACCCAATAACTAAAAAAGAATTATTTGCAGTATCAACAGATATTGTACAATCATCATATTAAATTAAATGAAATTAAAAAAAATATCTAATAATATTTCTATTATTCATAACAATGGTGATATTGTTACAACAGAGCATATACCTGTTAGTCACGAATTTGCAGATCAACTATATGTTAGATCTATGAAAATGTCAAAAGGTCAACTAGTTAAAGGCGCTATACACAACGATAGCCATGTTTGGTTTTTAATGACTGGTAAAGTGTCTATCAAAAATAACAATGAAATAGTTATACATAAAGCACCTTGTTATACTATTTCTAAAGCTGGATCTCAAAGATATATTTACGCACATGAAAACTCTATATTTATAAATGTACATAAAAATCCTAGCAATACTCAAGATATTAAAAAAATAGAACAAGAACTTGTTTCTTTAACACAAGAGCAATATGAACAAAAAAAGAAATAAATTATGACATTTATAATAGGAGCATCAATTATTGGTGGAGCATCTTTAATTGGAGGTACAATAGGTGCTATTGGAGCTGGAAAACGAGCTAAAAGAGCGGCCAGAGAGAAAAGAAGGTTAGAAAATAAATTAACAACTTTAGAAAACGAAAGACAACCTATTATAAATCCATATGCCGGCGTAACCGACCTGTCAGGCATGATAACAGATCTTAGTGATATGGTTTCAAATCCATTTGCTAATTTAGGAGTTGCCACATCAGCAGCTGAAATTGAAATAGAGGAAGCTGATATAGCTCTAGCCAACACCTTAGATACATTAAGAGCTACAGGAGCTAGTGCTGGTGGTGCCACTGCTTTAGCTCAAGCCGCATTACAAAGTAAAAAAGGTGTAGCGGCAAATATAGAGCAACAAGAAGCTGCTAATGAAAAAGCCAGGGCACAAGGCCAAGCTAATTTAGAAAAAATACAAATGACTGAAGCGCAAAGAGTTCAATCAGGTTTATTTGGTGAAGCTCAAAGAATGCAAGAAGTAGATGTAAAAGGTAAAAGCTTTGTATATAGTGAAAAAGAAAGAAGAGAAACTGAGCAATTAAATAGAGTTCAAGCTCAGATAACAGGTCAGGCTCAAGCTGAAGTTGCTGCTAGACAAAATCAAACAGCCATGATAGCTGGTACGGTTAGTGCTTTAGGAAACATTGCAGGTAGTTTTGCTGGCGTGTCTGGAGCACAAGGAACTAACATAGGTAATTTAACAGGACAATCTTAATAAAATGGGAGCATATGAAAATCCAGTAACAATAGTCGATAATCAAAGTGGTCAGATATGGGCAAACGCTATAATTAGTTTAGGCAACAATGTCTCTAAAATATTAGATCAAGAGCGTGATAGACTTTTAGATGAAAACAAAGAATTTAGTATTAGACTTAGAAAAATACAAGAACAAGGGGTAAAGGATTATGATTTTCTATCAAATGCTTTAGGAGAAGCAAACATTACTGATCAACAAATTTATGATCAAGCTCAAATATTTCAAAACCAAAAAACAAAAGCTTCAAGCATATTGTTGCAAACAGGTAGACCGCCTGAAGAACTTGCTCAAGCACAAAAAGAATTTAACCAAGCTAATCAGGCTTTAAAAGGTTTAATACCTTATATAAAATCTAGAGGAGAATCTATGCAAGATTACTTAGAGCAGATAGGTAATAATCCCTCTAATGTTGGTAAACAAGGTTATGCTTCTATGACTGAAAATCAAGAATTTCAAGTTGGTACATGGATAGATACAGGTTTTTTAAAAGGTTCTAAAGAAATTATATACGACAAAGAAAAAGGTTGGGGAACAAAATATAAAGAACTAGACGATAAAGAAACTGGATTAGATGGTAAAGAGTTTGTAATATGGGGAACGCAAGCTTCTAACTACACTACTACAAAAGTTCCTACAGTTGATAAATCTTTAGCTAATATTTTATTAGAAACTGGTGTGGTAGATAAAAACGGTAAACTAACTGAAGACTATCAATATTTTGATTCACCACAAACTAGAACAGAAACTAGTAAAGATGGTACAATAACAGCCCTTATAGTTGGTCCTAATTGGGAAAAAGCCGCTGTTGCTATTAATGACAGAGTTAACCAAATGTCTAAAGGTTATTTACAAGACTATAAAACAGCTAATGCTATTTGGAGAAATGTACTTGGACAAAGTGAAGATTTAAATATAGTCGATGGAGGAGGTATTGATCCTGAGCAATCTAAAGAATTTACTAAATTATTAAAGCTTAGAGCTGGTCAATACATACCTAATGTTGATTATGTTCCTGCTACGGATAAAAAAGCAGAACAATGGATACAAGAAAATCCAGGAGCTTTTGAAAGAAAATCTTTTAAATCTAAAACTACTGATGGTGGAGGTAGTGATAGTAAAAAAAATATTAATATTGATTATATAGATAAGATAGATTTTAGTAATGTTTTATATAAACCAGAAGATCCTTCTTCAAAAAATGATAAAGTTAATTTTGATAAATTAGAATCAATTATATCTAAACCTCCTGGTAATTTTATTACTAAAAAATTAGATGCCGTAGAAGGAGGTCAAGCATTGACAATAAGTAAAACTGTTGAAGGAGCTGACAGATCTGTTACTATTTTTCCTGATTCATCTATAGAAGATATAAAAGCACAGTTAAGATTTTTAGAAACAGGAGAAAGTAGCGCGGCTAAAAATAAAAATGAAGAATTTTCGTTATATGTTGAATAACAAAAATATTAAAATTTAATATTATGCCTAGATACAAAGTAGATGATAAAATATATAATATTCCAAACAGCGTTGTGCAAAGATTTTTACAAAAAAATCCAAGTGCTGAGTTGTTAGAAGATGAAACAGCAAAGACATCAACCACATTGAAGAGTCCGGATGTGGATGTAGACAATATTTCGGATTCACAATTAAACGATTTTTTTTCGGAATCATCTACAGATCAAACTGTAAGCGGTCCAAGCAGAGGTGCTGTTCTAACTAATACTAAACCAATAGAAAAAGGTGTATTAAAAGAAAAAGGCCAAAAAAATATTGCTAAAGGAGTTAAATTTAATCCAGACAATTTATCATACGATGAGTTAAAGGCTAAAACAGATAAAATTTATAAAACTAGAGGATCAACACCTAGTGGTTTATTAAGAGAGCTAGATCGATTAAAATCTAAAAAACAAAGCCAAAAAGATGCTGTTAAAGGTTATTATGATATAACTAATATATTAGATAACATACCGGAACAAGAATACTTTAATGGTTTTGCTGATAGATATTTTAATTTAGAAGATAGACCAAAAACTACTACAGTTACTGGTACTGGTTCTACGCCTGGTGTTCAAGGTACTCAAACTAATTATACACAATCTATTGAAGAATATTTAGGCCCTGAAAAATATAAACAATATTTACAGTATCAGGAAACTCAAACATTTGATTACGATACTAGCGATGCTGAAATACAAAAATTAAGAAGTTTTTCAGATTACAATGTAAAAAGAAAAACAGCTGAATTTGAATTAAGAAAATTTGAAAGTGAAGAAACTCAAGGTTGGATAGAAAGATTAATAGATAAAAATAAACCTTATAAAACAGATGAAGAAGCTAAAGAAGCTTTGAAAAAAGAAAGAGAAGTTATTTATAATAGTAATGTTGAAAATGAACTTAAAATAAAAGAGTTTGAGCAAGGTGCGGGAGGTAAAATTAAAAATGAAATACTAGAATCAAACAGTGAATTAAGAGCTATTATACAAAGAACTGAAGATAACAACATGCAGTTTGCTAGTGATGAAGATCGTCTTAGATACAAAGAACTTGTAGATAGAAACGGAGAACTACGTAAACAATATGTAAATGATGGTTATGAAGAAGTTTTTAATTCTATAATAGATACATATAAGAACAATCAATTTTTACAACAAGAATATATAAACAAAGTAAAAGACTATAACACAGCATCGATATTTGAAGGAGCATTAGCATTAGACTATAGCGAAACCGCAAGAACTGCTCAAGCTTTAGAAGAGTTTTTTATTGGAGATATGGTTGTAGGTAGTCTTTCTTTGTTAGCAGAAGGAGGTTTAAGACTTACTCAAGGTCTTTTTGCTGGGTTATCTGGCGACACTGGACAAAGTAAAATAGTTTACGATAATTATCAAAAAGCTATAGACATTGTTAAACAAAAAACCACAGATTATAATACCAGATTAGCTGAAAAAAGACAACAAACAATTCCAGAAAATTTAAAAATAGAAGATGCTGTTAATGGAAAAGTAGGTTACTTAGATTGGTTAAGTGAATCGTTTGCTAACAACTCACCATCTATATTAACTACGTTTATACCAGCTGGATTAGCAATGAGAGGAGCTGCTGGTGTTAAAGCGGCTCAAGGATTAGGAACAGCCGCATTAAATGCTGCTAAAGATCAACAATTAAAATTAGCAACAGCTGGAATGAGAACAGCTCAAGGTATATTTTTTCTTGGTGAAAGTGGCGGTAAGTTTAGAGAAGTAGGTGATAATGAAAACTATACTTTTGCTCAAAAAGCTTTTACTTCCTATGCTTTTGGAGGTGTAGCAACATATGCTGAAACATTAGGTTCGTTAAGATTAATTCAAGGAGCAGGTAATCTAGCTGGTAAAATAGGTATTGATGAGTTTAAAAAAGAAATGTACCAAAAACCTTTTAGTTTTGGTTTTAATCTATTAAAAAAAGGTGGAAAAGCTTTAAGTCCAATTCTTTTGCCTGGTATACCGGTAGAAGTAATGGAAGAAGTTTTTACACAAATAAGTCACAACGCTTTAGATATAGTTGTTTTAAAAGAGGATAAAGATTTATTAGAAGGTGTTGATTTAGATTTTGTGTTAAATACAGCGGTAAGTGTTACAGCTATCATGGGTCCAACCACTGGTGGTAATGTAATGAATATTTTTAAAAATGAATTTAGAATAAAAAGTGAAGTAGAGCAAAATCAAAAATGGGTTACTGAATTAATTAGTACTCAAGAGGCAATGCAAAATGCTACTGGTAAAGAACTAAAAGATCTTACACAAACTAAAAATGATTTATTACAAAATTTAGCTTTGGCTGATGTTATTGTTTTAAATAAGTTATCAGACTTAAGCCCTGATCAATTACAAGAAGTTGTTGACATAAATAGAAGAATGAGAGAAATTCAAACTGAATCTCAAAGATTAGGTGGTTTAACTGAAAACATTTCTTCTAAACGAAAAGCATTAGAAAGATTAAAAGAACAATATAACGCTTTATTATCTAGTAAAGAGCAAATATTAGGTACCAGACAGAAAAAAATAAATAAAAAAGAAAAAGAATTTAAAGAAAATAATAAAGATTTTCAAGTTACTAACCCTGTATTTAATTATCATTTAGGGTTATATGAAATGTATTCTGATATTGCAAGAAGAGGTTTACCAAAAGGTGGTCAATACATTAAAGTCGATATGTCTGATCAAGAAACAGCTGTTAATCAATTATTTGAATTAGGTTATACTAGAAGAGAAGCGGCAGATCTTTATCAAAACCTATTAGCATCTAACGGTTCTATTGATGGAAATAACATATTAATTAATGAAATAAATATTCAAAGAGATATAGCAGCATCAATTAATAATGCTAAAGGTAGTTATGCCGCACTAGCTCCACTTGAAGAATTATTTCATCTTTATACTAAAGGTTTAAAAATGACTTATCAATCTGGGGATAAAATTCCAAAAGGTAAAGTTATTGGAGATTTAAAAATAGAGTTTGAAGAAGTTGTTGATCAGACTATAAAAAAGTTAAAAGATAAAAAAGATTTAGGTGTTTTTAAAAATACAGAACCAAGCTTAGATAGAACTAAAGAGTTTAATGCTTTGTTAGCTAGGATGGAAGATTATAAAAATGGAACTGATATAGATTATGAAGAATTATTAGCTCAATTAAATAATGCTGTTGCTTTGGGTGTTTTAACTAGAAGTGATTTTAATAATATACCTTCATTGAAAAACTTTATAAACAGTGGTATTGCAAATGTTTTTGGAAACGAATCTTGGTTTCTTAATATAAAAAACGAAAGCGATGTATTTAATTTTATTAAAAATTTTCAAAGTAAAGCTGGTAAAAAAATAATAGGTGCTAGTCCTGAAGATAACAAAGAAGGTAGAGATAAAAAATCTGTTGCATTAACTGGTTTTGGAGCTGAAATAGATGCTTTTAAACCTGTTGAAGGTCAAACGCTAGAACAATACAAACAAGATCCTAATTATTTTAAAGCATATGAAGCTATAGGTAAAGACAATGAAGCTTTAAATACTTTTATATTAAAAACAGGTAGACAATATGGTATTGAAAGCAATTTAGATGTACAAGCTATAAAAGACAATTTACAATTAAGATTTATAAAAAATTATGATCCTTCTAAAAACCCTAGTTTATTTGGTTGGATGACAAGTGGTAAAACAAGTCCGATTAGAGGAGCTGTACTAGATCAAATAAAAGCTGTTGGACAAACACCTACTACAGGCGCTAGATCTTTTGATGTAGTACAGGGTGAAGTTGGGGCTGCGCCAGTTTTAGCGGCTGAAGAAGTTTCTGTAGCTGAAACTGTTGAAGTACCAAGATCACAAATAAAACAACAAGCTCCAGAATTAATAGATAAAACAATAGAAGAAGATATAGAAACCGCTGTGTTAGAAATAGCTGAAGGTGTTTTCCCAGATGTTGATAGTAAAGATTTTTTACCTTTTATAAAAGAAGTTATAGATGGTAAATTAACTAATAAGTTTAAAACTAAATTTGGCACAAGAGAACAATATGATAATTTTATAGATAAAATTGCTCCAGCATTAAAAAGAGTAATGCCAGCTTCTTTCTTTGTAAAACTTGAATCTACTTTAAAACCTGAACAAAGACAATTTACTACGCCTCCTGTTAGATTAACAAAGCAAGCTGACATTGATAAAGCAAGGGATAACGAACAAATTAATTATTTAGAAAATGATGCACAAGGTGTTAATCTATATAAACTTAAAAAGTTTACACCTAAAGAATTAGCAAGCTTTATAAATCCACCAGCTATAAACCCTAAAACAGGTAAAAAAAGTGGATTAAAAGGTACTAGAAAAACTTCTGTTGCTACATCAGTGGCTACACAAAGTGCTTTTGATATGATACCTTCTATATTTAAAGGTAAAGTATCTGAATTTGAATTAGCTAAAATTAGTGAAAAAATACAAAGAGATCCTAGAATTAAGTTTAGTAAAGCTCTTAAGTCTTTATTTAAAAGCACTAAATTTGATCTAGGTTTAAAAGATGTTAATGCTTTGTTAAAAGAATATAAACTAAATAAAGTTATAGCTGTTAAATCAATTGATGATATACCAGCTTACATAGAAGCTATAAAAAAACACGTGTTTGTTTTACTTCCAAGAGAAGCTTTTTTTGGGCCAGACGGTGGTACTGCTTTTACTGGTAGTAGTAAAATACTTGGAACAAAATTTGGGTCACAAAAAGATAAAAACGGCAATACTATATATGATATAAATCCAAAAACTGGAAAAAGAACTTTAGCCAGACAAAATAAAGTTTGGGCAGCTTTTACAAAAGCTATAAAAGATTTAAACAACCCAGAGTCTGATAGTTATTTAGAAGATGACGCTTTTGGAGATCAAATTTTTGAATCAAAACTTAACAAAAAAACTGGAAAATATGAAAGTAGTCCTATAACTTTTAGTGTATCTAATTATTCTACTTTATTTAAAAATCCAATAACAATTAGAAAAAATTTAATTAATAAAGAAACTGGAGAATATGAAGGTTCACCTATAGATAATTTTAACACCAAGACAAGATTAATACATGAGACTTTGTGGAAAAGAATAAATGATGCTATAAGAAGTGATAAATCAAGTGCAACTGCAATTGCTACTTATTTAAGAATAACCGCAAACGACACAGGTCATTGGCATAAGATGGGTGCAGAATTTGTGGGTTATTCTACTAATCCTGTAGGAAAAGTTAATTCAAAAGGAAAAAGAACATTATACGAATATGAGCATGCTATGCCTGCTACTGCAGCATATATGTTTTTGTTAGATGTTGCTTTGCAAAAAGGTGATTTTAAACCAGCTTACAACGCTGTAATGGATAATTATAAACTTATAGCTTTAGATAAAGCTGACAACGCTAAACTTGGTACGGCTGGATTAAGTAGAGGTATGCCTGGTGATTGGATGCTAGGAGATAATTATTGGTGGCAAAGGTATTTTAACGAAAAAATGGCTACAATAGAAGGAGGTATAAACCCAGCTTCTGTAATGTTTACTAACGGTAGAACGTTTGAAGATCAATTACAGATAAATTCTGCAGGCCAATTATCTAAACCAGCTTTAATAAAAGCTCAGCAAAATGTTAAAAATAAAATTAACATACCTATATTAAGACCTACGGGTATTAAATTTGCTAAGTCTGATACTAATCAAAATGTTTTAAATGAAATGGAACGTTTAGATAATGAAGCGTCAGACGCTAGAATAAAACAAAGTAAAGCTATAAATCTAAATGAACAGTTTAATACTATTATTGAAAAAGCCACAGGTATTGGTAAAGAAAAAAGATATGGCCAAACAAAAGCTAGAGCTGTGGGCGCAGATAAAGGTAGGTTTGATTTATTAGGTATACCACCATCTGCTCAAGACTTTGTAGGTTTAACTAGATATTTTGCTGGTAAAGGTAAACAAGGTGATGAAACAATTGCTTGGGTTAAGAAAAACTTTTTAGATCCATTTGCTAGAGCTAACATAGACATATCAAATGCAAGAGTTGCTTTAGCTAATGATTTTAAAGCTTTAAAAAAATTATTAAATGTTAGTCCTAAAGATTTAAACAAAAAAATTACAGGTGAACCTTATACAGTAGGTAATGCTGTTAGAGTATATGTTTGGGGATTACAAGGTATGGATATACCTGGTTTATCTAAAGCTGATGCTAATATATTGAATGATTACGTTTTAGCTGATGAAAATTTACAACTGTTTGCTAATGAACTTATAGCTATAAATAAAGATAATGGCTATCCAAAACCAGGTGATAGTTGGTTAGCTGGTACTATAACTACAGATTTGTTAACTAGTTTAAATACTGTTGTGAGAGCTAAATATTTAGAACAATGGCAAAACAATGTTAATGAAGTATTTACAGAAGAAAACATGAATAAGCTTGAGGCTGCTTTTGGTAGTGGTTATAGAGATGCTTTAGAAAACATGCTAGGTAGAATGAAAACTGGTAGTAATAGAGGTTTTAAAGGTGATACATTGACCGGTAGATTTGTAGACTGGCTTAATGCTTCTGTTGGTACTATTATGTTTTTTAACATGAGATCGGCTGTACTACAAACTATATCAGCTGTTAACTTTGTAAACTTTACAGACAACAACCCTTTAAAAGCAGCTGCTGCATTTGGAAATCAATTACAATATTGGAAAGATGTAATTAAACTTATGAACTCTGATTATTTAGTTGAAAGACGTAATGGTTTAAAAATAAATGTTAATGAAGCTGATATTGCAGAAATCGCTGCTGAATCTAAAAACAAAGCTAAAGCGTTTATAAATAAAATATTAAAACTAGGATTTTTGCCTACACAAATAGCAGATAGTTTTGCTATTGCATCAGGAGGCGCTACGTTTTATAGAAACAGATACAAAAGTTTAAAAAAACAAGGTTTATCTGACAAGGATGCTGACGCACAAGCGTTTCAAGATTTTAGAGAAATAGCAGAAGAATCACAACAATCAAGCAGGCCTGATAGAATTAGTAAACAACAGGCTGGTCCATTAGGACGTCTTATATTAGCTTTTGCAAACACTCCAGCACAGTACGCTAGATTAATGCAAAAAGCCGCTAGTGATCTTAAAAATCGCCGAGGAGACGATAAAACAAATATATCTAAAATATTATATTACGGTTTTATACAAAATGTAATATTCAATGCTTTACAACAGGCTTTATTTGCTATGGCTTTTGCAGATGAAGATCCCGATGAAGAAAAGAAAAACAAAAAATATACTGGTATTGTAAACGGTATGGCTGACTCATTGCTTAGAGGTATTGGTTTTCATGGCGCTGCAATATCTACTCTTAAAAATGTTATAATGAAACTGGCTGAAGGTGCAAAAGCTCAAGACGCTGCTATTGAAATGTTAGATATTTCACCTCCTATATCATCAAAAATAGGTAAATTAAGATCTGCTGGTAGAACATGGGACTGGAATAAAAAAGAAATATACGAAAAAGGTTGGTCATTTGATAACCCTGCTTGGCTTGCTAGTGGACAAGTTATTAGTGCTGCTACAAATATACCACTTGATAGAGGTATAAGAAAATTACAAAATTTAAAAGATGCTTCTGATGCTGAAAATGAAGAGTGGATGAGAGTAGCTAATGCTTTAGGTTGGCAAAAATGGGAGTTAGAGTGGCAAAAAGATAAACCTAAAAAGAAAAGTAAATCAACAAGTAAATCAAGAACAAGATCAAGATCAATATCAAGAAATATAACAAGAACTACAAAAAGAAATTAAAAATGAATAAATCACCATTAACTAGAAAATTAAGTGCTGGTTGCAAAGCTGCAGCTAAAAGAAAATTTAAAGTATATCCATCGGCTTATGCTAATATGTGGGCATCAAAACAACAAGGTAAAGGTAAGTGCTAATGATTTCAAAATCTCCATTTAAAAAAGCTGGACCTAGCAGATGCTGGAAAGGGTATAAACCTGTAGAAGGTAAAGACGCTTATGAAGAAGGAAGCTGTGCGCCTGCTAAAAAAAGTTGCGGTCCAAAAAAAGGTACTAAAGGCGGTGGAACTAGAAAAGTATGTTTACCTAAAGCTAAAATAGCTAGTATGAGTGCTTCTGAAAGAAAAGCAATTATTAGCGCTAAACAATCGGCTGCTAATAAAGGTAATTACAAAAGATCTAGTAAAAGTAATGTCAGTGGTACTTCTAGTAAAAATTTAAGAGATTGGGTTAAACAAGACTGGAGACAGGTTGGTGATCCAAGTAAAAAATGTGGAGAATAAAATTAAAATTATGGATACAAAAAAATTAAAATCAATATCAAGTGAATTAAAAAAAGCATCTAAAATGCATAAAGCACAAGCTATGAAAATAGATGGTATATTAAAGTCTTTAAATAAAAAAAAATAAATTATGAGTAAAGAATTAGGTGTAGACATAGACGGCGATGGAAAGCCAGATTTAAGTTTAGATTTAAAAACTATTATTTTAATTGTAGGTGGTTTAATATCTATTACAATGACTTATACCACTTTAACTGAGCAAATTCAGTTGAATAAAGCTGGTATTGAGGAGGCTAAAAAACTACCTCCACAAACGTCTCACGATCTTATAGATCAAAAGATTTTGTTTTTAGAGCAACATATCAAAGAACAAAACATTCGTTTAGACAAGATAGAAGATAAAATTTATAGACGATGAAACTAGATGAAACATCAAAAGTTCAATTAGACATTAAAACATTGATAGGTGTAGTTGCTGGTATTGTAACTATAGCAGGAATATGGTTTGATTTAACCGCTGAAATATCTACATTAGAAAAAGACGTTTCAAGATTACAGTATAATCAAGCTTTAAATGATGAGTTTAGAATTAAATGGCCTAGAGGTGAGATGGGTGCATTACCTGATGATGCAAAGCAAGATTTAAGAATAGAATACTTGCAAAAAGATGTAGAAAAATTACAACAATTAATTGAAGAATTAAAAGAAAAGAAATAGGATAAAAAAAAATGGGCACCATACCCAAAGATCCTGTAACAAAGAAGGGCCCTCATTACGAGAGCCCTTTTTTATTATCCGTCACAACTAAGACAGCCTTCATCCATTGCTTGTTCAGCAATATCTCCACGCAACACTGACTCAGTTCGAGTATAGTATAAAGTTTTAATACCTTTTTTCCAAGCTTCAAAATGTACTTTATTAATCCACTTAGGTGTAGCAACACTAGGGAAAGCTAAGTTTAAACTTACGCTTTGATCTATATATTGTTGCCTTATACCTGCTTGGTTTATTAATTCTAATTGATTAATCTCTTTAAACGTTTTAAATACATCTTTAGCTGGTATATCATTATAAGGCCCAACCATAACTTTATTAAGTTCTTTTAGCCCTTGTACTGATCCTCCGTCTTTTAAGATCTTAGACCAAGTAGTTTCATTATTGATTTTAAGCTTGCGAAAGAGCTTAACCAATGTGGGGTTTTTACGGATGAAAGTACCTTTAGCACTTTGCTCAGTAAATACATTAGCAGCCCAAGGCTCAATACCAGGAGATACATTACCGCTAAGCTTACTGTTACTAACGGTAGGAGCAATAGCCCTAAGGTGAGTGTTACGCATCCCAGTGCCGACACACCAAAGAGGTTCGCCAAATTCTTCAGCAAGCGCCATAGAGGCTCTTTCCGATTCAATTTTAATTTGTGAAAATATTTTACGTGTTTCATATTGTGATAATAATCCTTCAAATGGTAGGCCCTTTTCTTGTAGATACGTGTGCCAACCTAAAACGCCTAATCCTAAAGCTCTACCTTTTTCAGCAGATCTTACAGAGTTATGAAAACCAACTTTACCTTTAGATCGCTGTATAAATTCTTCTAATACACCATCTAAAAACCATATACTATCGTATATAACATTTGTATGTTTCCATTCATCATACTTAGCTAAGTTTAAACTAGATAAGCAACATATAAAACTATGAGATTCATCAGTATGTAATGTAATTTCAGAGCATATATTTGTCATGTGTACTTTTAAACCATGTTTTTTGTATGCTGTTGGATTACTCTTGTTTGTATTTCCTTTAAATAAAATATAAGGTTCTCCAGTTGCTTTACGCTTTTGCAAAAGCTTTCCCCATCGTTTTCTAGCTTTAACATCTCCTGTTTCAACTCGTCGCATAAACTTATCACCGACCACAGCGCATTGGTGGAGGTTGAGCGATTGACGATTAACGTCTCCTTTAGGTTCTCTAATTTCGAGCCACTCTTCAAAATCGGGGTGTTCAATATTAATGTTAACTGATGCAGCTCCTCGTCGGACAGATCCTTGATTAGTGGCAAGTATTGTTGAATCGTATATCTTACAAAAAGGCACAACGCCGTCAGATGTTCCATTTCCTTTAATTTTATCGCCAGCGGGTCTGATTTGATTTATACCGATACCAACTCCACCGCCATGCTTAGCGAGTAGCATCATCTCTAAATTTTTAGTTCCTATATCGTGTATGCTATCTGCAACATCTATACCAAAACAACTGATCGGTAAACCTCTGTCTGTGCCTGTATTAGATAACACAGGGGATGCAAGACAAAGCCAACCTGACCAAATGTATTCAAAGAATTTTTCAGCCATATCAGGACGTTCTAAACGTCTTGCCACAGTATTACAAACTCTATGATACGCATCTTTAGGTGATTCATCTTTTAAAAGATAACCACCACCTATAGTTTTTTTATAGACATCAGTGTCTCCCCAGCTCGGGTAATCAACACCTTTTTTCCACTCGTTATTCCACATCCATTTCGAATTTTTTCTCTTCGGGTTGAGCTCTTTTTTCTACATCTTGTAATTCTTCAACTAACTTTTTCCAAGTGTCTTCACCTATATGTAATTGGAAAGCAGTTAAAGTACCCTTAGACATTATGTCTACTTGTTGTAGCTTTTGTATTAAACCATTAACTACATTGGTTAATTGTTCAATCTTTTTTTTCATTAAAATTAATTCATTTTCTTTCATATATATTTATAAAACATTACAATTACTATTCTTTGATCTTTATATTCATTAGGATATTTACTGTGAAAATATTCACATGGATAAGATAATAATCTATTATCTTTATAACCAATTACGGTATTAAGTTTCCATTTATTTTTATTATTTGAATCTTCAGCAAGCATTCTATTAAATTCTTTTTCATTAGATTTAATGTATTTATGACCATAATCTTTATGATCCCAAAAAGCAGTACCATTTAATTTTTTTTCATTAGATTTGACATAAAAAACTATAGCTCTATCTGGTTGTTGACCTTCTATTATCGTATCATTATGTATACGCCAATCATTATCTTGATTTTTTTTAGCTTCTCTTGCAAAAGATAGTATATTATTTATTTTTTTACCCTCTATTTTTTCTAAACTTTTTATTATAAAATTAGTAAACTCATCTGGAAGTTTTTTAATCCAAAAAGATTTATCAGGATATTTAATTTCTTCAAATTTATTACAATAATTAATAAGCTCTTTATATAATTCAGCTGGTAAAAAATTATCTTTTATATAAATCATTATAAAATATTTTTAAACTTACCATACATCATCAAAGTCTTCGCCTTCATTTGCTTTACTATAGTCAGTCGGCCTAATAGCGAAAAAATCAGTGTGAGTGTGACCCCCAGTAAGATGGTCGAACCAAGCCATTTTATCAATTGACTTTTGGTCATATTCAAATTTAAATTTTCCTTCTGCTTTATAGCCCAGTTCTTTAATTTTATCACCTGTACGTTTTTTAATAAAATGTTGAAGATCATATTGTGTTATTCCTTCAATATCACCCATTTCAAATAACTTAGATATATAAGTCATCTCAGCATTGTGCATAGTTAAAGCTGCATCATATACATGCTCTTTACATTCTTCTTTTAAACCTGGTATTTGAGAACACATATGTCTGAATAATTGACAACCCATTTTACTATGTAATGATTCATCTCTTACAGACCACTTCATTTGTTGGCCAATACCTTTTAATAAATTTCTCATTTGAAAACTATACAATACAGCAAATGCAGAATATAAACTCACACCTTCTGCAAATGCAGAAAACGTAGCTAATGATTTACCTATACCTATAGGATTATTACCTTCATAAGCTACAAGGTTATCAAATCTAGCAGCTGTAGCAGGTTCATGTAAGAAAGCTTCATAGTCTTCAAGACCTAAAGTTTCATTTAAATAACTATATGCTACTGCATGAATCGTTTCTTGCGATCCAAACATCATAGCCATCTGTTGTATCTCATGTTTCGGAAACCAAGATACAACTTTTTGCGTCCAGTAGTCGGAGACAGCGCATTCGGTTTGTGCGAAGCCGAGTAGTATGTTTCCAACAAGGTTTTTTTCTTTATCATTTAATTGTTCGTTCCAGTCTTTAAGGTCGCCTGACATGGGTATCTCAGTGTGTAACCAAAATGCTTGTGCTTGCTTTAACCAACCCTCAGTATAGTACTCAGGGTATTCAAAAGGCTTGTACGGTATTCTCTCTGTAAATATTGGTATTCCCATTAGCGTCCTTGGCCTCTATATTGTTTCTTATAACCGGTTTGTCCACTTGAGGCGTTTTTAGAGTGGACACCTGGTCGTCTTGTTTTTGTTTTTCTTGTGTAATTTGCTAATACTATTTTTGCCATTATTCTTCGTAATAAAAGCTTAAACAAATATCTATAAAACCTAAATAAAGTACATGATCAACTTGATAATCACCGTCTTCATATGATCTTATACCAAATAGTATGCCTGGAAAAAATCCTGTTGATAATTCCCATGATGTATTTTTTTTAATCATAACATTTAATATTGTATTTATTATGAATCTCTATAAGATCCTTCCATTTTAAATATCCTCTTTTGTTTGTAGTCCATTTAATATAAGTATCAATCTTACGTTCTTTATATTTAGTTCTAGCTATATGTTTAGAGGCCAGTTTGTTTTTTCTTTGCATTTGTTCTATGGTTTTTTCTCATCTCTTCAATATGTCTTATTGTAAAGTCACACTCAGATTGGTTTTGTGGTTTAAATAAAGCTATGGTTGGCGCATGTAATGACATCCATGATTTAAACATTTTCCAACGTAACGGAAATGATTCATTTGGCCTGCCTTTACATTCAATAACAAAATCTCTACCTACAAAATCTGGTTTGTATTTTATAGGTAGAATTTTTTTACAACCTCTGTCTTTGTATTCACCTTTACCGTTAGCTTGTCTTTCAAAACAAATGTTTCCAAATTCAAAACCTTCAAGTAACGTATAAGATGTAGGCTCATATTCAGCAACTATCTTAGCTGCTTTTAATGCTTTATACATATAAACCTCTAGCCCTGAAGCAAACTTAATACCATCGTGTATTACTTTTTTACTTCTGACTGGACCTTTTTTCTTAGAGTATTTCTTCTTCATTTACTTTGATATTAGTTATGTCTTTAGTAAATCTTTTATAAGCAACTTCTTCTATTTCATCTTGCAAACATCGTTTAGCTGCTTCAATGTACAATAACGCATCCATTAATTCTTCTTGTACATCAACAAGAAATCTACTAAGATCTTTTTCTTGACCTTCAATTTCTTGCATCATTGTAGCTCCATATTTCTTTTGGCCTATTAAGCTACGTTGGTCCATCTTCC
>WLWG01001427.1_pt1 | contig 21553 bp, 39 predicted proteins | sample 6712871 | NCBI WGS metagenome assembly WLWG01 (sample SAMN12718693, study PRJNA515312) | sponge metagenome | isolation source: marine sponge | host: Mycale hentscheli | place: New Zealand: South Island, Marlborough, Capsize Point | collected 2003-05-01
ACTGATAGAACAACACCAGAAGATATTGACAATGGTGTATTTAGATATGGAATCCAACCAAAAACAGTGAAAGAAGAAGTTTTAGTTGAATTCACAAAAAATTATTAAAAACAAAGATGAGTAAAGATTATTATAATATATTGGGTGTTAACAAAGATGCGAATGAATCTGAGATTAAAAAGTCTTATAGAAAACTATCTAAAAAATACCACCCAGACGTAAATCCAGATAATAAAGAAGCGGAAGATAAGTTTAAAGAAATTGCGGAAGCTTATTCAGTATTGTCTGATTCTGAAAAAAGAAGTAACTATGATAGATTTGGTAGTGCAGATGGTAGAGGTGGTAATCCTTTTGGGGATATGGGTATGGACGATATATTCTCACAATTTTTTGGTGGTGGAAGACAAACACAAAGTAGGAGGAGAAAGGGTAATGATATAAGAGTCAACATTAAATTATCTTTAGAAGATATTTACAATGGTGTTAATAAAAAAATTAAATATCGTAAAACTAATAAATGTTCAGATTGTAATAATACAGGTGGTGAGTCTTCTAAGTGTACATCTTGTAGTGGTCAAGGTGTTATAAATCAAGTACAAAACACTCCTTTTGGGAGGATACAAAATACTGTTATGTGTTCTAACTGTCAAGGTTCTGGTGAAATGTTAATTAAACCTTGTAGTAGTTGTGGTGGTAACGGTACTAAATTAGGTGAAGTAGACTATGAATTTGAAATACCTAAAGGTTTGATGGAAGGGGAGATGTTAAGAGTAGGTGGTATGGGTAACGCCATAAAAAAGGGTATAGACGGTGATTTAATTATTAATATAGTTGAGATTCCACACGATAAATTTAGAAGGATGGGTAACGACATACGCCAAACTCTTAATCTAACTTACAAGGATTTAGTTTTGGGTAATGATAATGTAGAGGTAGATACTATGGACGGTAAGATAAAAATTAAGATTAAAAAAGGTACTGACATAGGTACTATGTTAAGGATACCAACCAAAGGGTTTGTTAGGGGTAATGAAAAGGGTGATATGTTATTAGAAGTGTGGTTAGATATACCTAAAGAAGTCTCAAAAGAAGATGAAGAAAAAATTAATTCACTTTAGATTTGATTTTTTAATATAAATTCTTTAATATTAAACAAAAACAAAGATGAGTAGAACAGAAACATACGAAAGACCTTGGGTTAAAAAATTTAAAACTGGGGAATATCTTCATAAATGGAAGGGGTATGATACTATTCTTATAGGTGGACCATATTCTAATGATATAGGTATTGGTGAAGAAAAATTTTCACATTGTATGAATTTCTTCTGTGGTATAGGTGATGTAGATTGGTGGATAAAGGAAGAGTTAGATAAACTCACAAAAGAAGAGGAAGAAGAGTTAGAGTGGATATGTAAATACAAAACTTATTTGAAGGGAGAAATTATTACGATAGAAAAAGTTAAATTATTATCTGAATTCTATGGTTGTGAAACCTTTCACATATATAGAACAGGGGATAAAGAGATATTGAATCTAATAAAAACTCTAAATAATTTTCATAACCTTATTGTAAACGGTTCTAAACCTTGTAGAGACCCGAAAACTGAAATTTTTAAAGGAAAACCAAATAATTTTGAGGTTATGACTTTTGAGGAATATAAAGAATATCACACCCCTAAACCTATAGGGTTTATAGGGTTAGAAATTAAGAAGTTTGAGGTACTATTAGATGGTGGTTCAATTGTAATAGATACAAATGAAGGTAATTACTTTATTGATAATAGAATAGGGAGTATGACTATAAATAATATTTATAATGCTATTCCTGAGTCATTAGAAGATTATAGTAATATGTTAGAGGGGGAAACACTAACTGATACAATTGAAAAATTAATTGATGGGTTAAGTGATTATAAAAACGATTTTTATCAAACAACGATAAATCATATAATAACAGAATTAAAAAATAAATTAAAGTAAAAAGTATGGCAAAATTTGAAGAAGTTTATGAAGACACATTGGAATTATTCCAAAAACACATTGAACAATCACAAATACCTAGATTGGTAAAATTTAAAATTCTTTCTAATGAAGGGATGAAAAAGGATTTTGGTAAAGTATCTAAAACAAGTGACATTGTTAAGTTTATGACTGACTATGATGTTGTGATACAAGTTAATGAACCAATATTCGATCAGTTAGAAGAGAAACAAAAAGAATATGTTGTTAAAGATTTGTTAGCTCAGATTGTTTATGATATTGATAAAGATAAAATTAGTATTGTATCACACGATATAACAACATTTAGTGGTGTATTGAGAAACTATGATATCGATACTTACCTTTCTATTAAAGAAAGTATTGTAACATTGTTAGAACAAAAGAAAATACAAGAAGATGCTTCAAAATAATGGAGTAGATAATTGTGGAATAAGTAATAATAGATTAAATAAAGTAGAAAGTTATGAGTGATATAAATAAAAATGCGAACGACCCAAACCTAACAGTACAAGATAAATGTTGGGAACTTATGAGTGTGTTGGGTATGAGTTGGTCAGAAACAAGAGATTTGAGTGATGAGGATAGAGATTTTCTTTTAACTAAAGTCGAAAGTATTAAGGCACAGATCAAAAGAACTGCACAACCTAACGATCTATTGGGTTAGACTAATAATATGCAGTTAAGAGCAGTTACTGGTTACTCCTTCGAAAGAGAAGTGAGAAGCAGAGAAGGATTTAAACGCCATATAAAAGCTCCAAGAATAAAATGGGCTGGTGAAGGTAGGAATAACGCTCAAAAGATATTAAGTTTAAATAAAAATCCTAAATTATTTAAACCTATATTAGAGGAATCTAAATTCACTAAGGCAGATGCGATGGATGTAGATGGTAATCTTTTTGAAATTAAAAAGTATTTTAAAAAAGATTTATATAAGTACAAACTGTATTCTGAACCTATAATAAAAGTTGCACCTAGAAGAAGTAAATGGGGGAAAGGTGATCCATACTTTGATAATTTTAAAGATTCTGAGGAATATAATCGTTTTATATATAAAATGACTAAAACCAAATGGTGGAGAAAGTATAATAAAATTATTTTAGAGAATATTTATACGTCAAATAGTGGTGTGTTTAGTAGAGATGGTTTCATACCTTATTCCGAATTAGAATTTAAATGGGTTATTAATAAAGGTGAATATGCACCTATCTTTGAAAACTACCATAGGTTAACTATTGTTTTTAAGATTAAAGAAAAATTGACATTTAAAAATAAAATCCTTAGTTTTGTATATAATACACTTGATAATTTTAATATTGTGAGTAAATTTAATAAAAAAGATAGATGATTAGTTATATTGGTGGTAAGGCTAGAATTTCTAAATGGATAGTACCATTTATACCCAGAGACATTGAAACTTATGTAGAGACATTTGGTGGTATGTTTTGGGTATTTTTTAAAATGGACTTAAGTAAGTACCCTAACCTAAAGACTGTAGTATATAATGACTTCAATGGGTTAAACGCAAATTTATTTGATTGTTGTAACGATTACGATAGATTATGGGATGAATTATCTAAATACCCTTGTCAACAATTAGGTGTGACAGAAACACCTTCAGAGTATGAAGATATGTTTAATGAGTATCAGAAAGAAGTATTTCATAGTGGTGTTACAATTACGCAGGAAAACAAATATGAGGTTGCTGCGAAGTATGTTTATGTTTTAACACAGATATTTTCTGGTTCAAAACCAGAAACTTCCTCTTATATAGATTATAAAGGTAAGTATAGATGTAAGGTTCTTATCTTTATGGATAAGTTAAAAAACCCTGAATATAGAAAACATTTTGATAGGATTACATTTGTTGAGAATATGGATTTTCAAGAGGTAATAGAAAAATACGATTCAGAAAATTCATACTTCTATGTTGATCCACCTTATTGGAAAACAGAAAATTATTATTCTAATCACGACTTTGATAGAAATGATCACGATAGATTAGCGAAGTCATTAAAAAGTATGAAAGGTAAATTTTCATTAAGTTATTATGACTTTCCATTATTAAAAGAGTGGTTTCCTAAACACGAATATGTTTGGGAGATGAAAGAGTTTGCTAAAGCTGCCGCAGCTAAAAGTGGTAAAAAACAAAATATGGGTGAAGAATTATTAGTTATGAACTATGGTGAAAACCCAAATGTTTTACCTGTACGTGGAGAACAATTAGATTTATTTAAACATTCATTTTTATAATTATGGGAAAGAGACCAAAAAGAAACGCAAACAATCAAGGTTTATTATTTGATGTGGAGGAATACACCACTGGTACTACTGAAGAGGTAGTATTAGATAAAGTATTTAAAGACGTAGAGGAATTATTTGATGAGACGAACCCTACTGACGTTGGTTTAATCACAAATGAAATATACTGTGGTGACACAGTTGAAACGATGAAAAAGATTAATGATAACTCTATTAATCTTATATTAACTTCTCCTCCGTATTTAGCGTCAATTAGAAAGGATAACCATAAATACCCAGGCGCTAAAGATATCATTAAAGATAATCAACCTGTAAAAGAGTATTTAGAATGGTTAGTAGACGTATTCAAACAATACGAAAGAATATTAAGTGATGATGGTGTGATTGTATTCAATTATAGTTATACAACTTTTAACCCATCTTTACCGTATATATTAATTAATGAAGTATTCGAAAATACAGGGTTACAGATATATGATACTGCTTCTTGGAAAAAGAAATCTTGTGTCCCGTTAAGTGGACATCCAAACAGAATGACTAGAATTGTAGAGATGGTTTATGTATTTGCGAAGAAACCTAATTTTAAGGCGAATAAAAAAGTATCATCAATTTCAAAAACAGGACAAAGATACTTTAGAACTTATTACAATTTTATTGAGGCTAAAAACAATGATGGTAAAGTAGAGGGACATGAAGCGACATTCTCTTCTGAGTTCGCAAAATATTTCATTGACTTATATTCTGAACCTAATGATATTGTTTTAGATAACTTTTCTGGTACAGGTACTACACCATACGCATCATCCAAAATGGGTAGACAGTATATTGGTATTGACTTAGTTGAGGACTATTGTGAGTATGCAAGAGATAGAATGATGAGATTATATAAGGAAAGAAATCAGTAATTTTATTAAAACTTAGATATTTATATTGTACGAAACAATAAAAGCTTAGTTGTTATTTGTTTCTTCTTCAGTAAACTAAGTAATCATTAAAAAAATTATTTTGGAAAATAATGATAAGAAGGTTGAAAATATAAAAAAAGAAATCAAGACACTCAAAGATAATATCGATGAGATACAATCCACTTGTGAACACTCCCAAACAAAGTTAAAATTTTTAGAAAAAGAAAAAAGAGTTGTTAAGTTATGTGTAGATTGTGAAAAAAGAGTCGGATTCCCCACAAACGAAGAACTAAAAGAAAACGGTTATTTGTAAAGTAAATTTGTTTTTTTAATTTTTTATATGTATATTTGTCTATAAATAATTTTTATGGAAGATAAATCGTATATTAAAAAACTCAGAAAAGTATTAGACGGGAAACTTAATTACCAAAAATTTAGGTATATTACTGATCTAGGGCACGATTTTGATTTCATTAAAGAAGTTTACCCAAAAGATGTTAAGACATTTAAGGATTTGAAATTTGGGCAACATAAATCTATTTTAACGCCAGGTGCAGTATCATCCTATTTGGAATTTGATAATGGGCATTTTGTATCTGTTGTTGGTGGTGCTGCGGGACTATATGGTGATGGTAAAGATACTTTTGAGTTGGGATATCTTAATAATGATTTGACAAATATGGAAGTTATAGGTTGGTTGACACCAGAAGAGATAACTAAGGTTATGGTTACAATACAGACAAAAAACCTAATAAATAAAAAAGATGAAGAAGGACGTATTACAATTTTTTCTAAACAATATAGTACAATGCCCAAAAGTTGCAGAATCAATGGGTATTAAAGTTTATGTTAGAGTGGAAGATAATGGAGACAAGTATGCGGTATTAAATAATGGTGAGGAAGAAATAGAATTAAAAATAGAACAAAGATGAGTAAGAAAATACACATAAAAGAAGTTGAGAAATATTGTAATGAAAACGGATACTATATAGGAGAATATTGGTTTAAATCAAAACAAAGATGAGTAAAAAATTAGTGATTGATAATTATAATATCTTATTAACAAAAGAATCAGAAGTATATAGAAATAAACCTGTTGTGATAAAAGAATTATATGATGCACATTTATGGGTTCACCATAATGGTTATGACCATGTGATAAAGAAAAACCATACTGACTTTAGTGAAGATAAAATAAATGAGATATTAAACCAAAACAAAGATGAGTAAAAAAGAAAAAGAATACAAAAAAAGATTAAAGTATATACACGAAGATGTATTAAAACTTAGTAAGTGTTTACCAGAAATAGATTATGATGAATCAATGTATGATTGGGAAAGCATTAACAGATTTATTTCAGATATTGAGGTTGCGTCAAATCTAAAAGATAAGGAATATTTGGATTGGAAAACTAAATTTGATATCCCCACACATGATCCACAAACAGGTGAATTGAATCCACACTATGAAGAATTAACAGGAAAAAATAATCCATTAACTGGTGAAATGAATACAAAATATCATACACTAGAGGAACCCATTGAATATCATTATGATTATGATGCAGAGATGGCTGCTCCACCATCAGATAAAGATTTAGATAAGATGCCTAACCAAAAGTGGCATCAGATTGTTTCTTTTATTAAAAGTGGTGTAAGGATAGTTGGGTATTGTTTTATACCTTTTAATTTAGTTATTGCAACAATACTATTGGTATTTAGTGAGGTTATTGGTATTGTAGAGGAGATGGTTTAATATGGAAGGTATAAAAAGAATTATTATTGAGGCGGAAGTAAAAGAAGACGGTAGATTGTATCTGAACTTTAATAGGTTCAAAGACGACACACTACCTAATAGATTCGAATTATTACCAATAATGGTTAGTGCATTGGTAATGTCCACTAGAGTTGCCTGTGAGGATTTAGAATACGAAAAACAAGGTGAGTTAATTACTGATGTATTTACTAACCTTAAAAAAGACTTATTTAATGGTGATTCTTTTAAGGATCTAGATATTAAGTTGGGAGAATTGTAATTTTATTATCTTCTACTTTCACTTCGTAGTCATTTGGAGATAAGTTAGTGTAATAGATTTTTAAATCTTCTAATTTGTCTCCTTTTTTTTGTGGTACTTCTAATTGTCTTACTTTAGGTTGGTTCTTAGGTTTCTTTTCTTCCCACTTAACAATATTACTTTTCTTTGAGTTTTTAAGGTAGTCTACCTCATCGGTGAAACTCCACTTTTTATCCTTACCACATTTTTTATAATAGGTGTCACCACCAATATTCCTAATCTGATATTGACATTTTTCTTTTTCTTCGTATAATATATCTAATAACTTTAGTGACATTTTTATTTAATAAATATTAGAGAATCTATTAAAATATTATATTTATTATATAGAATAACAACTCAAAGATGATTTATACGTTTTAATTATGATGAAATATATTTATTTACTATCATTTTACTTTATAAGTTTTAGTTTTTATTCACAGGTTTTAAATGATGATTGTTTTACTGCTACACCATTAGGTAACTTACCCACTCCAGCTAATTGTGGTAATGGACCCAACAACAATGGACAAGGTGCACCCATTACATTCACAAATCTTACAAACATAAATGCACAAACTGAAAACCCTTATACTACATTAACAAATTGTCAAGGTGGACCACAAGGTATGTCTTCACCCGCAACAGACGTTTGGTTTTCATTTGTACCGACAGGTAATTCTTTGGATATATCTATTATTGGTGGAATTAATCAACCAAACATAGGGGTATGGACAGGTAACTGTGGTGCGTTAATTGGTGTGGGTTGTGATTTTAGTAATGGTGGTAATTTAAATACGACAATAGATCAAGTTTCACCTGGACAAACTTATTACATCCAAATTAGTGGTGGTAATATTAATGATGAAGGTAACTTTGATTTAACATTACAAAACAATAACAGTTGTGATGATTGTTTACTATCATCTTCTATGACGGTAACACCAACACCAATCAACGGCACATACCAACCTGGAACTACAGTTACATTTTGTTTTACTGTTAGTGAATGGTCACAAGAAAATGTAAATTGGTTTCATGGGGTTGTACCTATTATGGGGAGTAATTGGACAAATATAACACCTATTAGTTCACCTAATACTTGTGATGGTGGTGGTGGAATATGGGATTGGTTTACAAATGTTGGAACCCCAAATGGTAATTCTAATGGATTCTTTTTTGATGGGAATGCAGGACCTGATGGTAACCCCTCTAATAACTTTGGTGATAACTGTCAAGGAAACGTTAATTGGGAATTTTGTTGGGAGGCTACAACTACTGATTGTCCTCCAGGAAATACAGGAGATGATTTAAGTGTTTCAGTTGAAACTTATGCAGATGGGGAAACAGGTAGTTGGACTAACATAGCTTGTCAAACAGACCCCGTTTATGCCTTTAGTGCTAGTCTTACTTGTTGTCCACCCCCAACGGTATTATCTTCAGATGAAAACTGTTTAGGTGCGAGTGATGGTAGTATTACTGTGACAGGACAAGGTATTGCACCTTTTGATTATCAATGGATTGATCCATTAGGTAATACATTTGCAAACAATAATAACATTAATGGTTCTAGTACTGAAAATAATTTAGAACCTGGTGATTATGTGGTAACAGTCGTTGACGATAACGGATGTATAACAAGTGTCACTATAACAATATTGGCCGGTGGTCAAGCAAATACACAAGGTATTTGGCATAATTAATAATAAAAAATAATAAAACAAAAAAAATGAAAAAATTATTATCTCTCTTTGTGTTGATGACATTCTTCACAATAAATTTATTCTCACAAGTTGACACTGTTTGTGTTGGTTCAGTTGGGGAACAATATTGGGTAACACCAACTGCAGGTTCAACATATGATTGGACAATAAATAGTGGTGGAGGAACCATTACATCTGGACAAGGTACTGATGCAATCACAGTTGATTGGGGTAACACAGGTGGTTTATTTACTAACGCAATTACCGTTGTTGAAACTAATGCTGCGGGATGTACTGACACAGTAACTTTGGACATATTTATTTCAGTACCATCGGTAACGCCAGTTGGACCTTTCTGTGAAGGCGAAGTTTGTGTAGTTTTAGATGGTTCACCTTTAGGTGGTGTTTGGAGCGGAACAGGTGTAGTTTTGAATGGTGGTGTATATGAATTCTGTCCTACAACTTCAGGTTCGGGTTCTTTTACACTAACATATACGGTTAATGGTTGTTCTGTTGATACTACAGTAGATGTGAATGCAGCACCAGTAATTGGACCGATTAATCATAACTAAAATGTTAAAACAATTAATATTCATATTATTATTCTTACCTTTCGGTGTGATATCTCAAATACAATCAATTGAGGTATGCACCGAAAATCAAGAATATATGCAGGAGTATTGGGTAGATAACCCTATACCTAGTCAGTATGAATGGATTGTTGGTGGCGGTGAAATCGTTGAAGGTCAAGGTACTGATAATATTTTAGTCAATTGGTTAGACGTACCATATGGACTGTATAATATATCAGTATCAGTTGTTAGTGACTTTGGGTGTATTGGAAACTCAGTTTCATTAACTGTTGATGTTGATGAATGTTCTTTCGATGATGTATTTGTCCCAAATTGTTTCACACCAAACGGTGATGAAGTAAACAATGTATGGGGACCTGTATTTGCAGGTGATTGGGATCATACAGTTTATAATATGTTAATCTTTAATCGATGGGGTGGAGTTGTTTGGGAAAGTGATAATCACTTATCGATGTGGGACGGAACATTTAAAAATAAAATGTGTTTAGATGGTGTATATATTTGGAAGATGGAATGTAGAAAATTAAATTCTGTTAAAGAGGTTATGCATGGGCACCTTACTTTATTAAAATAAAAAAAATGAAATACTTATTACTTTTACTATTATTACTAAATTTAAATTTTAGTTTCACCCAAACGAAATCGGTGATTAAAAAAACAAATACATCTACTATCTACATTATAGATGAATCTTGGCAACCTAGAGGTTCTACAAGATATGAAGCAGATGACAAAAGTTACTTACAATTAACTGGCGGATATTTTGTTTTGTCAGAAAGAACTAGAGGGAAGGATGTTTATGTTGAAGGAGACATAGAATCTGTTGTGGAAAGAGGTGATGGAATTCACTTTTGGGTTAGATATGGTGGACGTTCAGTTATATCTTGTGACATAGAACCAGACGGTGAAGATTTTAAAATTCACATATATCACTCTATTGGTAGATGGGACAAATACTATAGTGGTCATTTAGCTACTACAACAGAAGTTAAAAAACTTTTAGAAAATATTAAAAAATAATTTGACATACTAACATAAAAGTAGTATATTTATAAAAAAGAACCTCAAAAGTCGGCTCTATCTCTCAGGAGTCTGGTGAAAGCGACATCAAAATTTGGTTCATTTTTAGTTCTTTGAAAATATGGGGGTGACATTGGATTTGACTTTTTGTAAGAAGAATGAGCGTAAGCGTGTCGTGGTAGAGCGTCAATCTTAAAACACAAACAATCGGAAACGATACACAATTAGGTTCAATCCTAAATGAAAACATTCTTTCGAATGGTACTGTAGGTACAATTGCGAAAGAAGAGGTAGTGTTCGCCTAATAGAGTAACACATATAGGTTAATCAAAGTCCCTTAATACTTGACAAGTGGTTGAAAGTGACTTTGCTTGTAAAAGACAGTTGGAACTTTATATTTTTGGAAATGTAAGAAAACATTTATCCTACACACGTAGAATTCCATTTGGATACGAGAAGGACCAGGGTTCGAAACCCTGCACCTCCACCATTAAGGTTGGTAGTGTCTCTACGAAGATCTTGTAGAAATACATTGCAACCCCTAAGATCAAAAACTACTATTTTTTTCCTTATTTAGAAAAATAAGGTGGTGGAAGAAGATAGGAAATCTATCGACCCCAAAAGAATCAGGTAGGTGGATTGTGTTACACACCCCATTGACGGATGGGACGGTTCTAATAATAGTTTAACCAAAAGAGTACTTAATGATGGATGATCATCGGTTAAATAATATGAGCTAAGAAGGTTTAATTCCTTCACCTGACTATAACAAACCCTTCACATTTAGTGAGGGGTTTTTTTATTTTCACCAATAATTTGTTTTTTTAAAAAAAAATTACTATATTTGTCATATGTCTGAAAAAAAACAATTAAATATTGTCAGAGTTAGATTTCCTAATGAAAGTTATTATGATACAATTAATAATTTTAAATGGGATGAATTCAAAGCGGAAAAATATTTTTCTGAATGTGTATTTGGTTGGTATGAAGACATTTATATATGTGTAAATACAGATGATTATGATAACGCAAAAAACAATAGGTAGTATGACAGTAAGTGAGGTTTACCCTCATTTAGATGCGGTTGCAAAATCTTATGGTTTAAGATTAAATCGTTTAAGAGATTTTAAATTGGCTAGACTGATTTTAGTTAACTTATATAATAGAGAATTAGTATGAATAAATATGTTAAAGAAATTTTATGGGTTTTGCTTTATTGTGTAATTTCTTTAATAATAGTTGCGTTGTTTCATTACATCGCAATTAAATATATAAAATAAAAAATATGAGTGGTATTGAATATGTTGCTTTAGTTATTGGTACAATTATAATAGTTGTTTTAATTGGTATTAGGAACTGGAGAAAAAAGAATAGAAAATGATACAGACTGTTTGGAAACATCATATAGCGGAACATTTTGAAGATGGTACCGTACTTACTGATGCATTACCCGCAATAGGGTCAACAGTCTTTACCAATTATGATAATATGGTAAATTATTTAAAAAAAGATGGTAGACGTTGGTATATCGCAGAGTTAGTTGTTGATGAAACAGAAATAGAACCTTTTGAGAATGGGTATATGGCAACCATTAAAGTTATTAGGAAACCAAAAATAGAATTTAAGTACTTATGTCTAAATTAATTAAGTATATAAAAATTTGGTGGAGAAAACACATTGCAGATGTTTGTCCACCAGAATTAGAAGACGAAGAGTTTTCTGAGAAATATAGATAATAATAATTAAATAATTAAAAAATGGGATTAGTAAAACGTTTTGTAGAAATGGTTCAGAGTGGATATCCAGAATTTGATCCACAAAAAGACACAGTAGAAATTGAATTTGAGGGTGGAGGTGATTCATTCGGTTCATTTTCATATATTAGTATTTGGCCTAGTAGAGAAGGTAATTTGGATTTGAGTAATCATTGGGACTTTTTATTTGAGATATTAGATGAGTCAGGTGTAGATTATAGTTGGATTAATGCGGGCACCACAGGTAATATTAAGTATAATGAAGATGTAGAAAGGGGACTTTCGGTTTATACTAGCGTAAGTGAAGAGCATTGGGGTGAGATTGAAGAGGAAGTCGAACCTACTAAAGAAGAAAGTAATGGCTAACCCACTTATACATTCAAAATCTTCTGTTAGGTTATGGGGAGGTAAGGTAGAAGACTATCTTCCTCTTCATAATAAAATGGACATATCAAAAAAATATTTTAGTGATAATAGACATAGAGCGTTAACACACAATATGTTTTTTATATTTGAAGTGATGATTCCATTGTTTGGTGAATACATTGACAACTCAGATGGTAAAACAGTTTCTGTTAAAGATATATGTGAATACCATATATTAGAAGACTATGGGAAGAAATTCATACCAAACGTATCAGATTTTTTACAAGAGATGGAAATTAAATCTTGGATGGCGAATGGTTTGGGAGAAAAACCATCTTCACAAAAGAAAGTGATAACTGAATCAGGTAAAATATTAAAAAGAGTTTTAAAAGATTAATTATGTTTAGGAAAATAAATAAATGGTTCGAAATGAATTTAGGTTGGATATTTGTTAATGGTAGAAAAAGAGCGTGGTGGGGAGAATATCTAAGAGAAAAATACGGAAATGAAAAAAATGTTAAATAATTTGATTAATACTAATTAATTGTTTAATATTGTATTAATAATAAATAAATAAATTTTAAAAGAATGAAAAAAGTATTTTTAATTTTAAGTGTTGCAACTCTAATGTTATCATGTGGTGATGCAAGTGGTGATGCAACTGCAGAAGCTACTGAAGAAGTTAGTGAGTAATTAATAATTACGTTGTTAATGAAAAATACCCAAAATAAAATTGGGTATTTTTTTATTTTTTTAAATTTTTGTTATATTTATTAAATCGAATGAAAACAGATATAGAAGATATTGATATTGATATTAAAAGACTTAGAATAAGAGAAAAAGAAATCTCTAAAGTTGTTAATCGTTATATGCGAATAAGATTAAAAAGGAGAATAAGAAAACTATTCGGTTTAAGATTAAGATGAAAAAGTACGATCAACATAAAATGAAAAGAACTCAAATCCGTCACCAACAAAAGGAGGACGGTTTTTTTGATGGTCGATTTGTCAGTAGAACAGAGAAACCAAAAAATCTATATACTAGAAAAACCAAACATAAAAACAACGTTAAATTTTAGTTAATTAGATTTAACCTTTTATTAACGTACAATACTTATACTATTACATTTTTGTCATTATTTATCTTTTAAATAATAAATTTAAATAGACAAAATAATGGAATTGTTATTTTTCACAATATTTATGTTACCTAGTTTTTTTTGTATTGGATATACAATAGTAAAAGACAGAAAAGATTATAAAAAATTCTTTAATAATTAAAATAATAACCTCACCTTTTAGGTGGAAGTTTTGTTTTTTAAATTTTTTTTATTATATTTGTATATATAATAAAAGTATTTATGGAACATTTTGAAGAAGTAGAAGAATTGGCGAGAGAGTTGCATGGGGAACAAAAAAGAAAATACACTGGTGATCCATATGTTAACCACACAGTATCAGTTTCTAATATAGTTAGGGATTATGGTGGTGACGATTCTATGATTTATGCGGCACTACTTCATGATGTATTAGAAGACACACCAACAACAGAGTCAGAACTATTAGATTTTCTTATGAACATTTTTAACGATGTAAAATTATCTATGGATGTATTAAGATTGGTGGTAGAACTAACAGATGTCTTTATTAAAGAAGACTACCCTGATATCAACAGAAAAGGTAGAAAAGAAATGGAAGCTATGAGGTTAGGTAAAGTTTCCCCAAAGGCACAAACAATTAAATATGCAGATTTATTAGATAATGGTATAGACATTATGTCTAACGATCCAAAGTTCGGTAAAGTATACCTCAAAGAAAAAGGGCAAATATTAAAGTACATGAATAAAGGGAATCAAAAACTTTATAATAAATGTATTGAAAATTTGTCTATTTAATAATTTTTAATTATATTTGTTTTATGAGTAAATCAAAATTAGGATTAGAAACAGAAAATCAGAGATTATATAAAATAATCGAAGAAAAGGATGAACGTATTGAGGATCTTTTAGAAAGATTAGATGAGGTTACCTCCGCTTACCAACAATCGTTACTAAGTCAATGTAACTGTAACCGTAAATACAAATGAAAATGATTAATCAACAAAACATTTTAGAATTTAAAAAGTTATATAATAACGCAAAAAACGAAGGAAAAGAACTTTTTATTTTTAATGGTTCAGAAGTACTTACAGATTATGCTAAGTATGTTATAGAATATTTTGATAAATAGTGTAATACGCACCCGTAGCTCAGCTGGATAGAGCATCTGCCTTCTAAGCAGACGGTCAAAGGTTCGAATCCTTTCGGGTGTACTAAAAAATAAGATTTTAAAAAAGTAATAATTATGACAATCCAAGCAATTTGCCGACTGCCATTGTAGGCTTTGGCCACTGCCGCATCGACCACTTGCCGCGCCACCGGAGTTACATCCACACCAATCCCATCACCTTCAATAAAAGGGATGATTGGGTTAGAAGAGACATCCAACGTTTTATCTTTATTGACAATGATTTTGTCACCGACATCGGGTATTTGTATTTTTTCAAATGACATTGCTTAAGACTCCACTGCCTTTGGCAAAAAAAGTGGAGGCATCATACCATAGCCATTTCAACCACACTAGCGACCGACAACATTTTATTCCAAAAGACAAATTATCCGTACGCGCATTTCACATCTGCCAATGAAATGCGTATACTTTCGCCATTATGTCCATGCACCATTCACAAACCATTGTCGTCGGCTTGTCCGGTGGCGTCGATTCTGCCGTTGCCGCCTTGCTGCTAAAACAACAAGGCTTTGAAGTCATTGGCGTATTCATGAAAAATTGGGAAGCCGATGACGATGATGAATACTGTACCGCTGCTCAAGATTTAGCCGATGCACAAACCGTGTGTGCCAGGCTGCAAATTCCATTGCATACCGTCAACTTTAGCCAGCACTATTGGGATCACGTGTTTCAATATTTTCTGCGCGAATACCAAGCCGGTCGCACTCCCAACCCAGATGTATTGTGTAACAAAGAAATCAAATTCAAGGCCTTTTTAGATTACGCGCTAGCACAAGGGGCCAACAAAATTGCGACCGGCCATTACGCACGCATCACCCACCGTCATGATCAATACCAATTACACAAAGGATTCGATCGCGACAAAGATCAAAGTTATTTTCTACATCAACTCTCGCAACATCAATTGGCTCACAGTATCTTTCCATTGGCAAAATGGACCAAAGCACAAGTACGCGAGTTGGCTGCCGAACATCGATTCAGCAATCACGATAAAAAAGACAGTACTGGCATTTGTTTCATTGGCGAGCGCAAATTCAAACAATTTTTGCAAGAATATTTGCTGGCACAACCAGGCCCAATGGTTGACACCCAACATCGTGTTTTGGGACAGCATGATGGTCTGATGTATTACACCATCGGTCAACGCCAAGGTTTAAATATTGGCGGATTAAAAAACGCCGATTCAGCACCCTGGTATGTGTTGCAAAAAGACATCCCCGACAATACCTTGATCGTCGGTCAAGGCGTCGATCACCCGTTACTGCACGCACAAGGCTTGATCTGTGATGACATGCATTGGATCAGTGGTTCTCCCCCAACGTTTCCTTTGGTGTGCACGGCCAAAACTCGTTATCGGCAAACCGATCAAGCGTGTCAAGTCACACCAATCACCAAACATCGCTACGCCATTCAATTTGCTACCAAGCAGCGAGCCATCACCCCCGGTCAATTTGTTGTCTTGTATCAAGCCAATCAATGTTTGGGGGGTGGCGTGATTGTCGAAACAATTGATTAACTATTCCACATCCTAAAGTGGTATGGAACTATACCCATTCCACCTGACGCTGCGAACTCTATTCACGGAACTATCACATAGGAAAGCTGTTGTTTTTTCGCTACAATATGCCGCTTTCATCAATTCACCGGGAGTTGTGCCCATGTCACTGTCTACTCTTACTGCTATCTCTCCCATCGATGGCCGTTATCATGCTAAAACTCAAGCGCTATCACCGATTTTTAGTGAATTCGGCTTGATGCATGCGCGCGTGCGCATTGAAGTTGAATGGTTTCGCTTATTGGCACGCACCTCCACCATTGTCGAAGTCCCTCCCCTATCCAGTCAAGCGGATCGTTTGTTACAAAACATAATCGATGATTTTAATCTCAGCGATGCCGAACGCATTAAAAACATTGAAAAAACCACCAATCACGATGTCAAAGCCATTGAATATTTTATCAAACAAAAAATTGGCAGCCACGCCGAATTGGCGCCACGAGTTGAATTCATTCATTTTGCCTGCACCTCCGAAGACATTAATAATCTAGCTTACGCTTTGATGTTCAAAGCTGCCCGTCAGCAAGTGATCCTACCGGCTGCTGATGAATTGATTCAAACATTGGATCGTTTGGCTCAATCACTGGCCTCAATTCCCATGCTCAGCCACACACACGGGCAACCAGCTTCTCCCACCACCATCGGCAAAGAATTGGCAAATGTCGTTCAACGATTGCGTCGCCAACGCCAACAAATTGCCAACGTGGCTTTGATGGGTAAAATCAATGGCGCGGTGGGTAATTACAATGCTCATCTAATTGCCTATCCCGAAGTTGATTGGCTCACACTGAGTCAATCGCTGGTCGAATCACTCGATTTGACTTGGCAAAGCCACACCACTCAAATTGAACCCCACGATTACATTGCCGAGCTGGCGCATGCCATACAACGTTTCAACACTATTTTGATCGATTTAGCCCGTGACATTTGGGGTTACATCAGCAAACATTACTTTACTCAGCGCATGGTGGAAGGCGAAATTGGTTCTTCCACCATGCCACACAAAGTCAATCCGATTGATTTTGAAAATGCCGAAGGCAATTGCGGCCTGGCCAATGCCCTATTTCAACACTTGGCAGCCACCCTGCCCATTTCAAGATGGCAGCGTGATTTAACCGATTCCACCTTACTGCGTAATGTGGGCGTCGCATTTGCTCACAGTAGCATTGCCTATCAATCACTGATGAAAGGCTTGGCAAAATTACAAATCAATCCCCGCGCCTTACAAGCAGATTTATCCACCAATTGGGAAGTCTTGGCCGAAGCGCTGCAAACCGTCATGCGTCGCTACGCAGTTGAAAACGCTTATGAACAATTAAAGCAATTGACGCGTGGCCGCCAAATTACCGTCGAACAGTTGCAACAATTTATTGATCAATTAAACATCCCACTAGAAGCCAAACAACAATTAGCCCAATTAACACCAGAAACTTATATAGGCTTGGCTCAATCACTCACCACGATGAATACGCACGATTAAATACGCGCAAATAAATTCAAATCATCACCGCACACTAAATTTGCGCGCATGGGGGAACCTAGCTATGATTAGCACACTTCTTAACGAACCGTGAAATTCATGTATGAGACTTGCCAGTCGCCTAATGAGTCACCGCTTCATCCGCTGGTTGCAAGCGGAAGTCAACACCGACGATGACAAATATCCATTGTGCGACTTTCAACGCATTTTATATGAATTACGTCCTTGCGATGTCTTGTTGTTGGAGGGTAAAAGTCGAATCAGCAACATCATTCGTTTGGTAACCCAAAGTCCATGGACACACACTGCTTTGTACATTGGTCGATTGTATGAAATCGAAAACGCTCACACGCGAGCCCGAATTAAAGCATTCTACCACTGCGAACCCAATGAACAATTGTTGATCGAAAGCATTTTGGGCCAAGGCACCATCATTGTCCCGGTAAGCAAATACAAACAATTTCACATCCGTCTTTGTCGTCCCAAAGGATTATCACTCATTGATTCTCAGCGGGTGATTGATCACGCCGTCAGCCACTTAGGCCGCAGTTACGACATTCGGCACAATGTCGATTTGGCACGCTTTTTACTACCGTGGAGTTTTATGCCTAAGCGATGGCGTTCCAGTTTATTCGACAGTAATCCAGGCACCGCTACCAAAGAAATTTGTTCACTAATGATTGCTGATGCTTTTAGTTCGGTCAATTTCCCAATTTTGCCGATCATCAAACAAAATGACCAACAGCAATTAACCATCCAGTCGCGCAATCCTAAACTATTCACTCCCAGTGATTTTGATTATTCGCCATTTTTTGAAATCATTAAATATCCTTTGTTTCAATTAGATGAACCTGGTATTTATCATCACCTTCCCTGGCAAAAACAGTCGGAAAAAATTTGACGACATTTGGCAGCGCAACCGCGATTTGTTATGAACCAAAAAATTCGCGTGCACAAGCCGTCAATTGATGCACTAAGCGTGGCCCTTGATAAATTAATCCAGTGTATACTTGCAAACATTTCGCCCCAGCTTGCCACTTTTGTCGCGCCGACGCACAATCGGTGATCCCCCCCACACCAATAATCGGAATTTCTTCCGCCAATTGCGCATACAATTGATCAATCACTTGGGTGGATAATTCAGCTAGCGGTCGCCCACTCAACCCGCCGACCTCCTGACTATGCGGCAATCCCTGCACCTGCGTCCGACTCTGAGTGGTGTTGGTGGCAATCACTCCTTCGATGTCTTGGCGCAATAATTCGTCAGCAATGCGCTGTAACGCCTCGATCGACAAATCCGGCGCTAATTTAATCAACAGTGGCACGTAGCGTCGATGTTGTTCTGCCAATTGTTGCTGTGATTGTTTTAATTGGGCTAATAGCTGGCCAAAATAATCTGCCATTTGTAACTGGCGCAATCCAGGCGTATTGGGAGAAGAAATATTCACCGTCACATAATCAGCATAGGGATATACTTTTGCAAAACAATATTGATAATCTTGTACCGCATCAGTCAACGACGTTGTTTTATTTTTACCAATATTGACACCCAGCACGCCATTAAATCTGCGTTGTTGCAATTGCTGCACACAATGATCCACCCCCTTGTTATTAAATCCCAATCGATTGATCAACGCCTGTGCTTGTGGCAATCGAAACAGTCGTGGCAATGAATTACCGGCTTGTGGTTTGGGCGTCACTGTTCCGACTTCAATGAAACCAAAACCCAATTTGGCCAACGCTGATAAGTGATCCGCATTTTTATCAAGTCCTGCTGCCAATCCAATTCGATTGGGGAAAGTTAATCCCCATGCTTGATAAGGATGTTGTACCGGTTTTGGGAAACAACCGGCAGGCAACTTCGCCAAAGCAGCCAGACTGAATCGATGCGCCCGCTCTGGCTCTAGTAAAAATAATAAAGTACGTACAACAGCATACATAACTAACTACAATTGACAGCTCAGAGGCCAAACTCGCAACATGGCATTGTCATTAGGCACAAAATGATAATCGACTTCACGAATTTCCACTCCGATTTTTTGCTGCTGCAATAATTGCATCAACGGTCCCAACATCGCTGTGGTGTCGCCTTGTTCATTAACCAATGGAAAAATGCGTAATTCACGCCCAACTCGACACAATTCAGCAATCATCTGGGCTTGCCAATCCAATGAGTAACATTCACTTTCTTGCAAGAAAAAATGTGCACTGACCACCAAATCAAAGGTAAAATCAGCAAATGGCAATGGCATCCATTCATCCCCAGCCATATAACGTTTGTCAGCCAAACCTTGGGTGTAATCATCAAAAAAGCGTTCAATCCCCGCGCGCCGATTTTCAGCCAACACCATCGGGGATGCATACGTTTGCCATTGATAATGTTCCGGAGCTTGCTGTACTGATTTTAAAACCTGTTCAAAATCACGCTCGGTAATGTCACGCAATCCAGAAGCTGGCAATTTGAATCGCTGATCGTAACTAACCACTGAAATCCCTTGCTCAGTTAATTTGGCATTGACCCCAGAAGGACCGCTAGCAAACTCCAGCAACTGCCCATCAAACGTAGCCGGTTGCAAATCAAACATCTGTTGATAGTCGATTAATGTATTTCCCCAAAGCACCAATGGCTCCATGGCAACCCCCTTATGGTTTTCTTTAGTTTGGCAAACCACAGATCAAACGACTTGTGGCATCAGTGTATTGATGCGCTATGGTGTCATAAAATTTGGCTACTGTAAAAGCCATTCATTTTCGCTATAATGCCCACTTGTTATTTTTAGCTAAGGTGGTTCAAGATGATCCCTAGTTTGCCTTTTGCTTTACCCGAAACCACGCAACTATTGCGTGATACCGTTCACGATTTTGCCCAACAACACATTGCACCCTTAGCGACGGAAATTGATATCAGCAATCAATTCCCTCGGGCGCTGTGGCCCAAATTAGGTGAAATGGGTTTATTGGGTATTACTGTGAGTGAAGCCGATGGTGGCACAGGCATGGGATACCTTGACCATGTCATTGCCATGGAGCAAATCAGTCGTGCTTGCGCCGCCATTGGATTAAGTTATGGTGCACACAGTAATTTATGCATCAATCAATTACGTCGCTATGCCAATCCACAGCAGAAAGAAAAATATTTACCCAAATTGATCAGTGGTGAACACTTAGGTGCCTTAGCCATGAGTGAAACAGGGGCAGGCTCCGATGTGGTAAGCATGCAATTACGCGCTGAAAAACAAGCAGATCATTACGTACTCAATGGTCATAAAATGTGGATCACCAATGGCGTCGAAGCCGATGTCATGATTGTCTATGCCAAAACGAACCCAGACGCCAACAGTCAAGGCATTAGTGCTTTTATCGTTGAGAACCAATTCAGTGGCGTCCGTCCCGCACAAAAATTGGATAAATTAGGCATGCGCGGTTCAGACACTTGCGAACTGGTATTTGATCAATGTCGGGTACCGACCGAAAATTTATTGGGTACCGAAAACCAAGGGGTCGCTATTTTAATGAGTGGTTTGGACTATGAACGAGTGGTCTTAGCCGCTGGTCCTTTGGGGATTATGCAA
>WLWG01001428.1_pt1 | contig 21553 bp, 28 predicted proteins | sample 6712871 | NCBI WGS metagenome assembly WLWG01 (sample SAMN12718693, study PRJNA515312) | sponge metagenome | isolation source: marine sponge | host: Mycale hentscheli | place: New Zealand: South Island, Marlborough, Capsize Point | collected 2003-05-01
CCTTCTTCTAAACGCTTACACACCATACTACTCAACTCTAACGCACACGACTTTGATAATCTCATACTCATTTCTCTTTCTTATTACACACCAAATCACCCCAAAACACACTTCAATTTTTTTTTCTCGGGGGGTTCCGCCCCCCTACGACGATTGATAAAAAACGCCCGATTAATAAAATTGAACCTTTTTCCTTTATAACAGTATATGTCATTAATACCATCAAGATGAGTTTAAAAACTTCTAATCAAAAAATTTTGTGCAAATTGTGCAACTCGAGCAAGCACAAGGACAGGAAATGTCCAAAGTCCGCGCAGTTGGATGCTATTATTGGAGCACAAGTCGGCTTGATGATGTCAAGAGACTCAAGATACTATAAGGGACAGTTCATAAGAATTGGTGAGGCTTTTGACAAGTCAGTACTAATTATGTGCACAAAATACTTAGATAGGGGTGTATATTGTGGTTCGGAATACCTTACAATTACTAGAGAATGTCGTACTAAACCTTTATCAAAATACACAAAAAAACAACTAGTACATGAACTTGATAGGGATCTTAATACTCTTAGTACAATGATAAGTAATATACGCGAAGAAAAAGAAGCAGAAGCAGGAGCAGAAGAAGACTCGTGTCCTATTTGCTTGGAAAGTTTTAAAGGAAAACAAACCTGCACTACTACATGTGGTCATTCTTTCTGTTCTTCCTGCTTCTTCACAACTATGCAGACGCAAATAGAACAAAGCGGATCATCTACATGCCCATTATGTAGAACACAATGTCTACAAACAAGATATAGGTACTAAAAATAAAATTGTATCTATAGCTCATTTGGTTAGAGCATCGGTCTTATGAGCCGAAGGTGATGGGTTCGATCCCCATTAGATACACATGGGACATAAATATAGTTCGCCTCCTCGTGGTGTGTCCTGGATTAAAACCAAATGAACTATTCCCTTTTAGCACAGCAAGATGCTAATTGTCGTCGGTCTAAACTATAATTTAAATTGTACATGATTATGTGACCTGGATAGGTCATTAAACTGTCCTGAATCCTGCTTAAAAATCCAAGCAGGGGGTATGTTCCATCTTAACCGGTGTGCATACTTATGTAGCTTTCCCATACCAACCTCACCACAAAAGCATGAGGATGGGGCCGGAGAGCTCATGGCCCAGAACTATTCCAGTATCTTTATGCTATGCCTAAGAGAGCCGCTTCTTCATTGAGGTGTGATGACTCGGTAGTGAAAAGATTGGGTGATAGAGGAATTAGTCACTACTTGCTTGGTGGAAAAATCCGATTATGGATGTAAAGTAAGACAAATCCTGCGTGAAAAGCTATTGATACAAAATTAGGTTAATATGTCACGCCGCGAGTAGTGCGAACGTGCTACGGCCTGGAAAAAGACCTTTTGATGTTGATATGGTACAAACAGATATTATACCCCGAACGGAATTATATCCTGCCTATTTCATAGGCCGTACGGAAATGGATCGATTGATATGAAATTGTATGATGCTTTATAAGAGTGTTAAGGACTGATCACCCTTTTCATAATTGTAGAGTTTGATTATAATGAATTTGATGTCGAGATGCTAGTATTTAGTTCAAAGGCTTATCTAAGTGAAAATATTATTTAACAAAAGCCTACATTGAGTTTTAAATTATTACGATAATTATTAGTAAGGGACGCCTAACAACTCTCAATGTTTTTTTTTTGATTTTTTTGATTTTTTTGATTTTTTTGATTTTTTTGATTTTTTTGATTTTTTTGATTTTTTTGATTTTTTTGATTTTCGCATTTTTCGCGTTTTTCGCATTTTTCGTTTTGTTTTTTTTCTTTTAATCATTCTTCCTCCAAAAACATTTGGTCCAGTTTGATATTTATCATCTGTAAGGTCTTCTTTAACAGATCCTTCGTCAATACCATCGCCCGTAGCTTGTTCCATAAGATCATAATATACATTTTGTCTTGCTCCAGGTATTTCACGACTAGTAAATCCTAATGCATGTGCTTTTCTCATTTCATCCATGGTATATTCTTGACCATCCCCAAAAGAAAAAAATCCATGTTCAGTTGGTCGTTCAGCTTTAGTATAATACTTATTAAACTCTTCTGGATTATTTTTTTCCATATCAGAAAGTTTTTGTCTAATTTTCTTCATTTTCTCTCGTTTGAAAGACGCAGCTTCTTGTTTTAGTCTAGACTGACTATTCATTATATAATAACAAACTATTTTTAAATGTCCGGCAATATATTTTGTCTACACAAACAACAAGAATTCGCATTAGATTTATTATATTTAATATTATGTGTGAAACAAGAAATACATACTTTATGTCCACAAGATGGTACTAAATAATTAGAATCTCCAATATTCTCAAAACATATAGGACAGTCATTTTCATTAACAACAACATTTTCTTTATTTTCTAAATCAATAGAATCCTTAATTTGTCGCTCTAAGGTATTAAGCTTATTAAATAGATTACTAGTAAATTGTATATCATCAGTAATATTAATACATTTAATAGGTTTTGATTTTATTTCATCTAATGGTGTGTGATATATAATTGGTCTTGTAGTTGACTTAAGACTAGGTGGATATATATTTTTTTCCAAATAATCTTTCATTTCTTGTTCATCTTTTAATCTTTTAATAAAAGTATCAATTTCTTCCATATTAATTTATTATTTATGTATTATTGTTAATTGTAATTAATAGAGATAAGTATTTCAATTTTATTTTATATTAAAATTGATTTTAAATAGACATATTAATTAGTACAAAAAAATGATTAATATGACAAAAAAAGACATTAATGAAGCTAATAATATAATTGAATATAAAGAGGATGATTCTATAAATCCGTATGATTTGTATTGTAGAATTATAGATTGTCCTTCACCTGGTCTATGTATTTGTAGTCTATGTAGAAAACAAGTTTGTATTCGCCATAGACATAGATTTATGAAATTATCCAATGAAAATATAGATATTTGTGCAGCGTGTGTACATAGTCCTAGAAACGAAAGCATTATTACATTTTATATAAATTATGATATTGCTCTAGAATTAAAGAATAAAAAAAATTGTTATAATAAATTATTATATATTTTAAGTTTTCAATGGATAAAATATCCTGCAAGAATTAGACCTTTATAGTATGTACTTGTCGCTTACTTTTATAAATAACACTACCAACATCAGGTCCTTTTTTTAAATTATTGCATTTTGTATAACAAACCTTAACATTTTTTAAATGTTTGTATTTTGTATTAGATTTGCATATTTGTGCGGCATACTCCAATGTTTCAAGATCTGGATTATTATCCTTTATAATAACATGACATGATGGGAATGAATTTAAATGCAGCCATATACAATCAGAATTAAAATTAATTATATTCCAATTATCCTTAGCATTTTCCCCAATAACAATAGTAGTTTCATTAAATTCTTCGGTTTTCATTATTCTATATTATATTTTATATTTTATATTTTATAAAAGATAATATCAATTTTATTATTAATCAATAAAAATAATATGTGTTCTTGTCATAGTATTATCATTATTAAATTTAATAGGATCAGGTTTATTTTTACTAAATTTTTTATATTCTTTTAAAGTCATCCAATATGTATGTGTTCTAATATGCTGTTTCATTTATATATGTAACCTATATTATCTTTATATCATTTTCATTATATAGGTGCTCCCCAATCAGCAAACTGTCTAGGAAAACATTTACATGAAAATTCTTTTGAAGTACTCTCTTTTCCACAAAATTCACAAATATATAATAAATTTTTTTTTAACATATTAAACAATTCACCAGATTTATGTAATTGTTCTAATTCCGAATATCCACCAATATTCTTACCAAAAACATAAATATTAGGGACAGTTTTTCTACCAGTTTCTACATTCAATAGTCTGAAGAGTTCTGGTCCATCACTTGTGTTTCCTAAGTCCACGATATTAGTCGATACATTATAATTTTTTAATAAATCAATAGCCTTAACACAAAATGGACAAGATGCCTTTGAGAAAATAGTAATTGAATTATTATCAATATAAAATTGGGTTAAGCTCATTTACAATTTATATATATAATATTTTTAAGCGGTTATAATATTATAACTTATTTAGATTCTTCAATCGATTTCTTAATAAAATGACGATTCATAAATCGTTGAATATTAAAATAGGTTACAACTGTTTCTTCATCAATACCTAATAAAGACTTTAGTTTATCATCAGGTTTAATAACTCGTTTATTTTCATCATTTGCAAGAGAATTTTGTTCAATATAACTACAAATAAATTTTGTTACTTCTGTTCTAGCAATAGATGTTCCATGCTCCTTTCCCATAAAATCACACAGATCTTTTGAAATAGGAGAAGCTGCTGCAAATCCAGAAGGCTTTCTATTACCCTTACTTTGTTTCTTTGTAATTTCCTTTTTCTGTTGTTTAATTTCGCGTTTTACAGTTTTCTCAAGAGACCTCATTTGTGTAGAAATTGCAGTAATTTGAGTTTTAAATTGAGATAGAGTATTTAAAATATTTGAAAATTGACTATCAATAGGAGACGAATCTTCAGTATCGACATTCATTGTAGTGTTTTCTTGATCAGTAGACATTATAATATATATTACATCATTGTAGTATCTTTAAATAATATTTTTTCTATATATAATTAAGTATTCAAATAATTATATATTAATAATTTTATAAAATAAATTATATAAGATCTTATAGAGACGATTCATTATTATCTACACTGGATGACTCGGTACGAGTTTGTGTTTTCTTAGACTTGTTACTTCTATTACTTCGTGGAGCAGAACTTCTATTCTCATTACGAGTCTCACATAACAATTTACCTCCTTTTACACCGCGAATGTCAGAAGCTTGGTATTTATGACTCTTAGACTCTACAGTGGAAAGATTAAACTCTAAATATTCACCTTGAACAAGATATTTATATTGCTCTTCACTAACTTGAATTGCTGAATGGTGTGCAAAAATATCCATACCATCATTTTCACCACCAATAACAGAAATAAATCCATATCCTGCTTTATTGTTAAACCACTTTACGCGACCCTCGTGTGTCATATTAGTTGTTCCTGTTTGAGAATCTGTACTGCTCATTATAATACAAACTATAGGTAAATCTTTAAACTATTTTGCTTAAATATTAACATCGGTCTTCTAGGTAATAGTTTTCAACAAAAATGTTATATAGTCATAATTCGGTTGATCATAATATGATAAACTATATGCGTAAGTTAATAATTCTTCAATTTTGTTGGGTAAAAATTTACATAATTCACTAATCAATATATTATTTTTCAACTTGTAAACTTTATCAACCTTTTGATGTTTATTATCAAAATTTATTCCCTGCCATGGTAGAGTTCCTCGTAACAAATATATTATTACATAAACAAATGATATAATATCATCACGTCTTGAATATGTATTTCCTCTATGCACATATAAACTTGTATATCTAATTGTCCCCACTACCCCATTACATTTACTATTCTGTCGATGATGTCCATTTGGTGTTATATATTGTTTTGCTAATCCAAAATCAATTAAGCAAACTATGTTTTTAGAATCTAGCATAAAATTAGACGGTTTAATATCTCTATGTACAATTCCTTTATTATGTATATCAGATATACATTCCATCATTTGAATTCCTATTTCTTTTAATTTATGATATTCTGTATCGACTATTCTTAATTTTGAATTATAATAACTATTTATATTTGATTCCAATAAATCCATAATTAAATAATTATAATCATTTATCTCTCCATAATATTTTATATTTACTACTCTAGAGAGTCCCCTTAAATGTCTTAATATTATAGTTTCATATTTCAAAGTACTAGTAGACTTATTCTTCCTTTCTAATTTTATCGCTACTAATTTATTAGTATTAATATGCGATGCCTTCCAAACTTCTCCATATGATCCATGTCCTATTTTATTTATTAGTTTGTAATTAGTTATTATATTTTGCATATATCATATTTATATTATATATTATATAATCCACAAAAATAATAGTTTTATATAAAATTGAATTAATTTAAAAAATATTAATTTAATTATATTATATTATACAGCAATGGTTATTATCTGTAAAGACGCATTTAAAGAAGACTCTCTTTATAAGGATCATTTTGATAAATTTCCATTTCCACTAAGTGATTTTCAAAAATATGCTATTAAAGCTATTGTTGAAAATAATCATATCCTAGTAACAGCACATACTGGTAGTGGTAAAACACTCCCTGCAGAATTTGCTATTGAACATTTTGTAGCTAAAGGGAAAAAGGTTATATACACATCACCTATAAAAGCACTTTCAAATCAAAAATTTCACGAATTTTCAAAAAAATTTCCTCATATTAGTTTCGGTATTTTAACTGGGGATATTAAATTTAACCCTGAAGCAGATGTGTTAATCATGACAACCGAAATTTTAAGAAATACATTACTGCAAAAAAACACAAACAATCAATCTGTACCATTACAGTTTGAAATGGATTTTGAAAATGAACTTGCTTGTGTTATATTTGACGAAGTCCATTATATTAATGATGCAGATAGAGGAAAAATATGGGAAGAAACTATTATGTTCCTCTACAACCATATTCAATTAGTTATGTTGTCAGCTACTATTGATCGACCTAGTGATTTTGCAAAATGGATTGAAGATGTAAAATCAGACGAAAATAATAAAAAATCAGTATATTTAGCCCCAACAAATCATAGAGTAGTACCATTAAAACATTATTTATACACAACTATGCCTCAAGGACCACTTAAAAATATAAAGGATAAGGAATTTCTTAAATATATTAACAAGTTCTTACATAAACCTATTGAAATTAAAGATAATGATAAAATGTTTCATGAAGACAATTATGAAAAAGTTAAAAAGTTAAAGGATTATATTAACAAGAATAATTGTTTTATCAAACCTTCATTTGTTTTAAATGAACTTACAAAATATCTTAATAGGAATAATATGCTCCCAGCTATTTGTTTTGTATTTTCAAGGAAATCAGTTGAAAAATATGCTCAATTCATTAACTTCTCTTTATTTGACGAAGATTCAACTATTCCATCTACAATCAGAAACGAATGTAAACAAATTTTACGAAAACTCCCAAATCATCAAGAATATATAAATCTTCCGGAATTTGAATTTATTGTTAAGTTGTTAGAAAAGGGGGTCGCTATTCATCATTCTGGTGTTATGCCTATTTTCAGAGAAATGATTGAATTACTATTCGACAAAGGATATATTAAACTATTATTTGCTACAGAAACATTTGCAGTAGGAATTAATATGCCTACAAAAACTGTAATATTTACTGGATTCGATAAATTTAATGGTTCTACTATGAGACTATTATACCCTCACGAATATACTCAAATGGCTGGTAGAGCTGGAAGAAGAGGTTTGGATACTATTGGTCATGTTATTCATCTTAACAATATGTTTTCATTACCATATGCACATAGTTATAGTAATTTACTAAATGGAAAACCACAAATATTACAATCAAAATTTAAAATTTCATATAATCTTCTATTAAATTTTCATCAATATGAAAATAACACATTAGATTTCGCTTCAAAAAGTATGTGTAATGGAGAAATTGAAAAGGAGTTGCGATTAAATGAAGGAATACTTAATGATATTACCATTAGATATAATGACAAAATTTCTAATCCTACATATGAAACTGTTATTAAAAATAAAGACAAATATTGCGAATATATAACACTTACCAGTAAGCTAAACAATTCAAAACAAAAAATTAGAAAACAAATACAAAAAACATTATCTGAAATTGAAAACGGAAATAAACAATTCAAAAATGAATTAGAACAATATAATTCTATTATTCAAATTGAAAATGACATCTTACAGCAGGAACAGTATATTACAAATTTAAAAGAGCATTTCCTTTCAAGATACAATGAACTCACATTATTCTTAAAAAATATGGAATTTTTAACAAATGAAAATACTGTATCTGAAAAAGGTATTTGCGCCACATATATTCAAGAAACTCATTGTCTAGCATTTGTTGATTATTTCTTTAAAAGTAATTATCTTCAAGAATTATCTGCTATGGATATTGCAGCTATGTTGAGTTGCTTCGCTAATATTAGAGTTAAAGACGAAGTTAAAATACATAATACAGCCTCATTATCTACGAATTCTGTATTAAAAAATACTCTTAACACACTTAATAATGTGTACGAAGAATATTTGACTGAAGAATCTAGAAATGGTAATTCTGATGTAGACAATTTAAATATTACTCTAGAACTAGTTGTTGCTATTCACGATTGGTGTAATTCACCAGACGAACAAAGTTGTAAATTTATTTTACAAAAATGTGAAATTGAATATGAAATATTTACAGGCGAGTTTATTAAAGCTATACTAAAAATTAATAATATGGTAAATGAATTAAAAAGTGTTGCGGAGTATATGAGTAATGTCGATCTTCTACACAAACTATCACTCATTCCTGATCTAACACTTAAATTTATTGCTACTAATCAATCATTATATATTTAAAGTTTATTCACATTCTATAACTTTGAAATCTAAATCAAAACACCCCATTATACAATCATCATTACCACCACAATTATCCAATAAATTTTTATTTTCTAAAAAAAGATTTAAGGTTGTATTAAAAAATGTATTTTCATCAATATTTATTTGCTCCTGCATACAAGAACCATGTTTCTCCCATTCATGTTCCCATAATGTATCATCACATTTATGCCAATATATATTCATATCTGTTAGTAACGACCCAGTTGGTTCGGTATATGATACTGTTTTACAATTTTCTGGATATGATGTGCTGTTTATTTGAGGCCATAATCCATGAATCATATATTCCGAACTACACCATTTTTGAACTGCCAATTCATAATAATTATATATATTTTCTGAATTTATTAAAAATATATTTCCTAATAATACTATTACTTTTAAAATCATCTATATATTCTAATAATAGTATTATTTCTTTATTTTTTTGCCTTTTTTGCCTTTTTTGCTTTCCTTGTTTTCTTTGTTTTCTTAGATTTCTTACTTTTCTTACTTTTCTTAGTTTTCTTAGTTTTCTTAGTTTTCTTAGTTTTCTTAGTTTTCTTAGTTTTCTTAGTTTTCTTCATACCACTTTTTTTAACACCTCCAATAGCAGGAGCTGGAAATTCATTAGGATCACTTGTATCCACATTTTCTTGAACCACAGTCTTCCATGAATCATCATTATGTTTATACATAGGGTTATTAAATAAATTATCATTTAATACTGATATTGCTATATCCACCATAGTTACGCAATTAGCAGTAGCACGCATTTGGTCTCTTAAACTTAATGAAAATTTTATTATATCCGGGTCATCATTTTCATTTGCACATGCTAATTTTAATAAAGTTTGTACGTGAACCCGATTCCGATTGGCCTGACTAAACGTCCTATTACCTTCACTATGTGCCATACTTCCTGTATGTGTATTAGGATTACTAAAAAATGTATCGTGAATAGTTAAATGAAAATTTCCTAGGGGTGTAATAGACGAGGATGTAAAATCTATAAATAATCCTCCATTTTGGTTTATTGACCTAACTTTCAATTTTATATCTATATCTGGACTATTCAACGTGCTACTGCTACGAATTTCGTTTATAATTTCATTTTTTATATAATTTCTTAAATTTAGTTGCTGTGCTGTAAATCCTCCTGAGCCTCGCCCTCCTAATAATATGGTTATTAAGCTATACAATGCTTTTCGACAAGGGTTTTCATCACCTCTTCCTTGATTACCTCTTCCTTGATTACCTCTTCCTTGATTACCTCTTCCTTGATTACCTCTTCCTTGATTACCTCTTCCTTGATTACCTCTTCCTTGATTACCTCTTCCTCTTCCTTGACTGCCCCCGCTCATTCCTCTTCCGGATTCTCCAATTGATTCTTCCTTACTAAACGCATCAAATGGTATTTCAATTATACCAAATAAATGATTATCAGATGATTCATTTAACTCATAATCATCAGGCACATTAAAAATATAACCTAAATTTGTTTCAATATCTTTACGTTTATAACCTACTTCATCAATACCCATATGATATACAATTAGATAATTATATGTAATCTAATTTTTTTTTTTAATGTTGCTTCATCCTGAAATACAAATACTTTGAACTTATATTTATGATAATCGTGTAGTTCGAATCTAGAAGTAATTCTAGAAACAGATTTTAATTTATCTAAATAAACAATATATTGAAATAAACCATCATTTCTGACTATCTTATCAAATACATAACCATCATATTCTACCTCTAATATTTCTGCATTAGTAGAACATAAGTGGAGAAGACTACAATCAGATTGGATTTTACGAATAGCTCTCATAGTTGTATTAATATAATCTAATTTTTCAGTCCAATTATTATAGAATTTATCAAAGTTACTTCCATAATTAATCATATTCATATTTTTTTGAAGTTTCGCCATATTTAACAAGTCAACTAATCTTCTAATTGGAGATGTACAATGAATATAAGATTCTAATTCTAACATTTCGTGGCACTTCCGCTCATCATATAAATCATATTGACCACATGAACTATTCCATATTTTCAAGAAATCATTCACATCATCGGGTAATGTTTTATTTCCTTCGTATTCTTTGTTAAAATTAACAGAACGATATATTCCGTTATTATATTTCACCATATCTCTAGAAGTATAGTAATTCATTAATATCATTAGATATGCTACTACATCATGACTGTCTTTAATTTTTTTTAAATATTTATAGTCCTTTGATAATTTATCAACAACATCAAGCATTAATTTATAGTTCTTATCTTTTAATAGTTCTTTACTGTCATAAACATGATTTTTATAAACATTGATATATGTGTTTTCCAAACAATAACCAATAATTTCATTATCTTTAATGGTTAAATCAATACAAAATGCTAATCTATCCTCTTTTTCGCATAAACTACAAACACAATTAGACAATGTAAGCGGCATCATAGGCCTTTTTCTATCAGGTAAATAAATAGTAGAAATCCTCTGTGAGAATGATTCCCATAAATCTAGTTCTTCCATCCATAAGGGAACATTTGAAATGTAAATACTAATTTTATAAGCATTATTTCCTAACTCTGTAATACTAAATGCATCATCATAATCACTGGTTTCTTTAGAATCTATACTATATACTTGTTCATTTGTTCTATCTGTAATATCATATTTTTCTATCATAGAGGATATAAACTCTGGGGCAGTTTTCTTTTTTAATTTATTACTAACGGCCTTGTTAAATTCTTGAATAGAAGCATATAGACTTTTGCAATATAGTTGATATTCATAAAAGTTTGATAATATATCAACATCACCTAACACACTTACGATGGTGCCTTGTGGATGTTTATTATCCCAATTATTGTATTTAAATACAATATATTTATTATCTGTATTTTTCGAAAACCCCAACTTTACATTATAAGGCACAGTAAATTCCGGAAATCGTCTATCATCAGGAATACATTTATAAAGAAATTTATCCTTGTATTTTCCATATGTTTTATTGCCCTTTAAAACTAATATCCCAGGAATAGAAGGCATTGATCTTACGCTAGAATGTAAGATATTTACATTTTTATCCTTTATCTCAAAAATATCACTTGAAAATAATTTACTTAAAGTTGGAATAATATGCAATTTTTCTACTTCAATTAATGAAAGTGCATCATACAAACACCATTCTGTATAATTACGATCATCTATGAGAATCTTATATGATGTGGTCATAATAATTAATATATTTGTAGTGTTATTATATTAATTATTTAAATCAATTTTAATTTAATAATCTATAAAAATTTTATATAAGTCATACGCTATAACAAATTTAATTAATGTATAATGATCAACAATATTAAATGATGTAATTTTATATATTAGGTCCTTATGATTATTATTATTAGGTAATCCACATATATTATTATAGGCAGAAGTTACAAAACAATGTCCGAAATATGTCCATCCTGCTAATATGGTTATTGTTATTATTAAATGAATTATATAGTGCCCAAATATAAATGATCCAAACCATAAATAATTTGATATAATATGATGAACTATATTATTAACATATGCTTCATTACTTAAATTTTTGCATTCCTCTCTTGTTTCATCAGTGTATGTAGATAGAATATATATAGCTATAAATACAGACAATTGTTTTTTAAACTTATGTGATAGTTTCATACAATATACTATAAGGATAGAATTTTATTCTTTTTGTATAGTTTCTTGAGGTTCTTGAGCTTCTTGAGATTCGTCCCTTTTATTATCTGAGGTGTCAATAGTAAGTTCCTTTTTCTTTGCTATTTCTCTCTTTACATTTTGACTTTGCAGTAAATTCACTAAAATATGATTTGATATAGCAATATTATTCATATATGTTTTGTATTTAAAACTACAAATGCTAGTGTTTTCAAAAAAATGAAAACTATACCACCAATATGCTGGTATTGATATAATTTGACCAACCTTTAATTCTACTTCTAATGTTTTTAATTTATCAAAATCAGATTTAAATTGAGATTGAACATTCCATGGATTAACTGGAGAGAGAAATTCAAAATTTTCATAATCTTTAATAGTATATAAATATTTAGATGATTTTGGTGGTATTAATTTTATTTTTATTTTACCTTGTGTAACCATGTAAAAATTTCTATAATTTAATTCATATTTTAAAGGAGTTTTAGTCTCATTTGAAGAAAAGTTTACATCATACATACAATTACATACTGAATACGGTCTTAGAAAATTATCATTATATCTCATTGTTTTAATTAATCCAGTTTCTTCTAAGAACTCAGTGTTATTTTCACTAATAAATCTCTCTTCCGAATCCTTTCTAAATATTTCTCTTGCAGTATTTAATGTTAATGGTAAATATAATTCACTAACATCATCGTATTCTTTAACATTTCTAACTTTAACATCAAATGCTCCATAATTTCTCTCAATTGAATCTATATTACATTCATTTATTAGACCGTCTACATTATAATCAAAAATAACCGGTTGCCTAATATCACATATTTCTTCTAATTTTTCTTTTGATGGTTGTTCTATTTCATAAACTTCTAAATCATCACTTATCTTTAAATGAAATGTTATGTGTAAATAAATGAATAAAACAATACAAAATATTAATACCGATAATAAAGTCTTCATATTATTTTATTTTAATACAATAATTTTTATGTTTATACTTATTAGTCTACAGGTTCAATTAATAGTCCATTTCCATCAAATGCTTGTGGTTCGTCAGAATTTAATGGTGTAAAATTAGAACCATCATCATCGTCTTCGTTATTGAATTCTTTAATTTCATTATTATCTTCATTAATGACAACAGATTTTTCTTGTTCTGTTATATTCGGACGAGTAGTAAATGTAGGTAAGTAATCGACTGATTCATCGCCATTATTCTCTTCATTTTCTGATGATAATTCTTCTGTTTTTTCAGCAAAATTATCAATTATCATTGAATTTGCGTCTGAATCAGATGGCTGAGTTAAATTCAAATTTTGGATAATAAAATGTAATGTTGTATTTAAGCTATTAATTATAGATTGTTGTGATTCAACCATATTATGTAGTGATTCAATTTCAGATGCAAGTTTTTGGTCATTTTCATAAAAGGCTTTTAAGTCTAATTTTTCTTCTAATTGAGTCATTAATAACTCGGTAAGTTCATTAATATCAAATTTGTCTGAACTAGATGATAAGGTAGGATTAGGATTATTGACACCGTTATTTTCTTGAATTCTATGAATAGCTTCTTGTATAACATTTAATTTTGCTTCATGTTGTTTTAACATAATAAATGGAGGAACTTGAGGAGATTGATTGACTTGTGCATTTGGAGGAACTCGTATTTGCTGCTGATTATTGGGTCCTGAAGGTGGTGTTGGTCTAGGTGGTGTTGGATTAGATCCAGCACCACCGGCTCTTCTTCTTCTTGCTGCTGCTAATGATGAACTTGAACTCATATTTAATAATAAAAAATACTAAAAATAAGATAATTGTTCGCAATTATTCCTAAATAATATAATACTAAAAAATAATAAAGGGTTGAATATGAATGAATATATACATGATATATTGTGTTGTTGGTGTCGAATATAATAGTATGAATATGCCTATATCGGTTTGTATTTTAAAATCATTTACTAATGTCGATGATGCAGTAAAATATAGAGATAAACAAAATAAATATACTACCATAGATATTATTGAAACTGAAGTAGATAAGGATAATGATATAAATGTGGAAAATGAATTAAATTTTAATTAAATAATAGTATTTATCGTTTAATTAAAATACAATCACAAATTATCAAATATTTTTTTATGATATTATGATAATGGAAAATACACAACCTTTACAATCTAATGAATATTTATACAAATCTATTTGTTGTAACGACATTGAAAATAATATAGAAGAAATTAAAATCCCCGAATTTACTATAAAACACATCAAACAAATTGATAAAAACTATAATAAAACCTTGTCTAAATTTGACGACTTTAATAGTTTCAAAGATTTCAATATGTATACAAATACCCAAAAATATATTAGGACTTCTAATGAACTATATGATTTATTAACAGTATACGAGTTATATATTGAACATCTAGATAATATAGAATTGTTACGACTTAAACTGAATGAATACAATAATCTTGAAACTTATAACATAAATAATAAAATACTTACCGAAAACCATATCACAGAATATTTAAATAAAAAGAAGGAAAAGGTAAATATATATTTGGAAGAAATTTTACCCATCATTATTAACGATGCTGAAAATTTAGATGAAGCACTAACATTATTAACAAATATGTGAAATTAAGCCCTCATCGCCCCTTTTATTGCTGGATGATACTGATAGTCATTAATTTTAAAATCTTCTAGCACATAGTCATTAATGTTTTCTCTCTTGTTTAAAATTTCTAGTGTAGGAAATGGGTATGGAGTTCTTGAAATTTGCTCTGTAACTTGTTCAAAGTGATCGTCATATATGTGAACATTTCCCGCATATAAAATAAATTCATAAGGGATTAAATCACAATGTTTTGCAATTAAATGTACTAGAAAACTGTAGGAAGCGATATTAAATGGCTCGCCTAAAAAAATATCCTGACTTCTGGCCGTGAGACAACAAGTTAATTTATTTCCTTGTGTAACTGAAAATTGAAAAAAACTATGACAACTTGGAAGAACTCCTTCATCTATCTGTTCTGGATTCCATGCAGAAATTACAACTCTACGACTATTTCTTTGTTCTGGATCTTTTAAAATATCTATAGCATTCTGTAATTGATCTATTCCTTTACCCGTATAATCCGCATTAGGGTCAGTCTCATATTTAGCATTCCAAAATCTCCATTGATGCGAATATAAAGGGCCAATTTGTCTACCTGGTGTATAATGTGATAGTCCTCTTGATTCTAAAAATTCTTTTGTAGTATTTCCTTTCCATATTCCAACTCCTTGGTCAGTTAATATTTTAGCATCAGTTGAACCTGAAATAAACCATAATAGCTCTTTAAGGCAAGTTTTCCAAGCAGTTTTTTTAGTAGTAAGAATAGGAATTTTTCCATTTTCTAAAGAGAAACTCATAGCAGCACCAATTGCCGATTTAGTTTTTCCGTTTCTACCCTCTTCCAAAGTGCCATGTTCCATTAAATCTTTTAGCAAATTAAGATATTGGTATTCTTCGTGATAATTCTCCTCTCCAGGGCGTGGATCTCTGTCCTTGTATTTATTTAGGTCAATTGCATATCTCAGCATTATATTCAAAAATAAAAGTATATATTTAAATATTTTTAAATCTTATTATAAATCATATGGATAGACTTGAAAAATCTACATCAAATAATAATGAAGGTTTTATAAAAGCAGTATTCCCTTTTGATGAAACACAAAAAGGTTTATTATTAAATATTGTACAATATGTTGTTTTAGCTATAATACCAATCGTTCTATTATTAAAAGTGATAAAAACATATTCTCCAGAAGCCGAAGACGACAAAGGAAGTTTAGTAATAACTGTAGAGATATTAGTACAACTTTTATTCATGTTTTTTTCCTTATATTTTATACATAAAACAATTGAATATATCCCAACATATAGTGGAATGGCATATGAACCTTTTTCAATGACAAATACAATCCCTATAATCATTTTATTTGCACTTACAATTCAAAGTAAATTAGGCGATAAACTTCAAATACTTGTAGATAGATTAATGGATTTATATGATGGTGGTTCATCGTCTACAAAATCTGATAATAAAAATCAAGGGCAAGTTAGAGTAACTCAACCATTATCCCAACAATATGCAGGACAAGCACCCACACAAATGAGTGCCCCACCTCCGCAAGCAGTTTCACCACCCCCTCAATTACAATCTCAAATGACAAATATGAAGAGTCAAACAAATGAATATTCTATACCTCAAAGTCCCGACTTTAATAATATGTATGCTGGTCCTGAAACCCCTTTAGTTGGCGCAGCTAGTCCATCTATGGAACCAATGGCTGCAAATGACTTTTTAGGAGGATCATTTGGAACATCATTTTAAAAAATAAATTAATTTATTAATTATTATAATAAATTAATTGTCTTATGCTCTTGAAGCCAATTTAGTAGGTGAATATTGTGACGCTTGAGGAGAACCCATTGATGATGCATCAACAGCGTGTTCTACATTTTTATTAGTCATACCTTTAGGATTGAATCTTCCTAAAGTAGGTGCAAATCTACTACTCATTTGACCAGTCATTTGAGATCCTCTATTATACATAGAATTTGCTCTAGATTCCATCCCTTTAGCCATGATAAAATTGGAAGGATTTTTATACTTTTGCTTATTATATTGGGTTTTCATCATAGCAGATCCCTTAGTCATATTTGTATTTGCAGATGATTTAATATTAGAAAGCCCTTTTGTAGCACTTGCATGCATTTCATTAGCTTTTTTTTGACCCAATTGAAGTCCAGCATTATAGTGTTTATTTGCAGCATCAGTCCCTGCTTTAACTTGTTGTTTTAAATAATCCATTTATATTAAATATACAGAATAAAAATAAACGAATAGCTAAATAGTTGTATAATCATTTTTAATTTCATTACTTAAATAAGTATTTTTTCCAATAGCTCTAATTATCTTATTAGTCTCTTTTTCATCATCCTCGATACTTGTCATAGAATTAAACACTAATTTTGTCATTTTTGTCTGTAAATCGTCATCTGTATCCCATCCATTATTCGCATCTTTCCATTTAGATATATTTGTTCGCTGTTTAAATGATAATGTTTTTATTCCTTGAACTAGTAGTTTTAGTTCATTATCTTTCTCCCAAACATTATTGTCTTTAACATACATTGTTTTTCTAGAAGGATCTGTACAATGTATAGGACGCTCTAAAACATCCATATTATTTAAACCGTTTGTAATCATATTAGTAATTGTTTTAGTCAATCCGTTTTCAATAGTATTATCATATGTTTCACTAGTAATTGGTAATGAGTGAATAAAATCTGTAAGATTCATTGCATTTTTGCAGTGCTCATTTAAAAACATATTAATATTAAATTGATTATTATTAGTAGTTGTATTATGACTATTACTTGTAATATTATTGCCCTTCATATGTGGAAGTAATTCAACAAAATTTCTTTGAATTTCTTTATTCTCCTTAAGTAATAAAAGTACAATTTCTTTGAATTCACTCTCTTTTTCCTTTGATAATGTAGCAATATTTTGATTATAGTTATTAATCTCATCCGTTACATCGTCAAGTTGGGTAAAGCACTTTTTTTTGTGATTGTAAAGCGATGCGCGATGCTGATAGATATTTCCACAATATTCACACGAAAATGCTGTGGGGTTTTTTGGGGTAAAATATGTTGTATTTGTTGTATTTTTATGCTTTCTAGTGGAAATATGTCGAGTGTAGTCTTTTTTGTTGCTACATGCAAAGTTACATTTTTCACATAAATATTTATTGGGGTTTTTTTGGGGTAAAAATGTTGTCATTTTGTTGTATATTATACAACAATATTTTACCCCTAAATACTTTTCGAAAATAATATAAAAATTTTATCATAACAAACTTTTATTTATTTTTTATGAAATGAGAGCATTATGCTCTAAAACCACTTTTTGCTTATTTTTTCAATTCTAAATCCAAAAATAAAAAAAACACACACAAAAACCTTGTGTAATTTTTCAAAATTCAAAATCAAATATAAAAAAACAAAAAAATGCATTTTACTACATATATCAAATGTTTTCCATTTATTTTCATTAGATTTTTCTCCCTTCATATGTAGGCATTTACCTTGAACAACCTACAAGATTTATTGTTTTCTATCGGTTATAAACAGTCTATGTAGTGAAGTGTTGCCTACATAAAAGCGATCCTCTTATTTACCGAAATGCAAAAATCAGGTTGTTCATTCGCTCAAAAACGAGGATAAAATCATGTATTTTAATTAACGATATTTATCTCTATTTTTTTAATATTTAACATTTCATATATGAATTATAGTATTTATAGCAATTAAATATGATATATGATATTTTACAATTAATATAAAAATAACTAATATTAATATATATGTCAAATCATGAAGAAGTAAATAATCCATTAGAAAAAGCATTAGATAATGATAGTAATTCTAGTATTATGAATTATAACAGTAGAATGATCAAGAGTATAAAAAATGATTATTTACAAAAGTTATTATTATCAAGAGATAATTTAAAAGATTTTCATGAGAAATTAAAAAATTATCGTTATGTTGATGATTTAACAGATATTCAATATGGGAGATATATTAGATGGATAAATTTAAAAGATCCTAATAAAATTGCACTTACTAGAGGAGGAATTATAATTGATATTAAAATACTAAGCAACGGAATACATCTTGTTTGTAAAAACACTTATAATCATAAATTTCAAATAAAAATAGATGAATGTTACATATTTCAAAAATTAACCGAGCAAGAACAAATTTTATTAATGGCGTTAGATTATTTGGATAAATCAAAATAATTATTTGTCATTCATTATACGAAGCCAACATTTATGACAGTATTTTTGTCGAAGAATCACAAATGTTGGATTATGAGTATCCTGTACTGTAATTTTTGTATCTACACAATTTAATTGACACCTATTACATGGAAATCTCCATTTTAAATCATCGTATATTTTTGTTATACCGTTTACTGTATTTGATGTATACTCTGTATCATAAAAAAAATTTATAAACCCATATACTTTTTCCTCTTTCTTTTTTTCTTTTTTCATTGTCTTATATATTATACATATAATTATTTATATTACTATCTATGTAGTTATAATCTAGAGGGAAGTTTTAAAATATTCCTCCATGTATTCATTCTATTAACAGCATGTGTATGAAGTGTCGGATAATTTTGTTTTGCATAAACAGTTGTAAATAAGTTGTCATCGGCATGTTTGAATACTCTATTTTCAAATAAATCTTCGGCATGTTGAAATGATAAGTCAAAACTTTTTCCATTAACCTTCATATCATAAATAATAGATCTATCGAAATCATATGCAGCTAATAAATCTGCTTCTCTAACTGCATGATATGCCGATTGATAAATACCTAAGTCGGGAAATCCATTAATTTTAACTTTTGAATATGACATTGTAGTAATAATTTTAGATATAATATCACTGTCTCCACTAGATAGATGTAAGTTTGTAAATTTAGTAATTTCTTTAATGCCTATAGATTCATCCATATATTTTTTATCACACATATCATGTAAAGCTGCTGAAATATAAATAATATTTTTATGCGGCTTAATACCAGGGTTAGTATATAATTCTGTTTCATATATACTATGGGCGTAGTGTAATACATTCATACTATGTGAAATATCATGTGATTCGTCAATTTTATACTTACTAGAAGTAATAAGAATAAAATTAAATATATCGGAAAATAACTTTGCGGTATTCATAATAATTATCTGTTGTTAAAATTGAATTGCAATGTTTAAACAATTCAATTTTATATTTTATCATTATTTATTTAGGTGTAAAATAAACAATATATCCACGTAATATGGACTTATATACCAATTTAAGTGGTGGGAATAAACTACAAATATATAGGCCTGCCTTTATTTGCACTTCATTGTTCAAGGCAATATTTATAGATTTATATACCAATTCGTCATTGGAGTATTGATCTATATTATCAGTAGTTGGTTCGATATATACAATATTCTTTGCATCTACAATAAGGTTTTCTAGCGTAACCATTATTATTTTAAGCAGGTATTTTTTTTTTAATAGTTTTCCGCCTCTTCTTAAAATTAATTTTTTTACTAAATTTATGCAATTTTTTTTTAGTACCTTTTTTTGAAACGAATCTAGAAGATTTTTTACATTTGAAGTTATAAAAGTCAATATTTCTATTTTTGAATATATTTTTTCTACAAATAGCAATGGCTGCCTTCTCATTAATGGTTTTAGATTTAACTTTTTTAATACATTTACATAATTTTGATGATAGTACATCCTCAGCAATATCTTTTTTTGATTTATTATTTGGAATATCTATATTATAAAAATCGATTATTTTACTGTAATCACTAGATGTTAATTCCATTTATAGAGTATATTTATTGGTTAGATTTTTTATAATTATATAATGTATATGAATACAATAAAAAAAATAGTTGTATTTGATTTAGATGAAACATTAGGGTACTTTACCGAGCTAGGAATATTTTGCGATTGTTTAAATAGATATTACAATAGTGAAGAATTCAGCAATAAATATTTTGAAGAAATATTAGATTTATATCCTGAATTTATAAGACCTAAAATATTACATATATTAAAATACTTAGTAGAGAAGAAGAAAAAAAATAAATGTTATAAAGTTATGGTATATACTAATAATCAAGGGCCTAAATCATGGTGCAAATTAATAACAAAATATTTTGATAGCAAAGTTGGATATAAATTATTTGATAAAATAATAGCAGCATTTGAGGTAGATGGTGAAAGAGTAGAAATGGGAAGAACATCACATAATAAGAGCGTTGATGATCTAATAAAATGTACAAAATTACCAAAAAATATTGATATATGTTTTATAGATGATGTAAATCATCCAGGTATGAGTGAAGATAATGTATATTACATAAATGTAAAACCGTATCATTATAGATTAACAATAAACCAATTAATATTAAGATTTTTAGATTCAAAGTTAGGACAAAATATCAAAAACAAGTCTGAATTTATAAATATTATAGAAGAGGAATTTAAACAATATCATTATCGTGTACATAATAAATCG
>WLWG01001430.1_pt1 | contig 21530 bp, 17 predicted proteins | sample 6712871 | NCBI WGS metagenome assembly WLWG01 (sample SAMN12718693, study PRJNA515312) | sponge metagenome | isolation source: marine sponge | host: Mycale hentscheli | place: New Zealand: South Island, Marlborough, Capsize Point | collected 2003-05-01
ATCCTCCCGCCCAATTTATTATCGACAAGCTTGCTGAGGCAGCTGGTGATACACGGAACCATGGTTATGCTCCAGCAACTGGCGTCGTGAGTTTACGGAGGGAAGTTGCTTCTCGATATCTACGCAAATGGGGTGTACGACTTGACCCAGAGACGGAGGTGCTTGGTACGCTCGGTTCAAAAGAAGGGTTTGGCCACCTCTGTTTGGCGATGATCGATCCAGGTGACGATGTTATCGTTCCTGCCCCGTCCTACCCAGCCCATGTCTATGCCGTAGCGCTGGCCTCGGGGAATCCAATTGCCATCGACACAACTAAACCAGACAAGTTTTTGTCAGAAATATCAGTACGCTGTGGAAGCAAGGCTGGGCCGCCGAAAGTACTTGTTATTAATTTCCCGCATAACCCGACAACGACAGTTGTAGAGAAAGAGTTCTACGAAGACGTCATCTCAGTAGCGGAACAATACGACTTTCCTATTATTTCCGACTTGGCATATTCAGATGTGGTCTTTGATGGATACGAAACACCAAGCATCTTGGCAGTAAAGGGTGCGAAGGAACGTGCCGTTGAGTTCACCACGATGAGCAAAGGGTACAGCATGGCTGGCTGGCGAGTTGGGTTTTGTGCTGGCAATGCCGACATTATCAAAGCGTTGGGGACCGTAAAAACATATTACGATTACGGAATGTTTCGTCCGATTCAGATCGCAGCAATAGTAGCGCTACGTAATGGAGAAGCTGATGTCGCTAATCAATCGCAAATCTACCAGCGTCGCCGTGATGTGCTTTGTGAAGGGTTGGGCCGTATTGGTTGGCACGTGGCGGTTCCCAAGGCCAGCATGTTTGTGTGGGCCAAAATTCCTGAGCCATTTGCGAGCCAAATGAATAGCATGGACTTCGCCGCAAAACTTCTGGAAGAGGCCGACGTGGCTGTGAGCCCGGGCGCTGGTTTCGGTCCTGCTGGCGAGGGTTTTCTGCGGATGGCCTTGATTGAAAATGAAAATCGAATCAGGCAAGCTGTGAAGCAGATTGGTCGTGCGATTGGGGCAGAGTTACGGTCGTGTGAAAAAGAAGTGCCAGCGGAATAAGCAACCCCACGGCAAAGCTTGGTTCGCCATGGGGTTGCGTTGTTATTCACCCAGTATGAGTTGTCTAAACTTAAAAACAGCGTTTACCCTATTTCAGGTAACATTGCTTCTGCCTCTGCAGCCTTTCGCAACTTCTCCAAAGCTTTGGCTTCAATTTGTCGAACACGTTCCTTTGTGACTCCAAGAGCTGATCCTACATCTTTGAGAGTCTGAGGATCATGTTCATGATTCAGTCCATATCGACGAACAATGATTGTTTGTTCTCTTTGGTCGAGCCGGTCGAGAAATTTTTCAACCTGATGAAGCCTGTCGGACTCAGCCATCCTTCGATAGGACTCATCGGTGCTTTCATCAGCTGTAGCATGCAGCAACTCAATATCAGCCGCACGAAAACGGTCCCGTACTTTATGTTCATTCGGAATCGTACGGGCATAGTTTTTCATAATCGCCCACGATGCATAGGTACTAAATTTATTTCCACGGGCGTAGTCAAACTTTTCAACTGCTCGCATTAATGACATGTTGCCATCACTCACAAGATCAAAAAAGCTATCCGAAGCCGATACACGTCGCTTTGCGATTGAGACAACAAGCCGAAGATTTGATCGTACAATCTTGTTTTTAAGTTCAACGATATCTTGGTAGAGAAGCTCGATCTGATCCATCAATCGTCCACTTGGCCGCTCTGGCTGCAACTGCTCTCGCAGAAGTGCTGCCTTATATTTCAAGTAATTAAACTTCCTGAATAACCAGACTTCTTGCTCCCTTGTGAGTAAAGGCACCTCGTAAAGGCTTGCAAGATATGCAGGCAACCCCGTTGGTCGTCGAACTCGTTTGGGAGCATCTGCATTTTCAGGAAATGGCTGGAAGACAACTTTCTCAGCACTTTTTCTTGCGAAAAGTGCATTCGGCATGTAGTCAATCGGTAGTTGAGAGATTGCCGTAGCTCGTTGGGCGAGAACAATACGATAGATGCTCGCTCGACTTCGATGGTATCGACGGGCAATCGACTCTACAGATTCTCCCTGTTGGTAATGACGAAAAATACGTGCACAGCTTTCAGGACGTAATTTGCCATCAGCATTCGGGAAGACTGCTGATTCGGGGTGATCTTGATCGTATCGTTTAATTGTGTACCGAATTGTTTCGACACTTCGATTGAGACGATTTGCTATGCGTCGGTGAACATCAGCAGGGCAGGCACCTGCAGACGCAAGACGACGAGCCCACCCGATGAGTTTGTCATGTTCGTCATCGCTTAACTGACTGAATCGACTTCCTCTTTGGATTCTGGCCGGGTTTTCGTGGACAAAACGATCAACAGCACTGGCAAGAAAACCAACACGTTTGCGGCCATTAATGACAACGCGTTGAGCTACAAGTCCATGATCTCGCCAGCGCGAGATAGTCTTTGTTGAAACATTGAATTGTCGAGCAAGATCTTCTATCGACAGGACTTCCTCGTCTGAAGAAATGGGTCCGCATGGATGGGTGGGTTGGGACCCACCAGCGCATGTATTGTCGTCGTGAATACGAATGAACGAATACGTATCGTCTTTAAAAATGTTGGAACGCATGAAACTCCTCCATGGCAGAAATGCTCAGTGCTTGAGTCTCATTAACAACAGCGTGAATTCACCCCTACGCTCATTCACGTCATCGCCGATGCACTCGAAGCAGTATCACATCCCCAAAACAGGCAATGAAACCAATCCTGCGTCCACGCTTTGGAATCATCCTTGATCCCCACCACACCTTGTTTGCGGACGCTTAAGTTATACGTCTCAAAAGGACAGATGGTTTGCTGAAACAGCAAATAATTTAGAAAATCAAGAAAAGTTCGGGTTGTGACAATTTGACATGTTCTCGGGTTTGCGCGTAAGTCGTTTCCCTCAAACGACTTACGGATTTCTTTCGCAGTGCAGCATGTTTTCAGTCAAAATATTCATTTTTCGTAAAAGTGCCAAAATATGGGGATTATACCAAGTGGACACTTGGTATTTAGTCTGAATCCTAATTGTCTTGTCCGCATCTGTCCAGCGGGAATGTCTTGGGGGTTGCTGAGAGGCTCGCCGGTGTTGTGATTAGGGGGCCATTTTTGTGCCTGTGATTTATTAGGGTCCCCAATGTGCAGTCTGGTTTGGGTTCGTTGTAGAGATCAACTACTGGGAGCCGATTTGTTACGGAAGCATCGTTTGGTGATTACCACAATCATGCATTTGGATGAATCAGCGGCTGAAGGGCAGCATATGAGCGACTTTCTTCGACAATGTTCACAATTGACGCACATTGTGCTTCTCGCATTTTTAGGGCTCCCTAGGTGTGTTGTTTGTTGTCCATGCCTCGTTTTGGCGAATGAACAGGAGGTGTCCCACAGTGCATCCTCAACCTGTGAGATCAAGCTTTCAGTCACTGGAAAACTAAAATTTCCAGTGGGGAGTGACCTGCGATCTGAGTCGTTGGAAATTGTCACACAACCGGTTCATGCTCATTCGAATCTCATCTTCCGACAAAAGGTGAATCCAGATGAATCAGAACTGGGGCCCACGGCTGTGAGGCACTACGAGCACGCTGTTGCAAAAGTCGTTATTGGTGGGGATTGTGTGAATACACATCTTCCACGGGGCGTAACTGACATTCATGTATGTACACATGAAAAGGGCCTCGAATTTTGGTTTCGCGAAGGATTTCTTACGCAGCCTGAAGCCGATTTGCTGACAGTAGCATTTGATCCCTTGTATCTCCACGCATTGGTGCCACCAAGCAATCAGGCTTGTGGAATGCAATGGGAACTTAATCAGGCTGTTATCGCAGATTTACTCTGTATCGATACGATTCATTCTGGTGGCCTTAAGGCGACAATAAAAGACTGCACTGATGAGGGCACCGCCGTACAAATTCAGGGAAACATAAAAGGGGCAGTTAATGGAGCAGCTACATCGATCTCAGTCGAAGGTGATTATGACTGGACCATGGAAGATAGTGCAGCAGGCAGTGTATCGATGCTTCACATTGTGATTAAGGAATCACGAGACGTGTCCTTTATGGCCCCTGGCATTGATGTCGAGGCAGTCATCGAAATGTCTTGTCGTTCTCAGAAAACACTACGGCCACGAGTTGTCGCTGCCAGTTCAGGTGGTATGTCGAAAGATGGCAGGTCACGACGCGGTCCCGGGAAGCCTGGGTTTCGCTGGACGTGTGACCCTTACGATCGATACGACGTTGTCTACGAAAACAACTGGAAGATAATAGAAGAGGGAAGTGAGTATCTCATGATGCGGTTCATCGACCAAGGTGCACTGGTTGGCCAGGTAACTCTGACCCCACTCCCTCTGCAGTCCGAAGTTCTCACGCTTTCAGATTTCGAAAATGATATTGAGCAGACCCTTGGTGAGCAATTTGGACATCTTGTGTCCGCGTCAACGTTCAGCCGCGATGATGGGACAACGATCATGCGTGTGGCCTCCGTTGGTGAGTCCGAAAATTTGCCGTTTCATTGGATTCACTATCATCTGAGGTCTATAGAGGGTCGACGGCTCAGCCTCGCTTTCGTGGTCGAATCACGCCATCTGGCACGGTTTTCTGAGGCGGATCGGCAATATATTGAGGGGGTTGATCTCGCGCCCGAATAGGGTTTCTCGCAGGAAGACCTCCGATGCCTCGAATCATAGGGGCACCGCTTGACTACCCCCCGTCTATGCTGGAATACTAGGGGACTTCGGTTGGAACCCTTGGCCTGAATGATATCTGCCAGGCTCGAAGTCGCTGCTATGCATCGCTGGTTCCTGAAAGTACAAGAAAAGGAGCTGTGCCGTGGTGTAAGGTGCGTGGAACTGTCCAGCCCGCCAGGCAACAGCCATCATGGGTTTGGAGTTTTTGGCCATCGAGAAACAGCAACGCATCAATGAACAAATTCGGATTTCCCCGGTCCGTGTGATATCTGCAGACGGAGCTCAACTGGGAATTATTCCAACCGACGATGCGTTGTCCGAAGCACGGACGGCGGGTCTGGATTTAGTTGAAGTAGCCCCAAATGAACGTCCGCCCGTATGCAGGATCATGGACTATGGAAAGTTCAAATACCAACAAAAGAAAAAGCTGCATAAGACCCATGTTCATCAAACAAAACTTAAGGAAATTAGATTACGTCCAAAAACTGGCGAACACGATATTGAATTTAAAATTAATAAGGCCCGAACTTTCCTGGGTCACAAAGACAAGGTAACTGTTTCAGTGATTTTTCGCGGTCGAGAAATGGCTCACATTGATGAGGGTCAAAGAATCATGCGGCATGTCATCGAGCAACTTGAAGAGATTGGTAAAGTAGAATCACCACCCCAACAGACTGGACGCAGGCTTATCTGTACGATAGCCCCGAAGTAAGCATTCATGTTTTCCGCTGAAAGTAAGCAGTGAGTCTTCAGCGGACAGGACAATCAGAAAAAAAGTACAAATAAGAGAATAAAAGCTATGCCAAAACAAAAAACACACAAAGGAACGAAGAAAAGATTTCGAGTGACGGCGAAAGGGAAAGTGAAGCATCGTCGCAGCGGGACGAGTCACCTTCAAGTTCGCGTGTCAGCGAAAAGAAAACGAAATCTTCGTGGTACAGGCGTTTTGGATAAGTCTGATACGCCGAATATCATTGAGGCACTCGCTTCAAATAGCTACTAACAGTTATGTAAGGTTGTCTCGTCTTAGGTTGTCGCTATTACGAGATGCTACTTCCCGAAATTAAGAGATTCTGAAAGTTGAGAAGGTTTTCCGATGCGAACTAAAAATGCTGTCCCACGGTTGCGGGCTAAGCGACGATTGCTGAAGCGAGTGAAGGGATCAGTCGGCGGACGTCGACGTCTATTGCGCACTGCAAAAGAGTCCATAATTCGAGCAGGAGTGTTCGCCAAGCGAGATCGTCGTCGCCGGAAACGAGATTTTCGACGCCTCTGGATTATCAGAATTAATGCAGCGTGCCGTGAGCGCGGTTTGCGTTACAGTCAATTTATTGCGGGTCTCGAAAAAATCGGTTGTGAACTCGACCGCCGAACATTAGCCGAAATGGCAGTTCTTGATCCAACCGGGTTCGATGTTGTTGTAGGCCAGGTCCGAGAGGGTCTTGGTTTGCCGGAGGCGGTTGTCGCATAGTCCGCGTGTCTGCTGTATGAAGTTCCTCGCTACGGTTTGCCGCTCGTGACAAATCTCAATCTTGATGCTTTTGTCGCTGACCTTGAGAGATTGCGTTCTGAGGCAGAAACAGCCCTCGCAGATGCAATTGATACCGAAGGCCTAGAAGCTGCGCGTGTCGTTTTTCTAGGGGCTAAAAATGGACGCCTAAAGGCAGTTCAGAAAGGGCTTGGCAAACTTGGCCGTGATGATAAGCCCGTAGGTGGTCAGCAGTTTAATGCTGTGAAAAAGTCGGTCGAAGCATTGTTCCTTCAGGCCTCTCAGCGAGTTGCTTCGCTATCAAAGAATTCCAATGGTGTTGAGCAGGTCGATGTCACTTTGCCGGGAAGCCCTATTCGCTTTGGTCGTGTGCATCCGATTACTCAGACAATCCGTCGAGTCTCTTCAATCATGGCCAACCTTGGATTTGAAGCTGTAGATGGCCCTGAAGTTGAGGACCAATGGCACAACTTTGAGGCACTGGCAATTCCGAATGAGCATCCCGCTCGGGACCCACTTGATAATTTCTACATTGCAGTAGCAAATGCTGGTCGGCCGCTTCTTTTGCGTTCGCAGACGAGTACTGTTCAGATACGCGTCATGGAGGAACGGAAACCACCGCTTCGAATAGTTTCATTGGGTCGCGTCTATCGTCCGGATACAGCTGACGCAACACATTACCCCATGTTCCATCAAGTTGAAGGTCTTCTTATCGAGCCCGGTGCGACGATGGCTCATCTCAAAAGTGTGCTTCGGTCCTTCGCCTCAAGCTTTCTCGGTGGTGATGTGCGTGTTCGTTTTCGACCTTCTTTCTTTCCTTTCACTGAGCCAAGTGTTGAGGTTGATATGGAGTGGAACGGCCGATGGATCGAAATGGGTGGAGCAGGTATGGTCGACCCATCCGTTCTGCAATCCGTCGGCTACGATCCAGATGAGGTTTGTGGTTTTGCCTTTGGCTTAGGCGTAGAGCGAATTGCTGCTCGGCGTTTTGGTGTTGCGGATATCCGGGATTTTTATCGAAACGATATTCGGTTTCTTGAGCAGTTTCATGATCGGGGGCAGGCATGATTGTGTCCTTAGATTGGCTTGCTGATTATGTTGATCTGCCAGACGTGAACACTTTGACGGAGCGGCTTCTTCTTTCAGGCCTGAATCATGAATCAACAAAGGTGGTCCATGATGACACAGCCGTTGATCTTGAAGTGACAAGCAATCGCCCAGATTGTCTTGGTCATATAGGGGTAGCACGAGAAGTTTCCGTTTTGTTTCAACGTCCTTTGAAGATTCCTGCGGCTTCTGTCATGGGTGGAGAGCCCCTCCATTCTTTCTCGGTAGCAATCGAATCAAAAGACATGTGCCCTTTTTATTCGGCGCGAATTATCCGAGGCGTTACCGTAGGCCCGAGCCCCGACTGGCTTGTCCGTCGCCTTGAGGCCGTTGGTGTTGCAAGTGTGAATAACGTTGTCGATGTCACAAATTACGTCATGCTTGAGTGCGGCCAGCCTTTACACGCCTTCGATCTTTCTAGACTAGACGGTGAAAAAATCATTGTTCGTCGTGCTAAAGAAGGAGAATCCTTCGTTGCAATCAACCACAAGGAATACAAGCTGACATCTGAGATGTGTGTCATCTCGGATTCGAAGCAGCCACTGGCCATTGCTGGAGTGATGGGAGGTGCTGAAACCGAAATCTCACTCGAAACAACAGATGTTTTAATTGAGTCGGCCCAATTTGCTCCGTTACCAGTTCGGTCTGCTGCTCGTGCATTGGTTTTGGGAAGTCCGTCGTCATATCGATTTGAACGTGGGCCTGACCCCGCTGCTGTGGAATGGGCAAGTTGCAGGGCAGTAAACCTCATTCTTGAGCTTGCTGGAGGTGCTTTCGCCGCTCCAGCGATTCAGGCAGGAAGCCTCAGTTCCAGCCAAGCCACTATTGATTTACGTACGCATCGTGTGGAACAGGTTCTTGGTGTTTCAGTTTCTCTTCAGAGACAACGGGAGATTCTTGAATCCCTTGGCTTTGTTGAACAAGAGTCAGGGGCTGATGTGACACGCTGGCTCGCTCCAATGTGGCGGCGTGATTGCACGCGTGAAATCGATCTCGTTGAGGAAGTTGCTCGCATTGAAGGGTACGACTGTGTTCCCGAGAATATTCGGATATCGGCTGTTCCTGTTCAGCGTTCACCGCGTGAACGTATGGTGCGGGTGGTCAGTGAGTCTTGTGTTGCAGCTGGTTTTTGTGAAGCAATGACACGCAGTGTTGTTGGTGAAAGATTTGAGGAACTCAGTAGTCCTTGGGGAAACGCCCCTGCACTGGTGTGTAGCCCCCCACTGGTGCAAGGTGCGGATAGGCTTCGTCGGACCCTCCTTCCTAGTTTGCTGGAAGCACGGTCAAACAGTCTCAGTTCAGGGTCTTCTCATGGTGATCTGTTTGAGATTGCTCACTGTTATCTTCGTCATGAAAATGAGTCATCAGAAGGCATGGTACCCGTAGAGGAGCCTTTGTTGCTTGCACTGGTAACAGGAGGTGACTTTTTTCAGGGAAAAGGTTTCGCTGCGGCCATTCTCGAACGATTGGGGATCTACGAATGGTCGGCTGAAGAGAGGTCACAATCGCAAGCTGGTGTTGAGTACGGGGTTCTATACCGCCCGTTTGAATCAGAGGCAATGCTTGCAGGTCGTTCTGCTGAGATCTTGTTTCATACTTCAGGTAAGAAGAGTCGTCGGATTGGCGTAATTGGTGAGTTTTCAGAAGGCATTATGAAAATGTGCGGGTGCGATAGAAAGTCGGTTGGTATCGAACTCCGGCTTGATGGACTTGAGTTCACCACGAAGTATGAACCAAAACTTTTGTCCCCTAGTAGCTTTCCGTCAATTGATCGTGACATGAATCTTGTAGTGGATGAAGCAATTTCATGGGCGTCAATTTGTACGGCGATTGAATCAACGCAATGCGATGCATTGGAAAGTGTCCGCCTTGGTCAAATTTGGAGAGATGCTGAACGTCTTGGCGAAGGGAAGAAAAGTGTGGTTGTATCAATCCGCCTTAGGAGTTTCAAAGAAACTCTATCTGCTGAACAGGCCAACTCTTTTGTTGAAGCGATGGTACGTTCCTGCCAGGACCGTGTCGGTGCAGCTCTTCGAGGTTAAGAGAAGAAGAGCAGCTAGCTGATGAGCCTGATGAAACATAGTTTTAAAGTGCTTTCTTGAGACTGACTCTGTAGCGTGATCGAAGTGCTACATCTGGCGGTGAGTGAGAAATGTGCGGAGGGAGCGATTTATCGTTCCGACTTCATTCCCCGTGGCCGCGGCAGACACTATGTGTCCCACACCAATCATTTTCTGCGGTCTTTGCGTTTTGTAGAAACCTTCTGATAGCGAGAACCACGCTGTTTATGTCAGGTTTGTGAGCGGGAAGTGGCGGTTGACGGAGCCATTACTGAGCTCGACACCCTTGAGGGCATCAATTCCTAAGGCTCACGACGCCAGCAGCTCATCAAGATATGCCCGAGCTGCTCGGATCGCTGCGGTGATCTCAGCGATAGAGTTCAGAATCGGCACACCTCGCGGTACAGGGTGCATGAAGATCTCTACCGGCCCGGCAAACTGCATCTCGGCTAGCTGCCGCATCAGGGGACCGAAGTCGAGTGAGCCACGACCGGGCAGCTGCGAGAGTTCCTTCTCCTTGGGCAGCTTTTCCGAAGACCCATAGCCATACTGTTGGGCATAGACGAACTTGACTGCTGAGCCTGCGGTACCTGCCAGATCGGCGAGCAGATTGGGATCTTGAGGAAGATGGTGTGGGGCGAGGGCGATTCCTACGCGGTCACTCTCCAGCAATGCGGTGAATCGTCGTATCGACTCGGGTGAGTTCAATAGCGAGTTGGAGTGGTTTTCAATTGCAATCACGCCCGCTCCTGCCTCAGCTAGTTTTATTGCTGGGCTTAGCTTACTAAGAAACGCTCGAATTGCAGCGTCGAGAGGCTTGCCAGAGAACGTGCTGTCGCCCGGAGCCATTGTGACCAGGACGGTCTCCGAATCGCCGAGCTGCCGCGCGACGGCAAACTCAGAGTCAAGCTTGAAAGCTCCAGGGCGGTAGCAGGCGATGCCACCGAGACGTACGTCATGTTTTTCAAGCAGCTGCTGTACCTGCTCGACACCACGGCTTTCAATTTCCTCTCGTTGGGTGCCGTGTGGTTGTGGCCACAGGTCAATTGATGCGGCGCCAGTCTTGGTAACCTCAGGCAAGATTTCTGGGAGCGTGGCAGTTCCGTAGAGTGCTGACGAGAGGATATAGTTGGGCCGCCAGCTACTGTTCAGTGATTCTTCGCCAGCTAAAGCAGCTGTTCCCAATACCGCTGCGGCAGAACTCATCCAGGTGCGGCGGGTAAGCGTTGTTCTCATACGGAAACCTCGTATCCCTTGCGTTGTGGCCTGCTGAGAAGATGGTCTGCCTCTTCATCAGACACAAATCGCTCGCTGGTGGCGTCCCAGCCCAATGGTCGACCAAGACGACAGGCGATGTTGCCCAAGTGGCAGGTGGTAGCCGAGCGATGCTGACTTTCGGCATCAGAGATGGGTTGCCTGCGAGCCGTGACGCAGTCGAAGAAGTTACCCATGTGATTCACAATCGCCTCGATCTTGCCAGCTCGCTCTGGCCGGTTGAGATTATCGAATTCGTAGAGGCTAAACGCCTCGCGCGGTAGTGGTTTCTCAGGTAGATCGTCGACGGGCACCCCAGTTAGCGAGCCGCGGTTAACAAAGATGCGGCCTTCGCTGCCCTCAAATAGGATACCGTTGCGGCCGGTGTCGGTGACGAGCATCTCCACATCGTTGGGATACCGAAACAGCACGCGAAATGCGGTGGGCACGTTGTAGCCGTTGTTGACCTGCGGCATGGTCGCTTCTGGAATCACCTCAATTGGATCGGTGCCAATCGCCCACTGGGCGATGTCGAGATGATGAGCACCATGATCGGTCATCTTTCCGCCGGCGTAGTCAAACCACCAGCGAAACGTGTAGTGGCAGCGTTCTTTGGTATAGGGCACAAGCGGCGCTTGGCCAAGCCAGCGTTCCCAGTTCAGGGTATCAGGAGTAGCCACCGTGGCAAACGGACCACCCACTTCGTTGCTGCCAATCGCTACCTCCAGTCGTTTGAGTTGACCGATCCGTCCAGCATGAACCATTTCCACGGCAGTACGGAAGCGGTGGTCGCTCCGCTGCCAACTGCCGACCTGCACGATCCCACCGGTGGCTTTCATCACCTTGCGAATCTGCTTGCCCTCATCGATTGTCAACGTGATCGGTTTCTCAACGTAGACATCTTTTCCAGCCTTCAACGCATCGATCAGCATGCCGGCATGCCAGTGGTCAGGGGCACCAATCAGGATTACTCGGATTCGGTGGTCGTCGAGGACTCGTCGGTAATCTTCATGTCGACCGACGCCCTCATAAATCGATTCTGGTGAGAGTCCCGTTTGCTTTTCGACGGAAGGATCAATCGCGGAGAGGTCGCGAACGGAGGCATCGACATCAGCCATGGCGAGAAGGCGGCCGTGGGATTTGGCAAGTCCGGCAATCACTGAGCCTTGATAGCGGCAGCCGATCACACCAATACCGAGATCATCGCGCTTATCAGCAACGGCCGGCCGAAGCGTGCCCAATGAGTTGAGTCCTTGCATGAGTGCCGTGGTCGCCATTGCCGCGGTCGATCTCAGCATACCTCGTCGTGAGGTACGGTGGTTTTGTGATGACGGCATCTCGTCTCTCTAAGAAAGTTCTTTTTCCTGAGGTGATTTTTTCTGCAGGGCTGACGATGTTATGTGCAGCAGCTAAAAACATGGTCCCCCTAAAGCAGTATAAGACCGTCGGTTGCCCACTTCAAAGCTGGCGTTATTTGTGGCTGAGGACGCCCCTGGCACGGGTGTCACGATATATTCACCCTTGCCTGTGTCAAACCGATCTAGAAATCGGAGAATTGTTCAAATTCATCATACGGACGGTGTTCGAGATTCACAAATCGTGTGTAGTCGTGTTGCCAAAGAAGTTTGATATCACCAATTGGGCCATTTCGTTGTTTTGCCACAATTATCTCAGCTTCACCCTTCACCCGTTCACGATCTTCATCTGTAGTCTGATAATATTCTTCTCGATGAACAAACATGACAACATCAGCATCCTGCTCAATCGCACCGGATTCGCGTAGATGATTTAATCTCGGTCGGTTGTCTCGTGATACTTCAGCCTGTCGATTTAACTGAGCAAGACAGAGAATTGGAATATCAAGTTCTCGAGACATGGTCTTTAATCGTCTCGCAATCCGCGCTACTTGTTCTTGACGTGGGTCCCGTGGATTATCTGGTTCGATTAGCTGTAAATAATCAATCACAATGATTGAAAGTCCTTGCTTTCGCTTGAGCCGACGGGCTACGGCGGCAATTTCTGTCAGCGTTCGGCCAGGTGTGTCGTCAATGTATAGCGGAGCAGAACTTATCTCGGAGGATTTTTGTACAAGGCGGCGTCTGTCTTCCTGCGAAATAGTTCCATTACGCAGTCGATGTCCATTGACCTGTGCAGCTGAGCACAATAAACGATCTGCCAGTTCGAGACTTGCCATCTCAAGACTCACGAATAAAACAGGCTGGTGGCTGTTGATTGAAATATGTTCAGCAATATTCATGGCAAGCGCAGTTTTTCCCATACTGGGTCGGGCCGCCAAGATAATCAGTTCAGAGTTGTGTAGCCCTCCGCAGAGTGTGTCGAGATCAGTGAAGCCAGTTTCGACACCACCAAGTGCATGCTCGTGTTTCATACGAGCATCCATGCGTACCATTACATCTTCAAGAACAGATTGGATTGACTTTGCTTCAGCAGAACTACGCTGTTCGAGAATCGAGAAAATCTTTTCTTCGGCCTGCGAAAGGAGTTCTCTCGGCTCATCATATCCGTCATATGCATCCCGAAGAATGTCGGTGCTCGCATCAATAAGAGACCGAAGCATTGCCTTGTCACGAATGATATGTGCATAGTGCGAGGCATGGGCTGCATGGGGGACCGAACTTATGAGTTCTGCAATTGCAGCAGCTCCTCCAACAGCATCAAGGTCACCCTTCGTCCGTAATTTCTCCAGAAGTATGGTCGCATCAATGCGTTTGCCGCCATCATGAAGATCGAGAAGATGGCGGAAAATTGTTTGATGCGCTTCGTCGGAAAAATCTTCTGACCGTACAGACAACGCAACGTCATCGCAGACATCAGGCTTGAGGAGTATGCTGCCGAGAACATTCTTTTCAGCTTCAATGTTTCCCGGTCGACCAAGTCCGCCTATTTGGGAAACGTTATGGTCGTCTTGGCTGTGCGATTTTTTTCTAGAACGCTGACCATTTCGGCTTATTTTTTTTTGTCCGGCCATATTCTGAACGGACTGTGTCGCATTTCCATGAGAATCACCCATTCAGAAGCCCTCTATTCCGTTTGAGACTTTTTCGTGTGATAAGACACTGAAATTTTTGGTTTTTTAGTCAGGCTCGTATTCTCAGGATCCATCATTTGCGGGCACTTGCCGGCAGAGGAGTCGTGGGCCATTTCGTGGGCTATTTACTGAGAAATGCGTTCGAATAAGAATTCTCTCAACCGAAACAGTGCCGACTTACTTTTCCTCGCTGCTTGCTGGTACGACCCAGACCTTCAGTTCACCCTCGACCTCACTCGCAAGACGAACTTTAACCGTGTACAGCCCAACTTCTTTAAGCGGCCCCTGCAAAATAATTTGATCTGGAGGAACAACAAGGTCTTGCTGTTTGAGGGATCGTGAAATCTCTGGTGCTCCGACTGATCCATACAGATGACCTTCGTCGTTCGCATTCGACTCAATCGTGACACTTGTTCGGACTAATTCTTCGAGTAGTCCGCGGAGTCCGGCGAGCCTTTCACGAGCAATGGTTGCAAGCTTTGCCTTGTGCTTTTCAACCATTCTCTTGTGGTGTTCGGTAGCGACTGTTGCAAGCCCTTGGGGGAGCAGGTAGTTGCTCGCATATCCTGGACGCACTTCGACCACTTCACCCTGTTTTCCAAGGTGTTCAACATTCTGGATGAGAAGGAGTTCAATCCCTCCTCGATCACCTTTGGGAAGACGTTTATGCCGTTGATGCTTGGGTTTTTTAATTGTTGTGGTGGCCATTTGTAAATCCTTCGAAAAATTAAATTGTTAAGTGAGTTGTGGGTTTGTCCGGGAGGGTTAGAAAGGAATGTCGTCTTCGACCCCACCTGCGGCACTGGTGGCACCAAAACCGCCTCCCGTATCATACCCTCCCGACTGATCTTTCTCGTTTGGGCTGTTGCTGTTCTGATTTCCCTGGTTACGGGGACCTGCTTGACTTCCCTCAGGCCGATTGCCTCCGCGTGATCCAATGAGATGCATTCGATCGCCAACAACACGGAGTTTTGAGTTTTTCTTTCCGTCTTTTTCCCACATATCGAGTTTCAAACGTCCCTCAATCAGAAGGGGTGCTCCCTTTGTTACGTATTCACCCGCGATCTCAGCAGTACGACCCCATAGCGTAATATCAACAAACGTTGTTTCTTCAACCCACTCGCCTGAAGAGGATTTACGCCGATCATTGATCGCAAGACCGATTTCAGTGACAGCTGAACCATTTGAAATGTATCGAAGTTCTGGATCACGGGTTACGTTTCCCATGAGAAATACCCGGTTCATGCTACTCGCCATGGTGATCTCCCTCTTTCTTTCTCCGCAAAATGATCAGTTCTTGCAGCGACACATAAAGCTTGGTGCCGCGACAGATGAACAGTCATGATGGACAGATGTTCAGTTTTCGTCAAGCCCGGCTGCGGGCACTCCTTGAATGTGATGTCATTTACCGGCAGTTGTTTGTGCTGGTTTCGTGCTGCTGTTCCCGGCTTGAGCATGCTGGACAAGCGGTTCTGCCAAACGGGAGTCGATCTTCAAAATGAGTCGTCGCAACACATTTTCATTCAATTCACATTGTCGTTCGAAAGCAACAAGATTTGTCCCTTCAATGCTGAAATAGATGAGCCAATAAGAGCCCTTCCGCTGGCCATTAATTGGGTACGCAAGTTTTCGTTCGTCCCAGAGTTGAGAAACAAGAACCTTCCCTCCATGCTCAGTCACTAAGTCATTGAGTTGCCCTGTTACAGCGTCAGGGTCGCGTGAATACTTCGTCGAATCCAGGATAAACATCCCTTCGTAAACCGTCATTATGAAAGGTCCTTCCGTTTTGTTCTTAAAAAATCTCTTTGTATAAAGTTTGTTAGTTGTACCGATTCATGGAGGCTTCTATTCCGAGTGTTGCCCAAGATTCGGCAGCATCGGCAGCCCGCTGAACTGTTTCGTCGAGGTCAACCTGTTCATACTTGGAAAATTTCCCAAGCACAAAAGAAGGTGGATCCTGCTGTTTTGGAACTGGTCCGATGCCCACTCGGAGCCTCGGTATTGTTGTACTTGAAAGTCGTGTGATGGTGTCCGCTAAGCCCTTCTGCCCGCCCGCAGACCCGTTTGGTCGCATCCGAATGGTTTTGAGCGGCAGTTGGAAGTCGTCACAGATCACAAGAATGTCAGTTAGGTCTAGTTTGTAAAAATCACGAGCGGCGAGCACGCTGCCTCCGCTTAAATTCATCCATGTAAGTGGCCAGAGTAGTAATGCTGGAGTCCCACGAATGCTAGTCTGGGAAGTCTCTCCCTGGAAGCGTTGCCTTCGACTTGGGTTTCCCCCGCGATCTGCCAACACGTCCAATACGTCAAATCCGACATTGTGCCGAGTGCCTTCATATTTTCGTCCGGGATTACCTAAACCGACCAACAATTTCACAGAGCATCACCGTTGGGAGTGTATGTCGTCTACGATGAAATTGTTTACGCAACAACGAGTCGCTGTCATTCATCGTTTGACTCTGCTGCTTTGGTTCCGATGTCTGAGGCGTCTTCAAGCTTTTGACTGGACAAGAGGCATGAGGCAACAACGGCCTCGCCATCTGAAGTTGCACGGGCACCTTGAGGGAGTTCAAGATGTTTTATTCTAAGAACATTTCCAGCTTCGAGATGAGCTACATGAGCAACAGCAACCTCAGCCATGGTCTGAGCCGTACATTCAACCTCAAGTTCTTGAAGAACCTGTTTGAACTTTCCGCCAGTTTTCGCTCCCGGACATTCCCCACGAAACTCAACAGGAACTATAACCTTGATCTTTTCAGAAGGATCAATCCGTAAAAAATCAACATGCAGGGGGATAGTGCCGTATGCATTCCACTGGAGTTCACGAACAAGAGCGGGTGATTTCACTGCTCCAGTTAATTCGACGGTCTTACTGCCGTGCCGCACCATTGCCTCAACGGCATCACGTCGGACTACTAAATCAACACATGATTCCCCATGTCCGTATAAAACCGCAGGAACATGGCCCTCTTGGCGTAGTTTTTGGCATGCTTTTGTACCCGTAACGGTACGGGCGGTGACTTCGAGTAGATCGCTCATCAGGAACTCCTTAATTGGGCTCCATATTGTGCCATTTCTCGATTTTTTCGCAACCGGGCACGCTGAATTACGGCCTGAATACTCAATTATTGAAACATCATGCTGACCGACTCATTTCGATGGATTCGCTTTATCGCCTGCCCGAGCAAACTGGCAACAGAAAGAACTGTAATATTTGGTAGTGTTTTCTCTTGGGCGAGCGGAATGGAGTCAGTCACGATGATTCCAGACAGAGGTGCAGCCTGTAACCTTTCGACAGCGGGGCCAACCAAGAGCCCATGGGTTGCTGCGGCAAAAATCTGTTTTGCACCATGATTATGAAGAACTTCGGCCGCTGAGCAGATAGAACCGGCTGTGCTGATCATGTCATCAAACATGAGGGCAACTTTTCCTTCGACACTCGCACCAATTATATTCGCACTTGTTGTCGTGTCAGCACTCACCCGCCTTTTGTCAACAATTGCCAGAGGCGCATTGAGCCGTTGGCCATGCCCAACAGCCCGTTTGATGCCGCCGACGTCAGGACTTACCACAATCAAATCATCCGTTGGCAAATCGATTGATTGCAAATGGTTGTTGAGTACAGGTGCTGCGTACAGATGGTCCACGGGGACATCGAAAAAACCCTGAATCTGTGCTGCGTGAAGATCCATTGCAAGTACACGATCTGCACCCGCGCGGGTGATCAAGTTGGCGACAAGTTTAGCGGTGATGGGAACTCTTCCCGCGTCTTTTCGGTCCTGCCTTGCATAGCCAAAATATGGAATCACTGCAGTAATTCGGTACGAACTGGCTCGCTTGAAACTGTCAATCATGACCAGCAGTTCCATGAGGTGTTCATCAACTGGTGGGCATGTTGGCTGAACAATAAAAATGTCTCGCCCTCGGACGTCCTCATCAATCTTGCATGAGATCTCTCTGTCTGGAAATCTACCAATCGACATTTTACCCATCGGAAGATTGAGATAACGGCAGATGTCCTGAGTTAAAGAAGGGTTTGCCAGCCCACTAAAAATCTTTAAATCATTCATGAGTGATCTCGGAGCCGTAAGAAGAGAAGGGGTGAGTTGCTACCACACTCTTTTAAGGTATTAGTGAGGATGTTCAAGGATTGCTACTCTCTGCCGGGCAAGACAGATTTCATAGACGCAAGAACGGTATCAATTATCTCTGAATTGCCTGGAGAGCTTTTGCCACAGCCTGTAGTTGTTCTGGTGTATTGACAGATAGCGATTCGCTTGGATCAAGACAGGCAACTGCGTCGACTGGTTCACCGGTGTCAAGAAGCACCTTTGGGCAATCGGTGAGGTAGTATTCTCCAGCTGCGTTGTCAGTGTTAATGTGCTCTAGGGCCTTGAGTAACTGGTCGGCGGCGAAAACATAGGTACTCATGTTGACTTCTTGAATCAGCCGCTCACTTTCAGTTGCGTCCTTCTCTTCAGTGATACGCACAAAATTTTCGTCTGTGTCGCGCACGATGCGGCCCAGCCCGCTTGGGTTTTCTGTGATTGCGGTTCCGAGAAGACACGCAGCACCCGTGGATTGAAAAGTGTCGAGTAAACGTTGGATACTGGAAGGGCGTAACAAGGGCGAGTCACCACAGACAATGACAACAGGCCGAGAACGGGCACCTGAGGCGAGTGATTTTATTAACGGAGCGGCGGCTCGGACGGCATCACCAGTTCCAAGTTGCTTTTGCTGAACAGCCAATTGAACACCCGGCCTTGATCCAACATGTGCGCGTACACTCTCACCACGATATCCAACAACAACAATCTGGTCATGACAGCCAGCGTCGCTGAGTGCATCAAGAACCCATGCAAGAAGAGTCTTGCCAGCGGCCTCATGTAACACTTTGGGCAAGTCGCTGTTCATGCGAGTTCCCTTTCCAGCTGCAAGAACGATAGCTATCGGCGACGGGTTATGCATCGAGAGGTGTTCCTTTCTTTTGGTTGAGTGTCGCTCCGAGCAATTGCTGGAGTCCGTCAAGGTCGAGTTGAACCACGGTTTTATTGTCCATTGATGTTGTCGCATGTGTAGAAAAACGAGTATTTTCGTCGCTTGCGTGACTCGTAGTGCCTGCAAAGATCGCAAGGAAAGATAAAGATGCCTGCCATTCGGGGAGGGGAACTATTTCTGATGGCTTCAAACCAAAAACCGATTTGCGATCTCTCGCAAATCGGTCTTAGTGGAGGCGGCGGGAATCGAACCCGCGTCCCGTGACGTTTCAGAACAAACTTCTACGTGTGTATTCGGTCAACTTAAATCTCATGAAGACACCCCCGGCCGACAGGGTGTTGCCTTCACCAGCCCGGAACAAATTTAGTCCAGCCCGTACTAGGCGATGAAACAGGACGAGTCGGATTTGGCGACCGATTGGTAGGCCCTTCCGACTGGGGCCATCGCTCGGAGCAACTTAACTAAGCTGCCAGAGAAAACTGAGCTTCGGCAATTGAAGCTGTGGTCGACTTTTAGCGTGGCCTGCCGACCAACCACGACACGCGATCTGAACCTCTTACAATCCGGTCGAAACCAGTACGCCCCCATATGTAAAGGGAAATAAAAAACTTACATAGAAACGAAACAACTTTCGATTCTTATTTCTGAAATCAATTGTAGTGGAAAAGCCTTTTCGCCTAACTACCAGAATCGTCCTTACTTACCAGTATACGTCGGTTGCTGTTCTGGAGGTGGAAACTTGCCCATTTGTGTCGGTTTTGCCGACGTAGATGGTTGGAAAAAGGGAGTTTCTATGAGAAAACGGATGAGAAAGCCGGTGATTTAATTCATAATCGGGTTCATCCTCGGATGCACTTTGACTACAGTTCAAGGTGCCAAAAACCCTTCTGATTTGACGGTGTGAATATGAACCCCGTAGTCTTTCTTATAAAGAGATGGCGTTTTGTGTCGTTAGCTTTTTGCACACGTGGTAGAGCAATGTTTCGACAGCCAGTACTTCATGGATTACCGAAACCGAAACTGTGTCAAACTCGCGGTATGTCTTCCCTTATACCGATCGCACTGCTCGGAACTGTCTTATTTGCGGTACCAGCGTCAGGCCAGGAATGGGCCGAGAAGATGTTCTCGGTGACAAGTCACAATTTCGGGACAGTGGCAAAAGGTTCAAAAACAGAATTTCGATTTGTTTATCGAAATTTATATGAGGAGGATGTCCACGTTAGTAGTGTTCGTACAAGTTGTGGTTGCACCCAACCAGCGATCACAAAAAAATTGATTGAAACCCATGAAACCGGTGAGATAGTCGCGGCATTCAACACAAGGACTTTTCTTGGTCAACATGGTGCAACACTCACTGTTACGTTTGATCAACCGTTCTATGCTGAAGTACAGTTGCGAGTTGCAGGAAATATTCGAGGAGATGTCACATTCGAACCTGCATCAGTCAATCTAGGGAATGTTGACCTTGGGCGAGGAGCAGAGCAGGTTGTCCGTGTGACACACATGGGCTCTACTCCGTGGGAGATATCTGATGTCCGGAGCGCGAATGTCAATTTTGAAGTATTGCTTTCCGAGCCTCAACATACAGGTTCCCAATCTGCATACGACTTAACACTTCGATTAAAGCCAGATGCCCCGGCGGGCTATATCAACGACCAGTTGATTCTCGTCACGAATGATCCTAGAGCTTCACAGATCCCCATGGATGTCGAGGGTCGTGTTGTAGCTGAGGTGACTGTAAGCCCCCAACTTCTTGCACTTGGGAATGTCCTACCCGGAGGAAGTGTCACAAAGAATATTGTCGTGCGGGCCAACAGGCCGTTCTGCGTTACCGGGATTGTCTGCAATGATGGTTGTCTGAGTTGTCCGGCGAAAGAGACCCCTGCGAAGGTTCATATTTTACCAGTGACCTTTCAGGCTGGGGATGTTGGTGGACAAGTTGAACGGGAGTTGACAATAACAACCGACTTAGGTGATGGTGCAGTACCTGTGGTTACGGTGCAGGCCATGGTTGATGGCGTGCCAGCGGATGGAGCTTCAGCACGTCGTGAGCCCTCTCGGGTTCAGTCAGTGAGCCTTCGGTAGTTCACATTGATTTCTCGCGATCTTCCATGGCGACATATGGTCGCGGCGACGGGCCGACGTATTCTGCCAGCGGCCGGATTAAACGATTATTGCCCATTTGTTCGATGATGTGTGATGTCCATCCACTTACGCGTGCAACAACAAACAGCGGCGTGAAGAGATTGATAGGAAGACCGAGAGCATGATAGATGCGGGCTGCTGGCCAATCGAGGTTTGGGCGGAGTCCTTTTTTCAGGAGCATCAGTTGTTCCAACTTGCGTGCGAGCTCTTCAAGCTTCTGGTGTTTTTCGTACGCTGAATTACTGTGGATGAGGCGATGACACGCATCGCCTAAAAGATCCGCCCGGATATCACCAGTTTTGTAGACGCGGTGCCCGAACCCCATGATAACCTCATGATCGTCCAGTTTCCGGGCAAGCCACGGCTCAATATTTTCCGGTACCCCAATGTCCATAAGTTGATGGAGAACCTTTTCATTTGCTCCACCGTGAAGCGGGCCTTTGAGTGTTCCGATAGCAGCAGTTACCCCAGAGTGCATGTCAGATCCAGTAGAAGTAACGGTACGAGCCACAAACGTCGAGGCATTGAATTCATGCTCGGCGTATAAAATTAACGTTGTGTTGAAAACAGTTGCTGCGATGTCGGAAGGTTTGGTTTGGCATAATTTCTCTAAGAGTGCGGGTGCTAGTGGTTTGTTAGGCCAGTGAGAGGGCGGTTCGCCACGGAGAC